>OLQV01000697.1_pt1 | contig 28552 bp, 32 predicted proteins | sample 1672371 | NCBI WGS metagenome assembly OLQV01 (sample SAMEA3136676, study PRJEB25190) | human gut metagenome
CGCAAACGAAATAGAGCAGCGGGGGAGCTCGAGGGGGCAAGACCCGCCTCGAATCAGATCGTTCGCTGCAGCTTGTCCCAAAAGAACGGCACGGGCTTTTGGGATAAGCTGAGCCACGCTGCCGGGAAACCGGCAGCGGGGCTCAGGCTGTATTGAGAGTCACAGAAAAACGAAAAACAGCATCACGATCAGGTACGCGAACGCGAGCGTCATCGGCGCGAGTGCGAGTGCGGCAGTCAGCCGCCAGTCGTCCTCGCGCTCGACCGTGCCTTCATAGACCGGCTCTGCCATGGCGGCGAGTGAGCCGTGCAGATAGCTGCGGTAGAGCTTCAAAAACCGCTTCCCGTCGCGGCGGCCGGTGCTGTAGGCCGACTGCTCCGGTGTGCGGGGCTGCAGGGCGTGGTGTGTGCGCATCCGGTGTTCCTCCTCATGCTCGAAAGGTGTCAAATCGTTTATAAACTATTATACGCATTGCGCCGCCGCGCGTCAACCGGGGAAGCGCTCGGGTGCAGACGTTGCCTCCGGCGACGGTGTCGGCGTCGGTTCCGCGCTCGGCTCGGGCGTGGGCTCCGGCTCCGGTTCGGGCGTCGGCATCGGGGGCAGGATCACCTGCGGCGGGGCGTTCGGCGTGGGGCTCGGCGTGGGCGCAGCCGTCTGCACCGGCGTGGGCGCGGGGGCAGGGGGCTTGCGCGGAATACTGCCGACTGCGATCCACAGCGCGGCGACTACGGCACAGAGCACCGCCAGGATCACGGAGACGGTGAGCACCCACTCGCGGCGGCGCGCACGCGCCTGCTTTTTGCGCTGCGTCTCCTGCTCGGCGATGCGCTCGGCCGAGACTTCGAACCGCCGCGTCTGCGACAGCTCCTCGACCGGCGGCTGCGGCAGGGGAACGGCGGTCTCGGGGTCGAGCGCCGTGACCTCAATGAGCACGAGCGTGATGTTGTCGCCAGGTCCGGCGTCAAGCGCCTGCGCCATAAGCGCCTGCCCCAGCTCCGGCAGCGGCATATCCGCGCCGAACGCCGCCTGCAGGCGGCTGTCGCTGAGCTTTCCGGTCAGCCCGTCGGTGCACAGCAGCAGCCGGTCGCCGACGGCGAGCGGCACACCGGCCGCAAAGTACGGCATGAGCCGCTGGCGCGCGCCGAGCATGCCCAGATACTGCGTGAGCACGTGCCGGTCCGGACTGTCATCCGCGCCGTCCGCGTCGCCGGCGGCGGCACCGGCATCGAGCCGTTCCTGATACTTGGTGTGGTCGCGCGAGATGCGCTGCAGCGCGCCGCCGCGCTGCAGATAGATGCGGCTGTCGCCGACGTTGCAGCAATAGGCGTGGTTTCCGGTCAGATGCACGGTCGCAGCGGTCGAGCCGCTGACCTGACCGCTGGCCGCGATCATGTCGCACACGGCGACATTTGCACGCCGGAAGAAATCGAGTGCGTCAAACGGCTCGTCGCTGCTGCATTGGTGCAGTGTCTGCGCGCACAAAAGAGCCGCCTGCTCGCCGTTTGCCTCGCCGCCCATGCCGTCGAACACGCCGTAGATCAGCCGCTTGCCCTCCTGCTCGGCGGCCGCCTCGGCCACGGGGACGGCGGCGTCGCGCTTGAACGTGCCGTTGCAGTAGTAGTTGTCCTCATTATTATCCCGGCCGGAGCCGATGTTTGTCTGCGCGTAACACAGCACACGCATCGCGCATTCCTCCCATGATGATCTTCTTCCGCTATCGTATCGTTCGGCGGCCGGTTTGTCAACGTGTTGTCGGGGCGGAGAACGGAAAAAATGCAGCGGTGCGCCCATTTTTGCCCGACTGGGGATTCCATCGGCGGCGGATTTGTGCTATGCTGAAAGCAAAAGAGCGCTGCCGCGTGTGCGGCGGCGATGGGGGTAGCGCGATGAACGAACGTTTGCAGGCGGCCTTGGCCGAGCTGCCATTCTGGCCGAACCTGACCGAGCCGCAGCGCGAGCTTGCGCGCCGCGGCGCGCGTCTGGCACAGTATGACCGCGGTGCGCTCGTGCACGGGTGCGACGGGCAGTGCCTCGGCATGATCCGGGTGCAGAGCGGCCGTCTGCGTGCGTGCATGCTCTCGGATGACGGGCGTGAGATCACGCTCTACCGCCTCACGGACGGGGATGCCTGCGTGCTCGCGGCGGCGTGCGTCATCCGGCAGATCACGTTCGAGGTGCAGCTCGTGGCCGATGCGCCGACGGAGCTGCTGATCCTCGGCGCGCACGTGTTCCAGCAGCTCACGGCGGAGAATATCTATGTCGAGTGCTGCATGTACCGGCTTGCCACCGAGCGCTTTTCCGACGTCATGTGGGCGATGCAGCAGCTGCTGTTCACGAGCTTTGACAAGCGCCTTGCGCAGTACCTCTGGGACGAATCCGACCATGCCCGCGTGCCCGTGCGCGCCACGCATGAACAGATCGCGCGCGACACCGGCGCTGTGCGTGAGACGGTCACGCGCATGCTGCGCCACTTTGCCGATGACGGCGTCGTGTCGCTCGGCCGCGGCACGGTCACGGTCACGGACGCGCAGAAGCTGCGCAGCCTCGCCGGAATGTGACTTTGCCACAGAACGCAGGTGTAAAATCTGTTAAAATCCAATCAACAAATCCAAGATACCGATTCGGAAAGGAAGATCCCTATGCTGACACTTACGAAAGAGAACTTTGCGCAGGAGGTCCTGCAGTCTGACAGACCCGTGCTCGTGGATTTCTGGGCAACGTGGTGCGGCCCCTGCCGCATGATGGCGCCCGTGGTCGAGGAGCTCGCCGCCGAACATCCGGAATACAAATTCGGCAAGATCAATGTCGATGAGCAGCCGGAGCTCGCAGGTGAGTACCGCATCATGAGCATCCCGACGCTCATGGTCTTCCGCGGCGGTCAGGCCACGGCCGTAAAGGTCGGCGTGACGCCGAAGGAAGAACTGCTCAACCTCCTCGGCTGAGACCGGGGAAAACCAGAAACATTTGAAGGAGGAGACAACGTATGCACTGCACTGTGAAAATGACCGAGGACCTGTACTGGGTCGGTGCGTCCGACCGCCGTCTGGCGCTGTTTGAGAGCGTGTATCCCATCCCGCGCGGCGTGTCGTACAACGCCTATGTCCTGCTGGATGAAAAGACCGTCCTGCTCGACACGGTGGATCAGTCCGTCGCCGGTCAGTTCTTTGAGAATCTCGCCCATGTCCTCGGCGACCGCCCGCTGGACTACATCGTCGTGCACCACATGGAGCCGGACCACGCCAAGACGCTCGAGGAGACCGTGCGCCGTTATCCCGAGGCGAAGATCATCTGCAACGCGAAGATCCGCGACATGATCCGCAACTACTTCACCTTTGACATCGACAGCCGCGCCATCCTCATGACCGAGGGCGGCACCTACTGCTTCGGCAAGCACACGTTTGCCTATGTTATGGCGCCGATGGTGCACTGGCCGGAGGTCATGGTCAGCTTTGACACCACGACCGGCACGCTCTTTTCCGCCGACGCCTTCGGCACGTTCGGCGCGCTCAGCGGCAATCTCTATGCCGATGAGTATGACTTTGAGCACGACTGGCTGCCCGATGCCCGCCGCTACTACACGAACATCGTCGGCAAGTACGGCACGCAGGTGCAGGCGCTGCTCAAGAAGGCAGCCACGCTCGACATCCGCATGATCTGCCCGCTGCACGGTCCGGTCTGGCGCAAGAACATCGGCTGGTTCGTCGATAAGTACAGCAAGTGGAGCTCCTACACGCCCGAGCAGGACGGCAGCGTGCTCATCGCCTACTCCTCCGTCTACGGTCACACCGAAAACGCGGCGCAGGTGCTCGCCACCATGCTGGCCGAGCGCGGCGTGCGCAACATCGCCATGTATGACGTCTCCGTCACGCACCCGAGCTATGTCGTGGCCGAGGCCTTCCGCTGCAGCCACCTCGTGTTTGCGTCCACGACGTATAACGCCGGCATCTTCTGCAACATGGAGACGGCGCTGCTCGACATCGCGGCGCACAACCTCCAGAACCGCACCATCGCCCTGATCGAAAACGGCTCCTGGGCGCCGACCGCCGGCAAGCTCATGCGCGGCATCCTCTCCAAGCTCAAGGACGTGACCATCCTCAACGAGACGCTCACCATCAAGTCCTCGCTCAAGGACGATCAGCTTGCAGCGCTCGCCGAGATCGCGGATGCGCTCGTGGCCTCCATGCCGAAGCCGCGCCCGATCATCAACGAGGGCAAGCAGAACCCCGCCGCGCTCTTCAAGTTCCAGTACGGCCTGTTTGCGCTCTCCGCCCGCGAGGGGGACAAGGACAACGCCTGCATCATCAACACCGCCATCCAGATGGCCAACAAGCCCGAGCGCATCTCCATCTCGGTCATCAAGGCCAACTATACCTGCGGCATGATCGAGCGCACCGGCGTGTTCAATCTCTCGCTGCTGACGAAGGAAGTGCCGTTTGCCTTCTTCCAGCACTTCGGCTTCCAGTCCGGCGCGGAGGTGGACAAGTTTGCAGACTGGAGCGACTGCGCCCGCAGCGACAACGGCCTGTATTACATCAACCGCTACACGAACGCCATGTTCTCCTGCCGCGTCGTCGAGAGCTATGATCAGGGCAGCCACCGGCTGTTCATCGCCGAGATCACGGAGTCCAAGCTCTTCAGCGACGATGAGACCGTGACCTATGACTACTACCGCAGCCACATCAAGCCCGCGCCGCCGAAGCTCGCCCCCGCCGAGAAGGCGACCTGGGTCTGCTCCGTGTGCGGCTATGTGTATGAGGGCGAGACGCTCCCGGCCGATTTCATCTGCCCGCTGTGCAAGCACCCGGCGTCCGACTTCGTCAAGCATGAGGCCAAGCCCGCGGAAAAGCGCGTCGGCTTTGTGTGCACCGTCTGCGGCTATGTGTACGAGGGCGCGGACATGCCGGACGACTTCATCTGCCCGCTGTGCCACCACCCGAAGTCCGATTTCAAACCGCTTGCGTAAGTTCCCCGATATTGCAAAAACGACGTGACCGCCTTGGCCACGTCGTTTTCTTGTTTTGCGCTCAGCGCTTGTCGAGCACGTCGATGATCTCGCCCACAAATGCGATGTGCGGCTGCCAGCCGCCGTGAAAGTCGGGGTAGACCTGCGGCATCGAGGCGTAGTATGTCTGCACCTCCGGCGCGAGATCCTCTGTGGTGAACTGGTGCTGGTAGAGCTTTTTGCACAGGAAGGTCAGGTTCGCCTCCGCGTAGGTCACGCCCTGCCCGAAGGCCACCGGCGTCAGTCCGGCTGCGGCGGTCTTGTCGCCGTCTCTGCCGGAGTGCGAGCCGATGTAGCCCAGCGCACGCCTGTATTCCGGCGGGTAAAAGCTGACGGTGAACGTGTCGCCGCGCTCTAAGAATTCGCAGGTGTAGCGCGCCGGATGTACGTAGACCGTCACGGTCGGGCGGCTTCTGCCGGTCGGTCCCCAGAGGTTGCCCAGACTGCCCCAGCCGACCGTGCAGCTGTTGTAGTGTTCGATCGAGCCGGCTGTCACGAGCGCCCACTGCTGGTCAAAGAGCTCAAAGACGTTGTATGCTTTCTGCTTGAAGTTTTCCATGTTGATCCACTCCGTCATGACCGCCGCGCAGTGCGGCGGTGTGCGTTATTCCTTTGGCAGCACGCGCAGCCAGTTGCCAGAAAAGAGCGCGCTGAGCAGCGGCTCGTCATAGCCGCGCGCCGCGAGCGCCGCGTAGAGCTTCGGGTAATCCTGAATGCCGGTGACGCCGCCGCCGAGCGTGTCGCACCCGTCGAGATCACCGCCGAGCGCGAGGGTTTCTGCACCGCCGAGGTCGAGCAGGTGCTCGATGTGGCGCACGACGGCGTCCATATCCGCGCCGCCGAGAAAGTCCGTGTAGAGGTTGAGCCCGACCACGCCGCCGCTGTCGCGGATGGCGCAAAAGAGGTCGTCGGAGAGGTTGCGCGTGTGCGCGCACACGGCGCGGCTGTTCGCGTGCGAGGCGATCACCGGGCCGAGCCCGAGACGCACCGTGTCCCAGGCCGCAGCCTCCGACAGGTGCGACACGTCCGGCAGCATCCGGTGGGCATACAGCGCGCGTACAAAGTCGCGCCCCTGTGCCGTGAGCCCCTGTGTGGGCGCGTCGCAGTGCGAGCCTGCGAGGGCGTTTGCGTGGTTCCATGTCAGCGTCACATACACGCACTCCCATGCCGCCGCCTCATCCAGCCCTTTGGGGTCGCAGTCGAGCAGCTCCGCGCCCTCGATCCCGAGCAGCGCAGCCGTTTTCCCGGCTGCCCATGCCGCGCGCACGTCCCGCGCCGTGCGGCAGCGGCGCACAAGGTCGGCGTTGCGCGCACATTCGCGCTCGAGCAGGGCGTGCTGCCGCCGCGCGACGGTATGGAGCGGCTCGCTTGCCGCGGCACTGTCGGCAAAGATCGCGAAAATCTGCGCGTGCTGCCCAAGCGCCGCGCAGCGCGTGAGGTCGACGTGGCCGGTGTTTTGCCGCAGCGCACTGCCGCGCTCGAGGCAGCGCGCGAGCGTGTCGCAGTGCCCGTCAAAGCTGCGCATCATGCGTCTTCCCTCCAGGTCACGGCCTCGAGATAGTCGTAGTACGGCAGCAGGAAGCCGAACCCGCGCACGAGCTCGTCCGTCAGCGCGGGGGAGAAGAGCAGGTCATCGTGTGCGCGCACGCACGAGAGATCGAGCACGCGCTTGTTGTACCACGGGGAGAGCAGCGCGCCGGGGTCGCCCTTCGGCCGGACATAGTCCTGCCCTGCGAGCACGAAGGTGCTCTGCGCGTTCAGTCGCTCTGCCAGCTCTGTCAGCGGCAGGGGGTCTGCGTCGATCGCACGGCGGAAGCACGCCATCGTGTTTGCCTTTGCCCAGTAGCAGCCCATGCCGTAGCTGTAGTTGTGCGGGGTGATCTCAAAGTAAAACGCAGGGATCTCCGGCCCGCGGCTGCTGTCGCAGCGCAGCGTGAACCAGAGGCTCTCCTTATACGGTCCATTGCCGTGCAGCCGCCGCGCGTCGCGGTAAATGCGCGCTACGTGCAGATACCACTTCCGCTGTGGGTATGCCTGCTCGAGCGCGGCGGTCACATCGGCGGCCAGCGCCTTCATCGGTCGGTCGAGCGTGTCGAGAAAAACCTGCTTGTGCTCCAGAAACCACGGGCGCTCATTGTGAAAGCGCAGCTCCCAGAGAAAGTCGATCGTTGCGTCGGAAAAGCCAGTGAACATATGTTTTGCTCCTTATTGTGCCTTGAAAGTATCCTCATCTTACTCCGAAAGGTGCGCGCTTGCAAGAGCACGCACACAGTGCAAATTGCCGAATCATGGTTGCTTTTTTATCAAATCTTTTGTATACTGTTCTTTGCGTGCCTTAGCACGCAGGGAAAAAGAAAAATGTAGAGGAGACAAAACATGATTGAATCAATTGACAGAGTTGTCAATGCGATCGGCGGCTTTTTGTACCGGCCGTACATCGTGCCGCTGTTTCTGCTCGCCGCGGGCCTGTATTTCACGATCCGCACCGGGCTGATCCAGTTCCGGCTGTTCGGTGAGTCGATCCGCGTTGTCAAGGAAAAGCCGAAAGAAAAGGGCAGCATTTCGTCCTTCGGTGCGCTCATGGTGTCCACGGCGTCGCGCGTCGGCACGGGCAACATCGTCGGCGTGTCCACGGCCATCTGTCTCGGCGGCTTCGGCGCCGTGTTCTGGATGTGGGTCGTGGCGCTGGTCGGCGGTGCGAGCGCGTTCATCGAGTCTGCGCTCGCGCAGGTCTACAAAAAGCGCGATGCGGACGGCAGCAGCTACGGCGGCCCGTCGTACTACATGGAGCAGGCGCTGCATCAGCGCTGGCTCGGCGTCGTGTTCGCGGTCGTGCTGATCCTGACCTATGTCGTGGGCTTTAATATGCTCGCCGCCTACAACCTGCAGGATGCGTTCGGCGGCTTCAGCTTCTATGTCAAGGGCCGCACGCCGTATATCATCGGCGCGATCCTTGCGGTGCTGTTCGCCCTGTGCGTGCTCGGCGGCGGCAAGCGCCTGACCGATGTCACGGGCGTGCTCGTGCCGGTCATGGGTCTGCTGTATATCGTGATGTCGCTCGTCGTCGTGTTCATGAACATCAGGATCTTCCCGAGCGTCATCGCCAACATCTTCCGCGATGCGTTCAACTTCAAGGCGGCGTTCAGCGGCTTCACCGGTTCTTGCATCATGTGGGGCATCAAGCGCGGCCTGTACTCCAACGAGGCCGGTATGGGCTCGGCGCCGAACGCGGCCGCCACGGCCGACGTCTCGCACCCGGCCAAGCAGGGTCTTGTGCAGATGCTGTCCGTGTTCATCGACACGCTGCTCATCTGCTCGGCCACTGCGTTCATGTGCCTGTGCTCCGGCGTCGTGCCGACCAAGGAAGCGGCCGGCGCGGCCTATGTGCAGGCGTCCATGCAGCAGTCGCTCGGCAACTTCGGCCCCATCTTCATCGCCGTGTCCATGAGTCTGTTCGCGTTCACGACGCTCATCGGCAACTATTACTACTGCGAGGGTTGCCTGAAGTACATCCTCAAGCGTGACCCGAGCAAGGCGGGCATGGTGGTGTTCCGCGTGCTTGCATCCGTGATCGTGTTCGTCGGCGCGACGGTCAGCGCCGGCCTCGCGTGGGATACGGCCGATATGCTCCAGGCCACGATGGTCATCATCAACGTCCCCGTCATCCTGATCCTCGGCAACAAGGGCGTTGCCGTGCTCAAGGACTACATGCGCCAGCGCAGCGAGGGCAAGGATCCGCAGTTCCACGCCGCCGACATCGGCATCACCGGAACGGATTTCTGGAACTAAACCGCATTTTATAACGAAAAAGAGAGCTTGTCACATCTTGTGACAAGCTCTCTTTTCAGTTTACCAAAGAACCTCGTAGCCTTTCGCCGCCGGAGCGGCGAAAGAAAGTCCGATCATTTTCTTCGGCGACATGTGCGGCGAAGAAAATACCGCTCAGGCTGCAAGTGTGGAATTTGTGCGCCGCCGGCGCACAAATTATGCGCGCAGCAGACTGCAATCTCTTTGTCAAAAAGTATTACTTTTTGACAGTCTCTCTTTTTTGCACCCTGCGCTCAGGCCGGGCACGATTTCCGGTAGATTATCGTCGGGTGCAGCGAGATCTCCTGCGGATAGCTCGCCCGCCCGGTCGCAATGTCCATGCCGAGACGCATGGCCATGTAGCACAGGTCGCGGAACTTCAGGTCCACCACGGTGATCGGCGGGTTGCTGTAGGCGAGCAGATCATCGTCGCTCGAACTGGTGGTGAGGATCTCCACGTCCTTGCCGACGACGATGTTCTCCTCCGACAGGGCGGTGGTGAGGCCGAGCGCCGTCATGTCATACGTGCAGCAGATGACCTTCTTGAGCCGGTTGCTGTGCACGAGCGCCTTGCCAAGCTCATAGCCGGCGCGGATGCTCGTGTCGGCGCTGATGGTGCTGTGCTCGAGATTCACGCCGTGCTGCAGGCAGTAGTCGGAAAAGGCGCTGCTGCGCCACGACGTGCCGAACAGGGTCGGCGACGAGACGAGCAGGATGCTGTCCCCGCCGCGCTTGAGGGCGTGCTCGGCAGCGAGACGACCGGACTCAAGCTGGTCGAAGCCGACGTAGGAGTAGTTCGGCAGCGTGCGGTTGAGCAGGATGACCGGCACGAGCGTCTGCTTCTCGGCGAGGTTTGCCAGGTCTGTTCCGCCGGGGGAGATGACGATGGCGGAAGTACCCTTGCGCTCGGCCCACAGCTCCCGCTGGAGGTGGAGCTGGTTTTGCGTGTACGGCCGCAGGAGGATGTCGATGTTTGAGGTCTCGGCGTCGACGATGCGGTTGAATGCCTCGAGAAACGTCGGCAGGAGCATCTTGAGCCCCGAGAGCGGGAAATAGACCGTGACGCGGTACTTGAGCACTGCCTTGTTGCGCCCTTTATATTCATAGTCGAGGCTCTCTGCCGCTTTCCGGATCTCCTGCTGTGTCTGCTCGGTGATGCGCTTTTCCGTGCCGCGGCCGGACAGGACATAGGAGACGGTTGCTGTGGAGACGCCGCAGATATCCGCGATGTCTTTGAGTGTAGCCATAACGGAAAACTTCCTTTGTGTCATAATGGTTGCGCGGGTGAACCGCTATTGCTTAACATTATACTAAACAGTCGTTAAAAAAGCAATACCTGCTTAACTTATTTTAAATTAATTTTGCTTATCTTTAAATAATTTAAGCAGAGATGCGTCGAAATGCTATAGAATCCCGGCCGTTAAATGGGCGAAATGATGATAATTTCGCGTTTTCGCAATTTCAGATTGACAAATTTCAAGGAAAGTGCAAAATATAAGTAACGATTGACAAGGTTTTGTCTCAGGTTATTAAGCTTATTATGTTAAGCAAAATGATGTTACGGTAACACAAGGTAGTCACGAAATAATAACGGAATGTCAGGAGGAATCTATCATGGCAAACAAGATCAATGTTCTGGAATGCGGCCCGCGCGACGGTTGGCAGAATCTTAAGCAGATGCTGACCTTTGAGCAGAAGCTCGACCTGATCGACAGACTGTTCGACGCCGGTGTGACGCAGATGGAGGTCACTTCCTTCGTCAGCCCCAAGGCGATCCCGCAGATGGCGGACGCGGCGGATCTGGCCAAGGCCTGCATCGAGAAGTATCCGAACGCGGTGCTGTATGCGCTCGCGCCGAACTTCCGCGGTGTGGAAAACGCCTTCAACGCCGGCATCCGCAACATCTCTTACGTGATCTCGGTCAGCGAGAGCCACAACAAGGCCAACATCCGCAGAACGCATGAGGAGTCTCTGGAAGAGCTGCAGAAGATCATGGACACCTACCCGCAGATGAACATCTGCGTGGCGCTGGCAACGTCGTTCGGCTGCCCGTTTGAGGGCATCCCGCCGATCCAGAAGGTGGTCGACTTCACCAAGCGCGTCTACGACATGGGCATCCGCTCCATCTGCCTGGCCGACACGATCGGCATCGCCGACCCGCGTCAGGTGCGTGATACGATCCACGCCGTGACCGAGGTCATGCCCGACTGCGAGTTCCAGATCCACATCCACGACACCCGCGGCATGGGTCAGGCCAATACGCTCGCCGCCATCGAGTGCGGCATCAAGACGGTGCAGTCCACGCTCGGCGGCCTCGGCGGCTGCCCGTTCGCACCGGGTGCTTCCGGCAACACCGCCACGGAGGATCTCGTGTACATGCTCCAGCGCATGGGCTATGACACCGGCATCGACTTCGAAAAGCTGCTGGCTGCCGCGAAGTATCAGAAGAGCTTCATCGACGGCATCTACAGCGGCCATCAGCAGAACATCAACACCAAGACCCCGCCCTGCTGCTGAGAGCGGCACGCATCCACAAATCTGAACCAAATTAGAGAGGGAATCATTTATGGAAACTGCATTTGACATTATCTCGTTGGTGCTGTTCATCGTCGTGATCCTGCTGGCTTTCTTCCGCAAGGTCAACGTCGGTGTTGTGGCAGTCACATTCGGCGTTATCATGGTGCGTATCTTCGGCCTGACCGATAAAGATCTGATCGGCGGCTTCAGCGCGTCCATGTTCACCACGCTCGTCGGTATCACGCTGCTGTTTGCGGCCATCACGCAGACCGGCGCACTGGACCTGCTGGCCAGAAAGATCATCGCGCTGGCCGGAAACAAGATGTGGGTCCTGCCCATCATGGTCTACATTGCCGGCTTCGTCATTGCCGGTGTCGGCCCCGGCGCCGTGCCCGCACTTGCCATCATCCCCGCACTTGCGGCGATCATCGCCGTGGAGGTCGGCTTCAACCCGCTGATGCTCATCCTGATCGGTGAGCAGGGCCTGATGGCCGGACGTATGACGCCCATCACGCCTGAGGCTGCCATCATCACCAACGCCGCAGCCGAGGCCAACATCGCAAACGTTATGCCCACCGTTCTGGTCTGCCAGACGGTCGTGACGATCGTGTCCTCGATCGTGTTCTGGTTCATCTTCAAGGGCCACAAGGTCAAGCAGCCGCTCAACCCGATCGAGCGCGGCACGCTTGAGAAGTTCAACGCAAAGCAGATCATCGCCCTGCTGAGCATCGTGCTCATGCTCGTGCTGCTGATCTTTGTCAAGGTCAACATCGGCGTCGCCGCCTTCGCGGTTGCCGGCCTGCTGTTCCTGTTCGGCGTTGCCGACGACGGCAAGGCGCTCAAGTCCCTGCCCTGGGGCACCATCGTGATGGTCCTCGCGGTCGGCTCCCTGCTCAACATCGTCAACAAGATGGGCGGCATCGAGCTGCTCAGCAACGGTCTGGCCAAGATCATGACCAAGGGCACCGCAACTCCGTTCATGGGCATCTCCGCTGCGCTGCTGAGCCTTGTCAGCTCCGCGCTCGGCGTGGTGTACCCGACGATGATGCCGATGTGCGCGGACATCGCTGCCCAGGTCGGCGGCGTGAACCCGGTCGCACTGATGGCGGCTGTCGGCGCCGGCGGCTCTCTGGCCGGCATCTCCCCGCTGTCCACCGGCGGCGCGCTGGCCATGGCGGCACTTGCAACTGCGCTGCCCGGCCGCACCAAGGAGGACGAGAACAAGACGTTCGTGCAGCTGTTTATCTACGCCGCTCTGGCGATCGTTATCCTCACGGTTCTCTGCGCGACCATCTACGTCCCGCTGGCAAACCTGGTGCATGGCGCCTGATCCCCGGAAACGTTTGACTGCAATCTGATTATCTGACAAAGGAGATATTTCCATGGAAAAAGCATTGAGTAATATTACCGTTCTGGACCTGACCCGCGTTCTGGCCGGTCCGTACTGCACGATGATGCTGGCCGACTACGGCGCAAACGTCATCAAGATCGAGATGCCGGGCAAGGGCGACGATACCCGCGCCATGGGCCCGAAGAAGAACGACTACAGCATGTACTATGCCTACGTCAACCGCGGCAAGAAGGGCATCACCCTGAACCTGAAGTCCGAGGAGGGCAAAAAGCTCTTCCTCGAGATGGTCAAGAAGGCCGACGTCGTCGTCGAGAACTACCGCCCCGGCGTCATGGACAAGCTGGGCGTCGGCTATGACGTGCTCAAGGAGGTCAATGACCAGATCATCTACGCCGCCGTCTCCGGCTTCGGCTGCTACGGTCCGAAGCACCAGCGCCCCGGCTATGACATCATCGCTCAGGCCACCTCCGGTCTCATGAGCATCACCGGCGAAGCCGGCGGTCAGCCGCTGCGTGTCGGCAATGCCATGGGCGACGTGCTCGGCGGCATGAACCTCACCATCGGCATCCTCATGGCGCTCAACGCCCGCACCGTCACCGGCCGCGGCCAGCGCGTGGACGTCGCGCTCGTTGACTCCGTCGTCTCCAGCCTTGAGGTCGGCTGGCAGCGCTTCTTCGCCTCCGGCAAGCAGCCCGAGCTGATCGGCAACCGCTACGCCTCCGCCTTCCCGTATGACTCCTTCCAGGCCAGCGACGGACGCTTCGTCATCGGCTGCGGCAACGACAAGCTCTTCACGCTCCTGTGCACCAAGGCGCTCGACCGTGCCGACCTGCTCGAGGATCCGCGCTTTGACACCAACATCCACCGCTGCGAGAACTACGCCGCGCTCAAGCCCGAGATCGAGAAGTGGAGCTCCCAGCACACCATTGCTGATTGCGTGGCCATCATCGATGCGGCCGGTGTCCCGGTTGCGCCGATCAATATGCTTGCCGACGTCGTCAACGACGACCACATCGCCAACGCCCGCGAGATGTTCGTGCACCTGCAGCACCCGGTCATCGGCGACATGATCGTCCCCGGCAACCCGGTCAAGCTCATGGATACCAAGCCGGAGATCACCAAGTGCGCGCCCGACCTCGGTCAGGACAACAAGGAGATCTACGAGGGTGTGCTCGGCCTGTCCGACGCAGACCTTGCCAAGCTGAAAGAAGAAAAAGTGATCTGAGTTTTTCGCTTTCGTTTTCTCCCCCCACAACTCCCTTCAAACATCCCCTCAAATCCTTTTTCTTTTCTCTTTACAAAAAGCTCCCATGGCAACTGCCATGGGAGCTTTTCTGATTGTGGACGCCGGGAGTGTTCATGCGGGGATGCGCCGGTACAGCCGCGCGCGCAGCAGCGTCGCCAGGGCGAGCTTGATCGCGTCCGGCAGCAGAAACGGCAGCACGCACTTTGCCAGCACCACGCCGAGCGTGATCGCGCCCGTGCGGGTGTAGACGATGAGAAACCACGCCGTGCCGAATGCGTAGCACACGAGCAGCCCCACGGCTGCCGACAGCACGAACACCCACTGCCCGAGTCCCCAGCGCGCCTGTGCGAGGGCGATGATGAGCGCCAGCAGGATGAAGCCGACGAGGTATCCGCCGGTCGTGCCGATCAGGGACGCGAAGCCGCCGCGAAAGCCCGCGAATACCGGCGCACCCACCGCGCCCAGCAGCAGATACACCAGCACGCTCACCGTGCCGCGCTTGCCGCCGAGCAGCCCGCACACGGCGAAGATCGCAAAGGTCTGCAGCGTGAACGGCACGTCCGCCGGGATGCTGATCCATGCGCACACGGCGATGAGCGCCGCGCCGATCGCGCAAAAGCAAAGGTCTCTTGTGGAAAATTTCATAGTGTTGCCTCCAATTGTAAAGTAAAACGCGAATAAACTTAACAATTGGACGATAGCACACACGCGCCCGATTGTCAACCGAAAACGAAAACATCTTTACAATCCACGCGCCGTGGTCTACACTATAGACAAAGAAACCGCACGACAAGGGGTGTGATCGGATGCTGCGGGATGATGTTTTGCTCCTGCTCACGGAGGCGGAGGGCTATGTATCCGGCGAGGAGATGCGCGAAAAGCTGGGCGTGACGCGCGCGGCGGTCAGTCAGGCGGTGCGTGCACTGCGCGCCGCGGGCTATGACATTGACGCCGTCACGAACCGGGGCTACTGTCTGCGCGCGCGGCCGGATACGCTCACGGCCGGGGACGTGCTGCCCTATCTGCCGCAGGCGCGGCGGGCTCTGGTGCAGTGCTTTGCGCAGATCGACTCCACCAACAGCTACCTGAAGGCGGAGGCCATGGCCGGCGCGCCGGACGGCCTGTGCGCCATTGCCGACCGGCAGACGGCGGGGCGCGGCCGCGCGGGGCGGTCGTTTCGCTCGGACGCGGGGCAGGGGGTCTACCTGTCGATGCTCCTGCGCCCGGCGTGCGCGGCGACGGCGGCCATGACTGTGACGGCGCACGTCGCGGTGGCTGTCTGCCGCGCGCTTGAGCGCTGCGGTGTGCAGCCGGGCATCAAGTGGACGAATGACCTTGTCCTCGGCACGAAAAAGATCTGCGGCATCCTCACGGAGCTCACCGTCGAGGCCGAGTCCGGCACGGTCGACTCCATCGTGGCCGGCATCGGCGTGAACGTGCGCCAGCGGCCGGAGGATTTCCCGGAAGAGCTGCGTGCCATCGCGGGCTCGGTGTATTCCGAGACCGGGCTCGAGCTCTCCCGCGCGCGCCTGGCCGCCGAGATGGTGCGTGCGCTCGATGAAATGTATCTCGACTGGCAGCGCGATCCGCGCGCATATCTCAGCGACTACCGTGCGCGCTGCGTCACGGTGGGGCGGCCTGTGCGCGTCGTTCGCGGTGAAGATGTCCGCACCGGCTTTGCCGAGGCGGTGGACGATGATTTCGCGCTCGTCGTCCGCTGGGAGGACGGTACGCGCGAGACCGTCACCGGCGGGGATGTGTCCGTGCGCGGTCTGTTCGGCTATCTGGACTGATCGCCCGACCGGAGAGAAGACCTTTTTTGCGGAGGCGGCAAAAGAAAACGCCGCCGATCATGGCGGCGTACAGCATTCCGATTGTCAGACCCTCGGCGGACTTGGACGGGACTTCCAAGAGAGCGTATCAGCTTCAAAGCGTAGAAAAATATCAGCAGTCTGACGCAAAAGGTTCAGGAAAACTCCCTAGCCTCGTCATTCAGACTGCTGATATAAAAATGGTATAATCTGCCGGAGCGGGAAAGTCAACATGGATGGAATTCTGCTTTTTTCTATCGAGAACGGGGGCGTCCTGTTTGCGGATAAAAAAGAGCCACTCCGCTTCTTCGCTCAACTGGGCTTACAATAGCGTCCCAGCCGCTTCTTCGGAATGGCTATGTCGGTAGTATAACCTATCGAGGCAGAAAGGTCAACATTGACGGAGTTCCGTTTTCCGTGAAAACAAGTCTGATGGTGTCCGGCGCTCCGAGCGCGAGACCGGGCGGCGAAATGCCGCCGGATGTTTTGAATTATGAAAGCAGCGGCTGCATCGCTTGGATGCAGCCGCTGCTTTTCTGCGCGGTTTCAGTAGGCGCTGATGGGCAGGGAATCGTCGTCCTGCCCCTTTTCGACCGAGCGGATGACGATGTCGTAGCCGACGTCCTCGTTGACCTGTACGTGCACGGTCTCGCCCGCATGATGCCCCATCACGGCCTTGCCCACGGGAGATTCCTTGCTGATGAGCCCCTCGAGCGCGTTTTGCCGCAGCGTCGTCACGAGGCGGATGGTCTGCTCCTCGTCGTCGTCCGGAATATAAATGACCACCGAGTCGAACAGACCCACCGTGTCGCCGGTCGAGTGGTCGGTGATGACCTTTGCCGTGTCGACCATGCGCTGCAGGTAGCGGATGCGGCTGTCGTTGCGGTTTTTCTCGCGCTTGGCGGCCTTGTATTCAAAGTTTTCGCTCAGGTCGCCGAAGGCGCGCGCCGTCTTGACCTCCTCGATCAGCTTCGGCCGCAGCTCCCGCGTGCGGTAGTCGATCTCGTCACGCATCTTCTGGATGTCGACCTGCGTCAGTTCGTCGTACATGATAACACCTCGATTTCTCAAACGCCCATCTTATCACATCCCGCGCCGGAAGAAAAGGGGATGCTGCCGTTTTGCGCGCCGGGCTTGACAGAAAACTGCCTCTGCGCTATAATTGCTTCAAATAATTTAACTAATCGCAACAGGAGGCGATCCGCATGGATCATACGGAGCTGCGGCGCACGGGGAAGTTTCTGCTCTTCTCGTGCTCGGCCGGGCTGATCGAGCTCTGCAGCTTTGCGCTCTTCAACGAGGTGTTTCACTGGCCGCACTGGGCGGCGTACCTGACGGCGCTGGTGCTGTCGGTGCTGTGGAACTTTACCTGCAACCGGCGCTATACCTTCCGCTCGTCGGAAAGGGTAGTGCGGGCGATGGCGCTCGTGTTTTTGTACTACTGCGCGTTCACGCCGCTGTCCACGCTGCTCGAGCACCGGCTCGCGGACGTGCAGGGGTGGAACGGCTATCTGGTCACATTTTTGAACATGGTGCTGAATTTTGTGACGGAGTTTCTCTTCCAGCGCTTCGTGGTCTACCGCAACTCGCTGGATACGAACAAATTCGCGCACTGACGGCGAAAAAGCCCCGGGATCCCGGGGCTTTTTGCGTCAGGCTTCGGTTGTTTCCTCCGTGTCCGGCAGGGTGAAGCCCGGGAAATACTTCTCCGCGAAGGCGACCTGCTGCACCTGAAACGTTTTTCCGCGCAGATATTCGAGTATACCTGCGTCCGTCGGCAGGGTGAAGGTGAGCTTGTAGGAGTAGAGCATCTGCCCCGTCTCGCCGTAGGTGCGGTTGACGCGTTCGCGGCCGTACTTCCCGTCGCCGAGCAGGGGACAGCCGGCGGCGGCCATCTGCGCGCGGATCTGGTGCGTGCGCCCGGTCAGCAGCCGGCACTCGACGAGCGAGAGCCCCCGGCTGCTTTGCAGCGTGCGGTATTCGGTCGCGGCGGATTTCGCCCCCGGCTGCGGCTTTTTCGTCACGTAGACCTGATTTTTCACCGCGTCCTTGAACAGATACCCCTCCAGCCGTCCCTCGGCTGGCTTCGGCCGCCCGCAGACGACGCAGAGGTAGGCCTTGTCGATCTCACGGTCGCGGATCTTATCGTTCAGGATGCGCAGCGCCTCGGCGTTTTTCGCCGCGATGACGATGCCGCCGGTGTTGCGGTCGATGCGGTTGCAGAGCGCGGGGGTGAAGGCGTTTTCGGCCTTCGGGTCCCATTCGCCGCTCTGACGCAGGTAGGCCTGAATGTTTGAGATGAGCGTGTCCCAGCTCCATTCGCCCGCGCTGTGGCACAGGACACCGGGCTTTTTGTCCGCCAGCAGGATGTTCTCGTCCTCGTAGACGATGTCCAGCCGCGGCGTCGCAATTTTCAGCCAGGCATTTTCCTCCGTGGGTCTTTCAAAAAACTCGTCATTGATGTATAATTGCAGCACGTCCCCCTCGACGAGGCGCACGTCGCGCTTTGCGCCCTTGCCGTTGCGCTTGATGCGCTTGAGGCGGATATATTTTTGCAGCAGCGATTCCGGCAGCAGGGGAACGGCCTTTCCGACGAAGCGGTCGAGCCGCTGGCCGGCGTCATTTTTGCGTATCTGGATCTCTTTCATAGCATGTACCATCTCCACGCAACGATTATCGCGGATTTTCAGCGCATTGTCAACACAAATTCCTGTTGACAATTGGGGTGGATATCATCTATAATACTAAAGCGATTGTGCGAGGTGCGCTATGAGACTGAATCTGAGAGAAATCATAGAAATTCCCGGCGGGAGCGTTCCGTTTTCGCAGGAGCTGGACACGGCCCTGCTGGACTTTCCCTCTGTCCGGGCGTACACCGCACCGATCACGGCCGAGGGCAAGGTGGTCAATACGGCCGGCATCCTCACGCTGCAGGGAAGGCTGCATGCGCAGATGCTGTGCGTGTGCGACCGCTGCGGCGCGGAGTTTCCGCGCACGGTCGACCTCGACCTGCACGCCGACATCACGGCGGATGCGCAGGACGACGATCCCGAGGTGTTTACGCTCGACGGAGACTGGCTCGATGTGGACGAGGTGCTCTCCACCTGCTTTATCCTCAGCATGGATACCAAGTGCCTGTGCAGACCCGACTGTGCCGGACTGTGCGACCGCTGCGGCGCGAATTTGAACCTCGGGCCGTGCCGGTGTCAAAAACCCCGCGATCCAAGAATGGCTGTATTAGAGCAGCTTTTGGATAATAAAACTGACGAAGAAGAGGAAGCTGCTCATAACAGCGACTGACGAGGAGGTGTCATCATGGCAGTCCCGAAAGGAAAAGTGTCTCGACAGAGACGTGATAAGCGTCGTTCGTCCCACTGGAAGCTCACCGCTCCGGCGATCGTGAAGTGCCCGAACTGCGGCGCATTCGTCATGCCCCATCACGCCTGCAAGACCTGCGGCAAGTACAACGGACGCGACGTCATCAAGGTTGACGACTAAAAGAAGCTGAGAAGAGGAGCGTTTGCCCCTCTTCTTTTGCTATATGCCGGAGTTTTCCGGCATATAGCAAAAGAATTCCCGCAAAGGAGGCGCGGCGCATGCATCGCTGCACGATCAGCCACATCGATCCCGACAGTCCGCTGCGCCACGCAGCCCACCCCGGCGACCGGCTGGTGTCCATCAACGGCAACCCGATCACCGATGTGCTGGACTACAAATACTACGCCTATGACCCGCAGCTTGCGGTGTGCCTGCGCCGTCCGGACGGGTCGGAGCACACCGTGCACATCGTAAAGCCGCTCGGCGGCGAGCTTGGGCTGGATTTTGAGACCTACCTCATGGACAACGCCCACTCGTGCGCCAACCACTGCGTGTTCTGCTTCATCGACCAGATGCCGCCCGGGATGCGTCCGACGCTGTATTTCAAGGACGATGACGCGCGGCTGAGCTTTCTCATGGGCAATTACATGACGCTCACGAACCTCTCCGAGCGCGAGGTGCAGCGCATCATCGACCTGCACATCAGCCCCATCAACGTCTCCGTGCACGCCACGGACCCGGAGCTGCGCTCGTTTCTGCTCGGCAATCCGCGCGCGGGCAAAACGCTCGAGATCATGCGGCGCTTTTCTGACGGCGGCATCACCATGAACTGTCAGATCGTCTGTTGCCCCGGCCTGAACGACGGCGCGCAGCTGCAGCGCACGATGCACGACCTCGCGGCGCTCTATCCGCAGGTGCACAGCGTGTCGATCGTGCCGGTCGGCCTGACGAAGTTCCGCGAGGGGCTCTATCCGCTCACGCCGTTCACGCCTGAGCACGCGGCCGAGACGCTCGATCTGGTCAATGCCTTCGGCGACGAGTGCGTTGAAAAATTCGGCGCGCGCGTCTTTTTCTGCGCCGACGAGCTGTATCTCAAGGCGGGGCGCACGCTGCCGCCGGAGGAATTCTACGAGGAATTCACGCAGCTGGAAAACGGCGTCGGCATGCTGCGCCTGCAGCAGACGGAGTTTCACGCCGCGCTGCGTCTGTCCGACCCGCCGGACGGCGTGCCGTTTTCCGTGGCGGCGGGCGTTTCGGCAGCGCCGTTTCTGGAAAAACTTTTGTGTACGGCGCGCGAAAAGTATGCTACAATACAAGGACACGTCTATGCGATCGAAAATGACTTTTTCGGCCGCAGCATCAATGTCTCCGGCCTCATCACCGGGCAGGACCTCATCGCGCAGCTGCGCGGGAAGGACCTCGGCGAGCGGCTGCTGATCTCCAGCAACATGGTGCGCCATGACGAGCTGGACTTTCTCGATGATATCACGCTTGAGCAGGCCAGCGCCGCGCTCGGCGTGCCCATCTATCCCGTGGACGCCGACGGCTTTGCCCTCTGCGACGCCATGTTCGGCATCCTGCCGGAGGTGCACCTGCCCGACCGGGGCAGCGGCAGCACCGACGGCGCGGAATACTACAAATACAATCCCCATAAGGAGGGATAATCATGTCCAGACCCCTGGTTGCGATCGTGGGCCGGCCGAACGTCGGCAAGTCCATGCTCTTCAATAAGCTCTGCGGCCGTCGCCTGTCCATTGTCGAGGACACGCCCGGCGTCACGCGCGACCGGCTCTATGCCGAGTGCGAGTGGTGCGGCCGCACGTTCGACATCGTCGATACCGGCGGCATCGAGCCGAGCACCGACAATGAAATTCTGCTGTTCATGCGCGAGCAGGCACAGCTCGCCATTGACGCGGCCGACGTCGTCGTGCTCGTCACCGAGATCGGCACCGGCGTCACCGCCGCCGATCAGGAAGTGGCCAATATGCTCCTGCGCTCGAAAAAGCCCGTCGTGCTGGCCGTCAACAAGATGGACGCCACCGGCGCGGTCGACCCCGGCATCTATGAGTTTTACTCCCTCGGCCTCGGCGACCCGATCGCCGTGTCCGCCGTGCACGGCCACGGCACGGGTGACCTGCTCGACGCCTGTCTGGAGCACTTCCCGCCCGAGGATGCGGACGATGCGGACGCGGACTATACCCGCGTCGCCGTCATCGGCAAGCCGAACGTCGGCAAGTCCTCGCTCGTGAACCTCATCCTCGGCGAAAAGCGCGTCATCGTCAGCAACGTTGCCGGCACGACGCGCGACAGCGTCGACAGCCGCTTTGAGAACAAATACGGCAAGTATATCTTTGTCGACACCGCCGGTATCCGGCGCAAGTCCCGCGTGGACGACCGCATTGAGAAATTCTCCGTCATGCGCGCCAAGCTCGCCATCGAGCGCGCGGATGTGTGCCTGATCATGATCGACGCGCGCGACGGCGTCACGGAGCAGGACACGAAGATCGCCGGCCTCGCGCATGAGGCGGGCAAGGCGTCCATCATCGTCGTGAACAAGTGGGACCTGGTCGACAAAGAGACCGGCACCATGGAGAAAATACGCAAGGACGTCCTGCGCGACCTGAGCTTCATGTCCTACGCGCCGGTGCTGTTTATCTCGGCCCTGACCGGCCAGCGCACCGAGCGGCTGTTCGAGCTCATCAACTTTGTCAACGACCAGAGCGCCATGCGCATCACCACCGGTATGCTCAATAACGTCCTCGCCGACGCGCAGGCGCGCGTCCAGCCGCCGACGGACAAGGGCCGCCGCCTGAAGATCTATTACATGACGCAGACGGGCGTCAAGCCGCCGTGCTTCGTTGTGTTCTGCAACAGTAAGGAACTGTTCCATTTTTCCTACCAGCGCTATCTGGAAAACCAGATCCGCGCCGTGTTCGGTCTGGAGGGCACGCCCATCCGCATGGTCATCCGGCAGAAGGGGGAGCAGGAATGATCCCCGGACTGCTCGCGGCCATCGCCGTTTTCTCCTACCTGCTCGGCGGACTCAACGGGGCGATCATCGCATCGAAATACGTCTTTCACCGCGACGTGCGCGATTACGGCAGCGGCAACGCCGGCCTGACGAATTTCTACCGCACGTTCGGCGCGCCCGGCCTCGCCATCGTCATCGGCACGGATGTACTCAAGACTGTCATCGCCGTCGTGGCCGGTGGGCTCATTATGGGCACGCAGGGCGCGGCGTCCACGGGGCAGGTGTTTGCGGGCTTTTGTGTCATGCTCGGCCACATCTACCCGGTGTTTTACGGCTTTCGCGGCGGCAAGGGTGTGCTCTGCGCCGAGACCATGCTGCTGATCGTGAGCTTTCCGACCGGGCTCGTCTCGCTGCTGATCTTCGTGGGCATCGTCTGGGCCACACGCTATGTGTCGCTCGGCAGCATCTGCGGTGCGCTCATCGCGCCCATCGGCGTGCTCGCCGCCTGCGGCAAGCTGCCGGCATTGCTGAGCCTGTTTTGCGTGATCCTGCTCGTGGTCAAGCACCGCAGCAACATCGGCCGGCTCATCCGGCACAAAGAGTCCAAACTGTCTTTTAAGAAAGACCTGTCCGATAAATTTGACGACGAAGATTTTTGAAACAAGAGAAGAGGGAACCAACCAATGCTTGAACTCAAACACCTTTGCTTTGAGGCCGAAACGGACGACGGTGTCCGCCAGATCCTCAAGGACGTGAGCCTCACGGTCGATGAACGCATGGTCGTCATCACCGGCCCGAACGGCAGCGGCAAGTCCACCATGGCCAAACTCATCGCCGGTATCGAGCAGCCGACCTCCGGCCAGATCCTGCTCGACGGCGAGGACATCACCCACATGTCCATCACCGAGCGCGCCCGCCGCGGCATCAGCTTCGCTTTCCAGCAGCCGGTGCGCTTCAAGGGCATCACGGTCTTTGACCTCATCAGCATCGCCTCCGGCAAGAAGCTCTCGACGAACGAGGCCTGCACCTATCTGTCCGAGGTCGGCCTGTGCGCGCGGGATTATGTCAACCGCGAAGTGAATGCCAGCCTCTCCGGCGGCGAGCTCAAGCGCATCGAGATCGCGACCATGCTCGCCCGCGGCACGAAGATGTCCATCTTCGACGAGCCCGAGGCCGGCATCGACCTCTGGAGCTTCCAGAATCTCATCAGCGTGTTCGAGAAGATGCACGAGACGATCCACGGCAGCATCCTCATCATCTCGCATCAGGAGCGCATCCTCGAGACGGCCGACAAGATCGTCGTGCTCGTCGACGGCGAGATCCGCGCTATCGGCAGCAAGGATGAGATCATGCCCGTGCTCATGGAGGCGTCGCGCGTGTGCAGCCGTCTGGCTGACAAGGTCTGAGGGAGGGAAACACCATGGATGCGATTGAGAAAAAACTGCTTGAGGAGGTCGCAGACCTCCACGGCATCCCCGAGGGTGCCTATAATATCCGCGCTGACGGCAAGCTCGCCGGCCGCAACACGACCGCGCACATCAACATCGTCACGAAGGAAGACAAGCCCGGCATCGACATCTACATTGCTCCCGGCACGAAAAACGAGAGCGTGCACATCCCGGTCATTATTTCTCAGACCGGTCTCAAGGACATGGTCTACAACGACTTTTTCATCGGCGAGGACTGCGATGTGACCATCGTCGCCGGCTGCGGCATCCACAACTGCGGCACGCAGGAATCCCGCCACGACGGGATCCACAGCTTCTTCGTCGGCAAGAATGCCCGCGTGCGCTACATTGAAAAGCACTACGGTGAGGGCGACGGCAACGGCGAGAACGTCATGAACCCGACGACGATCGTTGACCTCGGCGAGAACGCCTACATGGAGATGGAGACGACCCAGATCAAGGGCATCGACTCCACCATCCGCGACACGAAGGCGCATCTGACCGACGGTGCAACGCTCATCATCAAGGAAAAGATCATGACCCACGGCCATCAGCACGCGGAGACGAACTTCTCCGTCGACCTCGACGGCTATGAGTCGAGCACGAACGTCATCTCCCGCTCGGTCGCCAAGGATCACTCCACCCAGATGTTCAACTCCAACATCCGCGGCAACAACAAGTGCGCCGGCCACTCGGAGTGCGACGCCATCATCATGGACAACGGTGTCGTCGGCGCGCGCCCGGAGATCACGGCAAACTCCGTCGATGCCAGCCTCATCCACGAGGCGGCCATCGGCAAGATCGCCGGTGAGCAGCTCAACAAGCTCATGACCCTCGGTCTGACCGAGAAGGAGGCCGAGGAGCAGATCATCAGCGGCTTCCTGAAGTGAGGTGCGCGACATGATCGAGATCCTCTGCTTCGGCGACAGCAATACATACGGCTTCACGCCCGACTGGAAGCACCGCTACGGGCGCGATATCCGCTATCCCGGCGTGCTTCAGGCGCTGCTGGGTGACGGGTATTACGTCGCGGAGGACGGGCTTATCGGCCGCACAGCCGCCTTTCCCGACAGCAACCGCGACGGGCGCTCCGCGCTCGATACGCTGCCGCTGAGCATCGAGAGCCACGGCCCGGTGCAGTACATCGTGCTCATGCTCGGCACGAACGACTGCAAGGCGGACAAGACCCGCTCCGCCGAGGAGGTCGGCATCGGCATGGACAAGCTCATCCGGCTCGTCATTGGCATGCTGCCCGCGTGGACGAAGATCCTGCTCGTGTGCCCGCCGCCGCTCGGCGCGTCCGCGCCGCAGCGCGACCCGGAGTATGACGCGCAGTCGCTCACCGTGTCGCAGGGCGTGGCGGAGCAGTACCGCATGATCGCCGAGGCTTACGGCCTGCGCTTTCTCGACGCCGGCACGCTCACGCAGATGAGCGCGCTCGACGGTGAGCATCTCGACCCGGACGGCCACAAAAAGCTGGCCGCCGCCATCGCCGGGATCATTCGCAGCGACTGTGAGGCGTGAGCGCAGCAGATGAAAAACCGGTCTGCGCAGGGGGTAAAACCGCTGCGCAGATTTTTTTCGCAGAAACGAAAAAACGTTCTTGACATTCGTGCCGTTTTCTGATAAGATACACCTTGCCTGTGGGGGTATAGCTCAGCTGGGAGAGCGCTTGAATGGCATTCAAGAGGTCAGCGGTTCGATCCCGCTTATCTCCACCATAAGAAACACCACAACGATTGTTGCGGTGTTTTTTACTTTTATATGATTACAGTGAACAAAGGGTTATTTGTTCAGGAGTTTTTTCGCGCAGCAGGTCTTTGAGCAAGATGCTTATGTGATCCCTGCGGCCATACAGGATACGGTCAGTTGGATATCACCGTCCCGCTAGGCAGATACCAAATATTATGGAAAATGAATCAGGCATCCTGGAGGCAAACGGGCGGTGCTGCTGCACCGCCGTGTATCATGGCGGCACAGCCATTGCCCGTGCAATTGCGCAAAAGACGTATGGAGAGGTGACGAGAGTGGCGGATTTTGACCGGATCTTGCGGGATATGCGCTTGTTTGCGTGGGTGCCCTTCTTGTTGCTTTTGATTTTTTTTGGCGTAATGTGGATGGAGTGGATGCGCCGCGAGAAAAAGAAAAATCGAAAGAGGAGAGAGCGGTTTTCGTTTTTTTCGCTGGATCCTGCCATTGGATTGTTACCGCTTATCCTTCTTTTATTTGAGTTTTATGTATCCATGAAAACTACCGTTCAAATAAATCGCGATCTCCATGAGCAGTCGTATATTCGTATTCACGCCGAATTCAGCATACATAGCTATAATTTCACAGCGAGGCATGGCTATGTTACAGTCCGATTTGGGGACGGCCCTGATGATACACTTTTGCTGGAAATGCCGGCAAAAATCGATCGCGATCCATATGGCGTCGGAAGAGGCTACTTGCCTGTTGGCGACAATGTCGGGGAACTCTGGTATTCCGAGCATAGTCAAGTAATTGTGGGGTTTGCGCCGGATGCGTAGACGCAGATAGCATGATTGGTGCGTGTGCAAGCCGCCGGTTCGCCCCGCTTATCTCCACCACGAAAAATCCTGCATCCGTAAGGACGCAGGATTTTTTCTTTTTCCCCGTTGTTTTGAAGCCGCCGGGGTGTCAACAAAACGTGTCAACAAATCATCTCGCCGGGTGCGCATCGCAGCGCCCGGCGTTTTGTATGCCTTGCCTGCTGCCGCCCGGACTTTTCACGGAAGCCGGACAATTCTCCGCACAGTCCTGTTTATGGGACTCGCGATGTGATAGGATAAGCCCACAGAGGAAAACCGACTTCGGGAAAGGAGAAACGATATGTTTGCGTTGTTTTTGGTGATCGTTTATTACATTGTCGGCCTTCTGCGTGAGAGCTATCTGGAGTTTGTCGCTGCTGAGTACTATTGCGATCAATGCAGATGGATGGCGGAGAGCAAGCGCAACGGCCAACTGCCTGAAGATCGTAAATACTGGGGGCGCTAACACATGACGGCGCCCGAGCTGCGGGCGTGGATCGACAGTCTGACGCAGGATATCGATTTTTCCTATCGCGGCAAGTATGGGTCGATCTGCCCGTTTCATCGTGAGGATATTGCCCTGTGCTATGACGGCTATGCGGTGGATGCGCACTCCGTGGACAAGGCGATGACGCTGCCGTTCATCTGCGGGCGATCACTTGCGGAGCTTTGTGAGGAGCTGGATATTTGACTGCCGTGCTGCGCGGCGGAGAAAGGAGCGGAGGAATATGGAACTGGAACGCGCGAGGGCGCTGCTGACGGAGCTTGCGGACGGTGTCGATCCGCTGACGGGGGAGTGCCTGCCGCCCGAGAGTGTCTGCAACCGGCCGGAGATCATCCGTGCGCTGCACTGCGTGCTGCAGCACACAGCCGGCGGGCGAAAGCGCCCGCCGCCGCCCAATGCGGGCAAGCCGTGGACGGAGGCGGACGACAGCGCTCTGCTGCAGATGTATGACGCGGGCAGCGATGTGGGGGAGCTCAAGACGCATTTTCAGCGCTCCCGCACCGCGATCATACGGCGCCTGGAGCACCTCGGCAGGGTGCAGCCCGGAGAGCTGCAGCGATGAAAAGCACCCGGCTCGCGGCGAAAGCCGCGAGCCGGGTGCTTTGACCATGGGCTCATTTGAAAACGGTGCGCGTTTTGCCCGGCCGTGGCCAGGCGCGGCGCATATAGAAGTGCTGCAGCTCCTCGAGCGTGTAGTCCGTGCCGAATTTGCGGTTGATGAGGCTGTGTACGATGCCCCAATTCCAACCGTAATCCTGAATGTAGCGGCGCAGCGCTTCGAGCATTTTCGACTCCATCTCGCCCCTTCCTTTCTGTCGGCGGCGCAGCGCGCACGGTGACGCTCAGCGGCCGCTTACCAAAAAGATAGCACGTTTTTGGAGAAAATACAAGTAAATAGCAGCGCTTTGCGCGCGGCGGGGATTCAAAACCCGCAAAGATCCCCCCCCTCAGTCGTGAATGGCTGCGATCCAGCGGTCGACGTCCGCGTCCGGTGTGCGCTGCGTTGTGTCGTCAAAGTGCACGTCCAGCCCCGGCCGGAATGCCGCGCCCGGGCACAGTGCCCGCATATCCCGGATCGAGCGGCCGAGCCAGCCGCCGTTCGTGGCAAAGGGGTAGACGGTCTTGCCGCTGAGGTCGTGCGCGGTCAGAAAGGCGCGCATGGCGGGGGAGCAGGTGTACCACCAGACGGGCGTGCCGAGCACGATCGTGTCATAGCGGTCGAGGTCGATGTCCATCGGCTTGAGCGGCGGCAGGTAGCCCCGCTTGACCTCACGCTCGCCCTGCGCGACCACGTCGTCATAGTCGCCGGTGTAGGGCGCGACGGTGTCGATGCGCGCAATGTCGCCGCCGATGGCCGCGTGGATGCGCTCGGCGATGCGCTGTGTGTTGCCGTGGTAGGTGTAGTAAAGGATGAGAGAACGCATATCGCTTACCTCCGATTGGATGCTTTGTAATCATCATACTCCCCGAAGCTGGCTTGAGGTCAAGTGGTGAAGTGTAAATTTTTCTTGAAGGAAGATTTCAATTCGTATGGAATTCGCTATCCTCTCCCAACGGATACATAGGTTGGTCAATGGGTGGCAAATCCGCCTCTCCATCCTCCGCAAAGAGGTAAACATAGGCATTTTTGCCGTCCCAGACCACCTTTTTGACGATGGTCCGCAGCAGGCGGCGTTTTTCCTCCAGCGTTGCAGAATCCACCGCGCTGGCAAAGGATTCGATCATTTCCTGATGGAAAGCGAACTCCTGATGGAGCATCCGGCTCTGCTCGGTGAGGGCTTCCAGCTCGGAAAGCCTTGCCTGCTGGATCTCGCTCTCTCGATGCAGTTCGTCGATCTGCTCCATGACGTACTTCGCAGAGGTGTCGCTGGCAACGGACAGGGATTCCACCAGCCGTTTGATGCGCTCTTCCGTCTCGGTGTGCTTTTCCCGGAGCAGCGCCAGCTCTGCATCGTAGCCCTCCTTGCTGCCACTGATGACCTTCTTGGTCTGCGCCAGCAGCCGGGTAAGGGTCTCCTTGTCGGCAG
>OLQV01000700.1_pt1 | contig 28451 bp, 28 predicted proteins | sample 1672371 | NCBI WGS metagenome assembly OLQV01 (sample SAMEA3136676, study PRJEB25190) | human gut metagenome
AACTTCTCCGACTGCATCACCATGATGCATTACGGCTACAGTGCGGAAACCGGAAATGAGCTTTGCGATACACTCCTTAACAAAGGTGGTATGGACAGCATGCTTTGGACAAACAACCTCGTAATCGTAGCCGTTGCTTTCGGCGGAATTCTCCAGACAATTGGTGCTGTAGAATCCCTGCTCGGCGGTTTAATCAAGAAGGTTCGTACACCGTTCCAGCTCATCGTCGTTACAATCCTTACATCCGTATTCTGTATTACGACAATGTGCGACCAGTACCTCGGACTGATTATTCCTGCAAGTATGTATAAAGACAAATTTGACGAAATGGGTCTTGCAAGAAACATGCTTTCCAGAACACTGGAAGACGGCGGTACACTCTGGTCACCACTGGTTCCGTGGTCATCCTGCGGTGCTTACCACTCAAACATTTTAGGTGTTCCGACATTATCCTACCTGCCGTTCACCTTCATGAACTTAATCAACCCGATTTTCGCAATCGTTACCGTCTCCTTCGGCTCCAATATTCTCTATGCTGACGGATCGAGAACCAATATCTTCGGCAAGCTTGTCAAGGGCTCCGTTGCAGGTGCCCCGAAGGAAGCTCACGAAAAGGCACTCGCCGCTCTCGCAGAACTCAGAAGTGCCGGCAAAGCGAAAGACATTAAATAATATTCGATAGAATTTAAAGGAAGATTTTGCTATGAAATACCACGGAATCATTAAACAGCGTGAGCTTTGGCTGACGATTACAATCTTTATCATTGCCGCATACCTGCTTTACAGAGAATATGCCGCAGGTCAGTACATTTATATTCCGCTTGCGTTAATGGTAATGCTCGCCTGCTTCTTTGAAAGGGAACACATTATCTCAGAAGAAGGGGTAGATATTAAATACAATCTGTTCAAAGTCTGCATCAAGCACAACTATTGGGCATGGGATGAAATAACGACCCTGCACCCGGATTACAAGCGTGCAAGACCGAATGTCATGCTTCATATCGGCAAGGACGTGGTAACACGGACTTTCACGATGAAGCCTTCCGATTGCAAGGGCGCAATGGAGCTTGCGCGGCGCATGAATCCGCACATCTATATTGATGATATTACCGAAACGGAGCAGGAGCTCCGCGAGCAGCAGATTCTTCACAGGCAAGAAGTTGCAAAGGCGCAGAAAGCCGCTGCAAAGCGACGCAAAAAATAAAAATTATATAGCGAAAGCGTAAGTCCAAACGGATTTACGCTTTTTCTTTTTGCAAAATCGAGACGGGGGTGCGGACAAAAGTGCGCATAACGAAATCAGAGATTTCTATGCGCACATGGCGCTCACCCATGAGCGCCGCTTCGCAAGGTGCTTTTGTCGTTATTCCGGAAATATCGGAACGATATTTCCTACATAAAAAAAGGCTGACAGCCCGTTGATACACCATCAGCGGCTCTCAGCCTTTTTTAATATTGGATACGTCATAGCTTTCGGCTGTGTCCTTCCCACTACCGGGCAGCTTCGGGACTTTCACCCGTTAGAATGTGCGCTCGCCGAGCGCACCATAAAAGACATACCCGACGTGATCGGGTATGTCAATGAAAAAAGTATGGGGCAAAAGAGGAAACTATTTAAACTCGTCGTAGAAGATTTCGGATTTAGTAACCGTAGCTGCAGGCGCAGGATCCAGCTTTCTGCCTGCGAGACCCAGAATCACCTCCGGTTTTACCCAAGGTCTGTTTTGAATGCCGCTGGTTTCCTCATGCGTAAGGTATCCCTTATATGCAGTCAGACTTCTTCTCAGAAAGCCGTCTCTTGCGCAGGCTTCCTCAATCCCATTGTTCATGATGGAACGAAAATGATTTACAATTCCCGCAGCATATGCCACAGATGTTGAGCCAGCAATCGCTCCCGGGATGTTGCTTACACAATAATGAACAACGCCTTCTTCCGTGTAGATAGGGTCGTCATGCGTTGTTTCATGGAAAGTTTCGATACAGCCCTCGTCGTTGCTGACATCTACAATGACGGAGCCCCTTCTCATGGAAGCAACCATCCCTCTTGTGATCATAGCTTCCTTGGCATCCTTTGGCCATCTTACGCAATTGATTACCAGATCTGTCATCGGTAGTTCCTTTGTAAGGTTATATTTATTGGAAATGATGGTATTCACTTTACCGTCATACTTCGTTGCGATATCTCTCAGAGCGCCGATATTGATATCCGCAACCGTGACCCATGCACCCATCGTCTGAAGCACCTCGACAGCGCCCTTTCCAACTGTGCCGCACCCGCATACGAGAGCTTTGATTCCGGGAGCCGCACCCAAACCGCTTACGAATTTACCACTGCCTCCGTTTATGCTCATCATTGCCCACAGACCCATAAATGCGCCTGCCTTTCCTGCTGCCTCACAGTTCGGGGAACCATATCTGTGAGAATCTTCTGCAGTGATGGCAATAACCTTCTTTTTCAGAAGCGCATCGACCTCTTCCCTGTGTGCTGCTGGATGGATGCAGCAAAAAATCATCTGCCCTTCTCTCATTAGGTCATATTCGCTTGGCTCGATCTCCTTGACCTTAGCTACAAAATCACAGATTGCCCAGATTTCTTCGTTAGTTGCCAAGATTGTCGCACCTGCCGCTGCATATTCTTTGTCATCGAAGCCTGCTGCATAGCCTGCTTTGCTTGCCACATAAACTTCGTGACCGTCGCCTGCGATCAGGCTGACCTCAGCAGGAGTTGCAACGACTCTGTATTCGCCATTTTTAATGTCCTTCAAAACTCCAAATTTCATTTCAATACTTCCTTTCATGTTGTGATTCTTAAAAAACTATCCGTTCTATCCGGATCAATGCGATTATCTTGAAATGCCTGCGCACAAATCGGCGCTTTCTGTCATCCGGTGGATTGCGAAAATGTTATTCTGCTTTTTTCATCAGCATCTTGCCGCGCAAACTCTTTCCTCCCGTATCGAATACACCGATTCCGGTAATTGCGCATATAACCGAACAGATCGGACATATAATCGGCAGAAAGGCATAAGGTAAGTAAGAAAGCGTCGGTACGCCTAGGACACCTGCCGTATAGATTGCCGCTGCAGACCACGGTACAAGGAAGGAGAAGATGGTCCCGCCATCTTCAAGTGTTCTTGAGAGGACATACGGAGCAATTCCGGCTTTTTTATAGGCATTCTGAAAGACCTCGCCCGGAAGCAGGATCGCCATATATTGTGAAGTTGTCAGCATGACGGTAGCCAGACACGAAATCAAAGTAGCGATAATCAGATTGCAAGGCTTTGCGATTTTTTCCTTGAACGTTTCCAATATTGCAGACAGCACACCCATCTCATACATCAGTTCTCCAAGCTCCAGTGTAAAAATGCAATAGACAATGGTTGACATCATGCCACTGATACCACCTCTGTTGAGAAGTTTTGCTGCTGCCTCATTTTCAAATTCACCGTTGAAACCCGTCGACATTGACGTTACCACTTCGTTAAAAGTGAACTGCGGCTGCGTGATCAGTGCCGCAATTACTCCGGCAAATGCTCCTATCATAAGAGAAATCATAGCCGGTACCTTCTTAGCAACCAAAACGATCGTAAAAACCGGAACGATCAGTAAAAATATAGAGATATGAAAGGTCTCGTCAAGAGCCCCCATAATATCAGTGATGCTCTGCAGTGACTCTGCAGAAGCAGCATCGTGCTTGAGCCCCATAATGAAATAGAGGATCGTTGAAAGAATGAATGGCAGCGTAATGGTCCAGAGCATAGATTTTATGTGCTCGAATACACCTGTTCCCGCTGCAGCCGGAGCCATGTTGGTCGTATCAGAGAACGGAGACATTTTATCGCCGAAAATTGCGCCTGATACCGCCATGCCGGCTACCAGACCGGGCTTGATATCCATGCCGTAGCCGATTGCCATAAACGCAACACCAATTGTACCCAGCGCCGCATAAGACGATCCTGTAAAAAAGGATACGATGCAGCAAACGATAAAGCCTATCGCAAGAAAAGATGCCGGTGTGAAAACCTTCAATCCGTAATAGATTATAGAAGGTACGATTCCGGAAATCATCCAGCTTCCCACCACCATACCTACAGAGATTAGAATCATGCCGATCAACGCAAACTTTTTAAATCCTGTCAGTATGATATCCTGAAGTTTTTCCAGGCTCATGCCTGTACATACCGCAATGACGCACACTGCAAACAGTGCCAGGATAAAGGTTACCATGGTATTGATTTTCAAGATCGCCAGCCCTACTGACATAATGACCGCTACTACTACAAAGGTAAAAAGTGCCATAGGAAGTCCTACTGTTTTCTTTTCATTATTACTACTCATTAGTCCACCTCCCGGTAAAATTATCTGTATTACAACGTAATATCAATACCTGCGTTCTCAATCCATTGGCGATCGATGATGCCTTCTTTATATTCCCTTTTGATTATTTCCGGATCTCTTTCCGAAACAGGTCCATAGCCGCCTGCTCCGGCAGTGATCATCTCAACAATATCATCTTTTTCAAGTTTTACATTTCTAGGCTTGGGATTATCTGAAATCACCTTACCGTCTCTGTATATTTTAATGCTCGCGTTTCCGCCCGGCTGTCCGCCTTCCAGTCCCCATGGACGAATCACTGCTCTTTCCGTTGCAGCCCCCACGAGCATGGTGTCTCTGCTTTCTTCAAGAATTCGAATAGTTCTGATAATTCCCATGCCGCCGCGATATTTACCTGCCCCGCAGCTGTTCTCCGAAAGCGCGTACTTTTCAACCATCAAAGGATATTCCATTTCTAGTGCCTCAACAGGCAGATTGGAGGTGTTGGTCATATGTACATGCACAGCATCAAGTCCGTCTTTGTTATATCTGGCCCCGGAACCTCCACCTATGGTTTCAACATAGATGTACGGCTGACCGCTGCGTGCATCCGTTCCAGAGAAAGAAAAGAAACTCATTGCTCCGTTGCCCGCTGCCACTACCCTTGTCGGGTCCATTTTGGCAAAGGCGCCGAAAATCACATCCGCGATACGCTGTGCCGTGGTTTCTCTGTCTCCCGTAGGCGCCGGTTCGGTTGCCCACACAAGACTTCCCGGTTCTGCAATGATATTGATGCTTTCAAAAAACCCGGAATTGGCAGGAATAGTATTGTCCAGTATGGACATCATGGAGTAATACACAGTCGCCTTAAGCGCGCACGGTACGCAGTTATACGGACCACTTACCTGCCCGCAGGTTCCTGTAAAATCAAAGGTGATGCTATCGCCTTTGATCGTAATTCTTGTTTTGATGAGAAGGTTCTTATTTCCTGCGCCGTCATCATCAAGAAAATCCTCGAAGTGATATTCCCCGTCAGGAAGTTCTGTAATGGCAAGCCTCGCTTTTCTCTCTCCGTATTCCAGCCATTTTATACAGAACTCATCGTACGTGTCAAGTCCTATTTTATCTATCAGCTCAACGAGCTTGTCAGCACCGAACTGATTTGTAATGATCTGGGCATTTAAATCTCCATGGCGCTCGTACTTCATTTGGAAATTGAGCATAATCAAATCCATGACGTCCTTTACAAGGACACCTCTGTCGTATAGCTTTACCACGGGAATCCGGAGCCCTTCATCATAAATGGTGGTCCCTTTTCTGCTTTTATCTGCATGATGTCCTGTGTTTACCATGTAAGCTACAAGTTCACCTTCATAAAAGACAGGTTTCAAAAGCACGATATCGGGAAGATGGGAGCCGCCTCCGCTATATGGGTCGTTTGCAATGAAAATATCTCCCTCATGTATGTCGTCGATGTCATACTTTTGGGTCAGCACTTCCACCGCACCGGAAAGTGAGCTGAAATGCAGAGGAATATGCTGTGCAAGTGACAGGAGTTTGCCGTTACGATCAAATACTGCAACAGAAAGATCTTTTCTCTCTTTAATGTTGGTGCTGTATCCTGTTTTTGACAATATTACGCCCATCTGCTCTGCTATCGATGTAATGCTGTTGGCTACAATCTCAAGCGTTATAGAATTAATCTCTTTCAATTCTCCCACCTCCTATACTCGCTCTATCATCATATTCAGATACTGATCTACTGTGGCTTTCTGCCCCTTAAGAATAATCGTCGTACTATCCATCTGCTCTACGATTGCAGGACCATAAACAACATTTCCGTTTCTTAATTTCTCCCTATCGTAAAGGTCATAATCCGAATATGCACCATTTCCTTCATATACCTTGCGGGAGCCTGTCTTGGCTTTCCGTGAATCTTCTCCGTCGTACGCCTCCTCATGGATGACTGGATAGATGATGTCTCCAATCGCAGACAGACCAAAGTTAACAATCTGTACTGCATCATCTGAACTGAATGAATAAAGTCTCTCGTATGCGCTTGTGAATTCTTTTCTGATTTCTTCGGCAGATGAGATGATTGATTTTTCAATCGGGACTCTGATTTCATGATTCTGTCCCTTGTATCTCATATCGAGGAAATATTCTCTGCTTCGTTTCTCAGGATCTATCTTTTCCTCATCAAACCAGGCATCAGCTTCTTTTTCCAAAAGTGCAAACTGTTTTTCTAAAATGTCGCGGCACTGCGCACTTACTTCCATTACATTGGTCTGAACGAAATCTCTTCGCATGTTTTCTGTAAGAAGTCCGTAAGCCGCAAGCAGGCCGGGCGTTTTCGGTATCAGAGCCTTTTTTATCATCATTTCATCGATAAGCTCTGCTGCATGAAGCGGTCCGGAGCCGCCAAAGGCTACAAGACAGAATTCACTTGGGTTGTATCCCTTTGCAACCGTAACATTTTTGATTTCTTTGATGATATTGGAATTACTTATGGAAATGATTCCTCTCGCGGTCTCCATCAAATCCATGTTGATTCTGTCGGCCAGCCTTTTTATTGCTGCCTCAGATAATGCAGCCTCGATCGGAAGTCTTCCCCCTAACAGCACCTGATTGTTCAGATGCCCCAAAACCACGCGGGCATCGGTTATCGTGGCCTCTTCGCCTCCCTGCTTATAGCATGCAGGACCCGGGCTCGCTCCTGCGCTCTGCGGACCTACTTTAAGAATTCCGCCGCTGTCAATCCACGCGATACTGCCTCCCCCGGCACCTATTGTAGATATATCTATAGAAGGGATTCTGACAGGATATCCGCTTATAGTCTTTTCATCAGAAGCCTCGAATCTTCCATCTACTACCAGACTGATGTCTGTACTTGTGCCGCCTATATCCACAGTGATCAGATCCTTCTCATTGATCAGCTCTGTGATATACTGCGCACCCACAACACCCGCGGCGGGACCTGACAATGCTGTCTTTACTGGATATCTCATGGATTCGTCAATTGACATCAAGCCTCCATTGGAATGATTGATATATGTGTTTTCCACTCCTATGGACTTCAATGTGCTCTTAAGATTATCCATATATTTTCTTACTTCCGGTCCGACGAATGAGTTTATGACAGTGCCGCAAAGGCGCTCATACTCTCTGAACTGCTTTGACAGATCGCTCGAGATAGTAAGAAAGACATCCGGACATTTCTCTTCCAGAATTTTTTTAATTCTCCGCTCATTTTCCGGATTAAGGTATGCGTTAAGCAGCATAACCGCAGCTGCCTTCACATCCTCAGCCTTCATAGCCTCTACAATCCGAATCAGCTCGTCCTCATCAAAATTCCTTACAATATTACCCTCATAGTTGATTCTTTCGCTGATTTCAAATCTACAATCCCTCGAAATCAATGTTTTTACTTTGTCAGCCTGCAGGTTGTAAAGATCCGGTCTCTTCTGCCGGCCGATTTCCAAAAGATCTCTGAACCCCCCTGTCGTTATCAGGGCTGTCTTTGCACCTCTTCCTTCCAGGATCGCATTGGTTGCAACTGTGGTTCCGTGCATGAATCTGCTGACTTCTTCTCCCGTAAAATTGTTTTCATCGGCAATAACTTTAACGCCTGATACGACTGCCTCGGATTGATCATAAAGAGATGAAGGCAGCTTATATACCATAAGTGCTCCACTTGTTTCATCTATGGCACAAATATCGGTATTGGTGCCGCCTACGTCCACACCGATACGAATTGTTTTACTTCCCATGAATCCTCCTTCCTAACCTTGCATCATTCTGGTTGCTTTTTTTAATTTTATCATTGATTTAATATAAAATCTAATATATAATCATTTATATATCTATAAATAAATGTTTATATATCGGAGGAATTCATGGAACTTCTTCAATTAAAATATTTTCTACTTCTGTGTGAAAGTCAGCATGTATCCAAAACCGCAGAAAAGCTCAACATATCCCAACCCTCTCTCAGTTCCACAATCAAGAAACTTGAAAAAGAGCTAGGTGTCCCTCTTTTTGTACGCAAAGGCAGAAATTTGGAACTGTCTCCATATGGTCAAGTCTACCGGGAATATGCCCGGGAGGTCTTTCTTGCTTTGGAAAACGGCCGTAGGCGGATCAACCTCATACGGGATGAGGATGAGAAGAAAATCAATCTTGGAATTTTAAGCCCTTATGTATGGAATGATACCTTTCGTTCTTTCAGAGAACGTTATCCTGAGATCAAGATCAACCAGTTTTCATTCGAAGGCTTTAAGTTTCTAAGTGCCATTCTGGACGGAGAAATTGATATGTACGTTGGCGGCGTCAACAATATTTACAATGAAAAAATCGAATATGAGACACTCTACGATGACGAGATGGCTATCCTTATGCACAAATCGCATCCTTTTGCCGATAGGGGAAAAATCAGCCTAAGGGAATGCCGTGATGAAAAGTTCATCAATCTTGACAGCAGCACAAATCTTCAGAAATTTATTTCCATCATGTACGAGGATGCACGATTTGACCCTAATGTTGTCATGATATGCGATTATACCCTGCGCGACCAAATGGTAATCGAAAATTACGGAATATCCGTAACTACAAAACTTTCGGCAATGCAATGCAAGTCTGATAAAGTTACCTATGCTGTCATTACAGAGCCTTCACAGAGACGTAAACTGGGGATCGCATGGAAAAAAAACGCTGTTTTCACGAAATCCATGCAGTTGTTTTATGATTTTGCTAAAGAATACTATGAAGACTTAAAAGTATGATGATGTATTTTACGAGGAATTCTCTTTGCGCCTGCACAAAGAGCCGTCGAGCATGAATGAACGCTGCTCCGAAAGGTGCTTTTGTCGATATTTCGGAAACATCGCACAGTGATATTTCCTTCATAATAAAAAGGCTGATACCCGGTCGAGAGATTGCTCACCTGTGTATCAGCTTTTTTCATGTAGGTCTTGTTATCCCGTAGGATTCCGCTGCACCGCAGCTTATTCCGATGCTGCCCGGCGCAGCAGCGCTTCCTCCTCTTCGGTCAGCCGCATGGCAAGGCAAACACGCTCTATGGTCGCAAGGTCCGGGATAAAATCCGGCTCCGTACAGAGCTTCGTGAAGTCGTTCTTGCTCATGCCGATTTGGGAGAACGTGATACTGCCCTCCGCGATCTTCCGGTCGTAGAGCCGAAAAAAGAGTGCCTTAAAGGTGAGATTTTCCATGTGTATTCCTCGTCTTTCTGTGATATAAAAGCTGCAGCCCGGCGCAGAATAAGATCGTCAGCCCGATGATCAAAAGCCCGCAGTGCATAAAGAAGGTATCTGGTAATATGGTAATGATCGGATCGGTCTGCGGGTTAAACAGCCAGTCATCGTTGTCGAAAAAGATCTTATGCATCAAAGTAAAGGCTTTCTCCCAGTCGATGATGACTGCCAGCAGCACGATACCGCCGATGCCTGCCGCAAGCCATACTGCCCAAAGCATCCATCGGTACCGCAGCCTCAGCGTGTGAGCGGCATGAAAAGCAGCGGCTTCTCGCATTTTCCCGGTGCGTACCGCGTCCCGCAAAAGATAGATTCCAAAGACAGCAAGCCCAAGCACCGCAACCCACTGCATAGCGAGGAAAATATCTTTGACCTCTTCAAAATGCTTTCTGCCGCTTTCGGACATCGGCATCGTCGGGAACATCAGCTTAGCGCTGCCGCCCGGCACATTGTAGTCGATCAAGGCATCATAATTCAGCCTGCAAAGCTCTGCGGACACACCGGAGCTTTGCGGAATGTCCAAATAGTCAATATCAAAATAATACAGCGGCCGAAACCATACGGTCAAGCTGACCGCCAAACAGATCATCACTACAGTCCCTGCCAGCCCCAAAAGCATATTTTTGATTGTCTCTCCGCACTTCGTCATCGTCGTCTCCTGTCCTATCTGATTTTGATTTTATGCCCCGCACCGATCTTCCCCTTGTGTCCTGCACGCAAGAAGTGCTATACTAAGGGAAAAGAATGGAGGGAATTCTACATGTATATGAACATCGGCCCGGACGCTGAGCGCATCTGCTCTGCTCGCGCGCTTGCGCGCGGCAATCGCAGTGCCGAGATCATTATATCATATAACTATCATACGCACACGAGTTTTTGTGACGGAAACAATACTTTGGAGGAAATGACTTTGGCGGCAATCGCGGCAGGGCTTAAAGTGATTGGGTTCTCCGGGCACAGCTACACAGCCTATGATGATTGCTACTGCATGAGCCAGGCGAATACGGCGGCGTATTTCGCGGAGATTGGCCGTCTGCGCGAGCAGTACCGCGGCAGGATCACCATTTTGCGCGGGATCGAGCAGGACTTTGGATCTGACGAACCGACAGACGCTTATGATTATGTCATCGGCTCGGTGCATGCGTCTTTCGCACCTGCGGTGGACGGCTCCGGTGATAACTTCCACGGCTTTGACCGCAGCCGCTTCTATTATATCGACTGGACCGTCGATCGCATTCTGGAAGCGGTCCGCGATGACTTCGCGGGCGATCCCTATGCGTTCATCGAACACTATTACGAAACCGTCGGTATACTGCCGGAGGTCATCGGCTGCCACATCATCGGTCACTTCGATCTAATCACGAAATTCAATGAAAAAGAGCCATGGTTTGACGAGGCACACCCAAGATATCGGGCGGCAGTCTGCCGCACGCTCGATCAAATCTTCGCATCATGGCAAGAGAGCCGCGCCCGCGGCGGTCAGATCATGATCAACAGTGACAGCCATGCGGCGGATACCATCACCTGCGCCTTTGCAGATGCGCTCAAGCTCGCGCAGGACTGCGGCTTCCACCAGGTCAAAATCATCACAGAGAGCTGCAGGCGGTGGGATTGCAGTATGTACCATGAACAGGAATGGACTCCTGAGGGCAAGCTGAAACGCATACAACCATATGACGGAGAACATGCGAAAGTAGGTAAGACGGAGTAACTCCTCCGTAAACAAAGAGCTGCGTATGATGGTACGCGATGAGTCGGGCGCGATATGCGTCAAGCCGGGTGGCACCGCAGGTTGTATTTTCATCCTGTCCCAGCAGATTATGGGACAGGATTTTTTGTGTTTTCATCCCCTGCCCCATGCGCATTGAAACAATACAAAGAATACGGAGGAAAAAACAATGCCAGCAAAGAACGAACAAAAGATTCCTTATAAGATTTATCTCACTGAAGAAGAAATGCCAAAGGCATGGTACAACATGCGCAGTGACATGAAGGTGAAACCGGCACCGCTGCTCAATCCCGGCACAGGTGCGCCGATGACCGCTGAGGAACTCTCCGGAGTATTTTGTGAAGAACTGGTGCAGCAGGAGCTGGACGAGGATACCGCTTATATTGAAATCCCGCAGGAAATTCAGGACTTCTACAAGATGTACCGCCCAGCCCCGCTGGTCCGCGCCTACTGTCTGGAAGAGAAGCTGGGTACCCCTGCCAAAATCTACTACAAATTTGAAGGAAATAACACCAGCGGAAGCCATAAGCTGAACTCCGCGATCGCACAGGCATATTACGCAAAAAAGCAGGGTCTCAAGGGCGTGACCACAGAGACCGGTGCCGGACAATGGGGTACGGCATTATCCATGGCATGCAGCTATTTTGATCTGGATTGCAATGTATTTATGGTAAAAGTATCTTATGAGCAAAAGCCGTTCCGCCGCGAGGTCATGCGCACCTATGGTGCAAAGGTCACGCCATCTCCGTCCATGACGACAGAGGTCGGCAAAAAGATTCTGGCTGAATTCCCGGATACGACCGGAAGCCTCGGCTGCGCGATCTCGGAGGCTGTAGAAGTCGCAGTGACCCATGAGGGCTACCCTGTCCCAGCTCTACCACGACGGATATATGGAAGCCAGAGCAGTCGAACAGACCGAAGTCTTTGAGGCAGCCGAACTCTTTGCCAGAATCGAAGGGATTCTGCCTGCACCGGAGAGCAGCCATGCGATCAAAGCCGCGATTGACGAGGCAATGAAGTGCAAGGAAAAATGAAAACAAAAGGAACATCATCGCAGCCCTTATCGACGAGTATGATATCCAGACCGCCGATGATATTCAGGCAGCCCTTAGGGATCTTCTCGGAGGCACCATTAAATCAATGATGGAGGCTGAAATGGATGAACATCTTGGCTATGGAAACTATGAGCGCAGTGAAGACCGTGAACCGAGAGATAATTACCGCAACGGTACCAAGGGGAAAAACATTCGCAGTTCATATGGTGAATTTCAAGTTGATGTTCCACAAGACAGAAACAGCACCTTTGAGCCACAGGTTGTGAAAAAACACCAGAAAGATATATCCGAAATCGATCAGAAGATTATCAGCATGTATGCCAAAGGTCTTACTACAAGACAAATATCTGAACAAATTGAAGAAATCTACGGTTTTGAATGCTCTGAGAGCTTTATCTCCGATGTCACAGATAAGATCCTTCAGGACATTGACGATTGGCAAAACCGCCCGTTGGATGAGATTTATCCAATTATGTTCATAGATGCCGTTCACTTTTCAGTCAGGGAAGACAATCGCATTAAGAAGCTTGCAGCCTATGTAATTCTGGCAATCACTCTGGATGGCAGAAAGGATGTTATGATAATCCGTGCGGACGGATTGACCGGGATGAAAGAAGCCATAGGAACGGCCTTTCCTGATACGGAATATCAAAGGTGTATCGTTCATCAAGTCAGAAATACCCTGAAATATGTGCCATACAAGGATATGAAAGCCTTTGCGGCAGATTTAAAGACAATCTACCTTGCACCGAGTGAAGAGCAGGGACGGGCTCAATTAGAGCGTGTGACAGAGAAATGGGAAGCAAAATATCCTAACGCAATGAAGAGCTGGGCTCAGAACTGGGATGTAATCAGTCCGATTTTCAAATTTTCCAATGATGTCAGGAAGGTTATCTATACGACAAACGCCATCGAGAGTCTAAACAGTACATACAAGAAGCTCAATCGCCAAAGGTCCGTATTTCCAAGCGATAAAGCATTTTTTTGAATCATAGTTTATATTGTCAGCAAGCAAAGCACCTGCTGAAATGCGAGTGCTAAAGCTATCTAATTACCATAGAAGGCTAATTTACAGAAAAACTTTCACAGTCTCGCAAAATCTGCACTGCCTTTCACAGTCTGGTCACTCTTCACGATTCGGGAAAAATAGCATATAAAAGGCAGTCTGCAATTTGATATGCAGGCTGCCCTTCCCTTGTCTTATGAAAGATTCAAAATCTGTTTTACCGCGTTTTTCCCGTCGCGGTACAAAGCCTCTTCGTCAAGTTTAAGCGAGTCGATTGGTTCAAGTTCTTCGCCATCATTGCAGAAATATATCTGATGCGGCTTGGAAGAATCGTCCTTGGCTTCTTTGATTACGAGATCAACCGAAAATTCACTGTAATTGCCAAAATCTGCGTCCTCACCAATCTCCTTGATGTAATCCTCGATGGTGCTTCTCTGTGTTTCGCTCAGCTCCATATCTTTGATTTCATCCCGTATACCCTTGACAAACGGGATATCCTCAACGCTCTCAAATTTGTTCTTCATTTCGCATTGAATTGCGACTGTATACTGCAGTTCTCCGTCCACCTCGTCCTCACTGAGAAGCGTACTCTCCAAATTCCGAATGTCATAAAAGTCTTCATAATTTGTCTTTACCCAATTTTCCGCCTCTTGCTGTGGCGTTAATGCCGTTTCCGGCTCTTTCTCCTCTGCACATCCGCAAAAAAGCAATGCTGCAATCATCACCGCCGCCAAAAGCAGCGCACATTTTCCTCGACCTCTCTTATCTCTCATCCTATTCCCCTCCATATTCGCGTTCGCGCAAATTGACTTTAACTTGCTTTTACAATACACGAGTAATGTCGCTTTGTCAACCGCTACAATTCTAAATCTTAGAAAAGCAAGTTCTGAGACATAGCAAAACAAAGAACGGCTAATTAAAAAACTCCGATTAAGGCGGAGGGAATCAAATCCTCTTCCTTAAAAGGAGCTTTTTATTTTGTATTTTTACTTTGAAAGAATAGCATCATTTCTTGAAAGAAGATATACGCAATACTGATTCATGCTGATTCCTTCCCTCTGCGAATGTTCTGCCAGAGCTCTGTGCAAACTTCGAGGTATCCTCAATTTAAACTGCCCCGAATAATCCTCCAAGCTGTCAGGCTCGTGAATCGTCACACCTTCATCGATTGCCGCTTCGATCCATGCTTTTTTTGCATCTTCCGCATTTTTCACTGCGCTTTCCACGGTCTCACCACAAGTAATGCATCCGGGTAAATCCGGATAAGAGATTACAAAGCCGCCCTCGTCCTTATCCTCTACAATTTCCATGCGATACGGCATCGCCATATAATCAGTCAGCGTCTTCATCATTTTTCGCCTCGCTTACTGTTCCAAATCCTTATTCATGCAGCAGTTTTTATACTTCTTGCCGCTTCCGCACGGACACGGGTCGTTTCTTCCAATCTTCGGCTGTTCTCTTCTGAAAGTTTCCGGTTTGCGCGCGTCCTCAGGCTTTGGAGCTGCCTGCGGCATCTGTCCGGAGCCGGATCCTACGGACGGACCTCTTCTCACATTCATTTCCGAGTCTTCAAAATCTTCCTTTCGGTTCTGTCCTCCGGAGATAACCTGCTTACGCTGCGTTCTTGTATTCACCGTAACGCCGAAGCAGTATCTTACGGTTTCTTCTTTGATGTCGCCGATCATTTCTTCGAACATGTCGAAGCCTTCGTTTGAGTATGCAATTGCCGGGTCGATGTGACCGAGGGAACGAAGACCGATACCCTGCTTCAAATCGTCCATTGCATCGATGTGATCCATCCAGCGGTTGTCTACAACACGGAGCAAAATCATCTTTTCGACTTCTCTCATCTGAGGAGCACCGATTTCCGCCTCTTTCTCATCGTAGAGTCTGTTGAATTCCGCAACGACATCTTCCTCCAGCTTATCCGGGGTGAGCTGCTGAATACCCGCCTCATCATACTTCATGCCTGTGAATCTGTCGGTGAGTCTCTTCAGGTTCTTATTCATCAGATCAAAATCCCATTCTTCCGCAAACTTACTGCCTACGGTAATCGGAACTACGATGCTGTGAATAAGGTCTTCCATCATTTCCGTGATGTAGGACTTGATGTCGTCTCCGAAAAGAACCTTGCGGCGCTGGTCGTAAATAACCTCTCTCTGCTTATTCATAACATTGTCATACTGAAGAACGTATTTACGAATTTCAAAGTTGCGGCTTTCTACCTTCTTCTGCGCGCTCTCTATTGTCTTGGAAAGCATTCCGGCAGCCAGAGCTTCTTCCTGCATTCCGAATTTATTCATAACGCCCTGAATTCTCTCTCCGCCGAAGAGACGCATCAAATCGTCCTCCAGCGATATGAAGAACTGCGTCTGACCCGGGTCTCCCTGACGCCCGGAACGACCTCGGAGCTGATTGTCAATACGTCTGGATTCGTGTCTTTCCGTACCGATGATGCAAAGACCGCCGAGCTCTCTTACCTTCTGCTGTTCTTCTGCTCTTTCCGCCTTGAATTTCTCAAGAAGCTCGCCGAAAACTTTTCTTGCGTTTAGAAGCTCTTCGTCATCGCTTGTCACAAAGCTCGTCGCAAAGGAAATCTGCTCCTCTGTGTACCCCTGATTCTTCATTTCTCGTTTTGCTTCAAATTCCGGGTTGCCGCCGAGGATAATATCGGTACCACGACCTGCCATGTTGGTTGCGATGGTTACCGCGCCCAGACGACCTGCTTCCGCAACGATTTCCGCTTCCTTCTCGTGCTGCTTTGCGTTGAGAACATTATGCTTAACGCCGCGCTTCTTCAGCATATCACTGATTCTTTCGGAATTTTCAATCGAAATCGTACCGACAAGCACCGGCTGTCCGGTTGCATGCGCTTCCGAAATTCTGTCCGCGATTGCATGGAACTTTGCAGGTTCCTTTGCAAAAATCGCATCGTCGAGGTCTTCTCTGATTACCGGCTTATTCGTCGGAATCACAACTACGTCCATGTTGTAGATTTCACGGAATTCGTCCTCTTCTGTCTTCGCGGTACCCGTCATACCGGCAAGCTTGTTATACATTCTGAAATAATTCTGAAGCGTAATTGTCGCAAGTGTTTTTGATTCAGAACGAACCAAAACGCCTTCTTTGGCTTCGATTGCCTGGTGCAGACCATTGCTGTATCTTCTTCCGAACATCAGACGGCCTGTAAATTCGTCAACGATAACGATTTCACCATCTTTAACGATATAGTCAACGTCTTTCTTCATAATCGCTTTTGCCTTCAACGCTTCGACAACGTGATGGTTGATTTCCATGTTTTCCGGATCACCAAAGTTTTCAATATCAAAGAATTTCTCCGCCTTGGTAACACCTTCGTCGGTAAGGCTGACTCTCTTTTCCTTTTCTTCAATCGTATAATCCGCATCCTCGCCTTCGCGCAAAGTGTTCACGAACTTGTTCGCGATACGGTAAAGGTCGGTGGAGTCGTCTCCCTGTCCGGAAATGATGAGCGGTGTTCTTGCTTCATCGATTAAGATGGAGTCAACTTCGTCGATGATCGCATAGTTCAGATCCCGCTGCGTAAGCTGATCAGCGTAGATAACCATGTTGTCACGCAGATAATCGAAACCGAATTCGTTGTTTGTTCCGTAAGTAATGTCGGCTCTGTATGCCGCTTTTCTTGTCCTGTCACTGATTCCGTGAATTACGCATCCAACCGTCATGCCGAGGAAGGTGTAGATTTTTCCCATCCATTCCGCGTCACGCTTTGCCAGGTAGTCATTGACTGTGATAACATGAACGCCTTTTCCTTCCAGCGCATTCAGATATGCCGGGAGAGTAGCAACTAAGGTTTTACCTTCACCTGTTTTCATTTCGGAGATTCTGCCCTGATGAAGCGCGATACCACCGATAACCTGTACCTTGAAGTGCTTCATTCCGACGCTTCTCCACGCTGCCTCTCTGCACACCGCAAAAGCCTCCGGCAGGATGTCATCCAAAGTTTCGCCGTTTGCAATCCTTTCTTTGAATTCTGCCGTTTTACCTCTCAGTTCATCATCTGTAAGAACTGACATGCTGTCCTCAAGTGCAATGACACTGTCTGCGATTTTTTCCAATTTTTTTACTTCCTTGGTGTTTAAGTCACCAAAGATTTTTTCCATTAAGCCCATTCGGTATTCCCCTTTCTTTATTCATCACGCGGTAACTCCGTTACCGTCATGTTTATTTCCAAAGCTTTTCTTGCATCAGCCTTCGTAACCTTAACCTCAAAGCGCTTATAATCAGCCTCGTATACGAAGCTGTCTCCCACCTTCGGCAGATTGTCAAGCTGCAGCACAACCCAGCCGTTTACCGTAGTCGCATCCACCTCTTCTTCCACATCGAAGAAGTCAAACATTTTGTCCAGGTTCGTTCCGCAAAGCACGCGGTATGACCCATCCTGCTGCTGAACAATATCCTGAAGTGCAACTGCATCATGCTCATCGTAGATTTCGCCGACAAGTTCCTCAATAATGTCTTCCATTGTCACAAGACCCGAAGTTCCGCCGTATTCGTCAACGATGATGGCGATATGGGTTTTTCCCATCTGCAGTCTTTTCAACAGCTGTGAAATCTTCATGGAACCCGCAACGAAGATGACCGGCTTGACATACTCCGAAACCGGTGTGTTCTTGCCTTTTATGTAATTGTGGAAATCCTTCTGATTGAGCACTCCCACGATGCTGTCCAGATCATCCTCATAGATCGGCAGACGCGAAAATCCTGTTGAAAGGAAAAGTTCTTCTATTTCTTCAAGCGGAGCGTCGATTTCCGCCGCTTTGATATCTACTCTCGGCGTAAGAACATCCCAAGCTTCCAGCTCATTAAATTCAATTGCATTCTGAATCAGCTCACTCTGCTCTTCGTCAATTCCACCTTCGGTTTCCGCCTCTTCCACAATCGTCAAAAGCTCATCTTCCGTAATCGGCTTGATTTCGTCCGTGTGGAATATCAGTGCAAGGAATTTCTTCCATCCCTTGAACAGCCAATTCACCGGTGCAAACAGCAGCATGAACAGTTTCAGGAGCGGCGCCGATGCCATGGCAAACTTTTCGGGATTTTCCTTCGCCAAGCTCTTGGGCGAGATTTCTCCGAAAATCAGTACAACGATGGTAACCACAATGGTCGAAATGGTTGCCCCGTAAAGCGGATACATCTCCATGAAAAGCACGGTCGCGATTGCGGAGGTTGCAATATTTACAATATTATTACCCACTAAAATCGTCGAAAGCAGATCATCATAGCGTTCAGAAAGTTCCTGAACCGCTCTCGCCTTCTTGTCTCCGTCATTGGCAAGATTCTTGATTCGAATTCTGTTGACGGAAGTAAATGCTGTTTCCGATGCCGAAAAATATGCTGAAAACCCAATTAAAACAACGATTGCAAGTATTTTGTACATTTCTTTCCTTTCCTTTTTTAAACATCACAAAATCGGCCCCAAATAAAAGACCTTCTCCATTATATCATCTATCCAATGCGAATTAAAGTGAAATCCTTGTGAAAACAAGCTTCACACATGGATTTTAACGGCATTTTGGCACTTGTCACCCATCTAAAAATATCGGTTGACATTATGTTTTGTCTAAGTTATACTATTCTCGTCACATTTTGTGTAAAGATGTCGACAAAACCAGGAAAGGAATTACATGCAATGTCTACGAAAACCGATCTCCTTGCGCTCCTGCACGAAAAAAACGACAGCTTTGTCTCAGGGCAGGATATCGCCTCACGCTTAGGAGTCTCAAGAAACGCAATATGGAAAGCTGTCAAATCTCTGCAGGATCAGGGGTTTGAAGTGGAAAGTCAGGCGGGTGTGGGTTACCGTCTTGCCGCTGAACGCGACATCATAAGCAAAGATGTCTTGGCAGATGAGATTAAATACCCTTGCAGTATACATGTTTTTGATAAAATAGATTCCACCAACAATTATGCAAAAAAAATCGAGGCGTGCAAAACGCCGCAGCTCATCATCGCATCAGAGCAGACTGCAGGACGCGGCAGGCTCGGCAGGAGTTTTTATTCGCCGGCGGAAAAAGGTATTTACATGAGCATTGCTTTTGAACCGGATTTTGACTTGGACAAATCGCTCTTCGTCACAACGCTTTCCGCCGTTGCGGCATGCCGCGCAATCGAAGATGTCGCGGGTCTGCGTCCGAAAATCAAATGGGTCAACGATATTTATCTTGACGGCAGGAAACTTGCGGGCATTCTGACGGAAGCCGAGAGTAATTTTGAGAGCGGAAGAATTCAAAAAATCATCGTAGGCATCGGCATCAACTGTTTCTCTTGCGACCTTCCGGCGCAAATCCGTGATATCGCCGCCTGCTTAGAGCAGGATACAAGCAGCTTTACGCGCAATAAACTGATTGCATCTTTCTGCAACCGGTTCTTTGAAATGATTGCAAACTTTGATCAGTCCAAAATCCTGCGTGAATACAAAAACCGCTCCTTCATCTTAGGGGAGCAGATTTTGATTTACAATCCTGCAATTGCCCGCCAAATCGGCCGCTCGGGCGAGCGGCTGCACGACGGCATCAGAGCCCGCGCCATTGATATTGACGAAAACGGCGGACTTGTTGTCGAATATCTTGAAGGCCGCATGTCGCATCAGATGCAGACGCTGACATCGGGAGAAATCAGCATACGAAAGGTTTAAACACAAATGAAAACAAATACACAAAACTACTCAAATACAAAAAATTCAAATCTGTACAAACTGGTTCTAACAGGCATTTTTGCTGCGGTGGTTGCGGTCTGCTCATGGATTTCCATTCCTCTGCCATTCACTCAGGTGCCTATCAATCTCGCAATTCTGGGCGTGCTTCTGGCGGGCGGCCTGCTCGGCAGTAAATACGGAGCCCTCAGCCTCATAATCTACATTTTGATCGGGGCAGTCGGTGTGCCCGTTTTTGCAGGTTTTGGTGCAGGACTTGGCACGCTTGCCGGCCCTACGGGAGGCTACATTGTGGGCTATATCCTTTGCAGCGCAGTTGCAGGAATCGGCTCTTCGGTGACTTCCAAGGCGGCCAAGCACCCGACTCTCCGTCTTGCTTTCTTTATGGCACTGGGCGTGCTTGCATGCTACGCTTTCGGAACAATCTGGTATGTGATTCTGATGAAAACCTCCTTATGGGTCGGCCTGGTTTCCTGTGTGCTTCCGTTCATACCGCTTGACGCAATAAAAATAGCAGGCGCCCTGTTTCTTGTAAAACGCCTGCATAAACTCATTTCTTAAAGCCCTGGGTTACTTTGCGTATTTCCCATTGTAGAAAATAACTTCTTCGCTCTGTGAAAAGTCCCCACCGTACACTTTTATAAGTGCAATGATAAAGTCAACAAAAGCCCAGATTCCGAGGCCTCCCACTGTTACAAGCTTAAGAATGCCCAGTCCTATCTGCCCTCTCATAAATCTGTCAACTCCAAGTTCGCCGAATAAGAAGGCTCCGATCCACACAAAAATATGCTTGTTCATTTTGTTCATGCGAAGTCCGTAAGTCATCGGTTTTACATTCGCATTCGGTGTGCCCTGTTCGTTTTCTCTGAAATCGCTCATCTTCGTCTTCCTTTCTATGCCTTTTATTTAACCGTATCTACATTATACCATATAAAAAACATTTGTTCAATTTGCTTTTTGCAAAAAAGAATGCTGCCCATGCGGACAGCATCTTGAAAAGTCTTGTATGAACTTTTTTTCTCGAAAGTTTTCGGAAATCTGCGGACTAACGCTTTGAGAACTGGCTTGCTCTTCTTGCTTTCTTGAGTCCGTATTTCTTTCTTTCTTTCATTCTCGGGTCTCTCGTTAAGAATCCTGCAGCCTTAAGCGGAGCTCTGTAAGCTTCCTTGTCAGCTACGCAGAGAGCTCTTGCGATGCCGTGTCTTAATGCACCTGCCTGACCTGTAAATCCGCCGCCGTGTACAGTTGCGATAACATCGAACTTACCTTCGCAGCCTGCGATTTCGAAAGGTCTCTTAACTTCTCTCTTAACGATTTCCATTCCGAAATAATCTTCTAAATCTTTCTTGTTAACAGTGATCTTTCCAGTTCCAGGGATTAATCTAACTCTAGCAACTGAACTTTTTCTTCTGCCTGTTCCTTGATATTGAATCTTTGCCATTGTCTATTCCTCCCTTTCCTTAGAATTCCCAAGTTTCCGGCTGCTGTGCAGTATGCGGATGCTCTGCGCCTGCATAAACCTTTAACTTCTTGTACATCTGTCTGCCGAGCTTTCCATCAGGAAGCATGCCTTTTACAGCGTGTCTGATGATTTCATCCGGCTTCTTAGCCTGAAGTTTTTCGAATGTGATTTCGCGAAGTCCACCCGGATAACCTGTGTGTCTCTTGTAAATCTTTTCTTTTCTCTTCTTGCCTGTAACCTCAACCTTTTCAGCGTTGATAACGATTACATAGTCGCCGCAGTCAACATGCGGTGTGTAGATCGGTTTCTTCTTTCCGCGAAGGATGGAAGCAACCTCGGATGCAAGTCTTCCGAGAGTCTTGCCTTCTGCATCGATAACGTACCACTTACGTTCAACCTCTGCAGGTTTTGCGATGAATGATTTCATTTTCTTTCCTTTCCGCCTACTGGGATTTCCATGCGGTCTTCCGCACATTCCGCGCCATCGCAGGGCACGAAGAAAATCTTTTTCGGCTTTGTCTACTGGGATTTCGGGCGGATGCCTGAAATCTTTTTCGATATACTAAATATATTAGTTTCGGGTCCCGGACGGATTCCCATCCTGCGCCCGCCTGCACAATCGTGCCATATTATTATATAGCGAAAGCCTTGCAAATGCAAGGCTTTTTTTATAATTCCAAAGCCCGATTTTATTTTTCCCTATCCTAATTCTACCATATGGAATTTCTTTTTACCTTTTTGGATCAAAAGCTTTCCGTCTGTATCAAACATATCGCAGGTAACATTCATCTTTCTGTCGGTGACTTTTTCACCTGCCACAGTCAGACCGCCCTGTTCGATGGTTCTGAAGCCTTCGCTTGTGTTCGGCACCAGACCCAGTTCTTTAATCAGTGTAACAATGCCGACACCTTCACCCTCAAATTTTTCGCGAGGCATCTTGGTGGTCGGAACATTCGCCATGTCTCCGCCGCCGCCGAATGCCGCACGCGCGCCGTCGAGTGCTTTCTTCGCTTCTTCTTCGCCGTGCACCAGCTTCGTAACTTCGTAAGCCAGTACTTCCTTCGCATGGTTGATTTCAGCGCCTTCCAAAGCAGAAAGTCTGTTTACCTCGTCCATCGGAAGGAATGTCAGCATTCTCAAGCATTTATTAACATCAGCATCCGCAACATTTCTCCAGTACTGGAAAAATTCGTACGGGCTTGTCTTTTCTGCGTTGAGCCACAAAGCGCCCTTCGCAGTCTTACCCATCTTCTGACCTTCGGAATTCGTCAAAAGAGAGAAAGTCATGCCGTAAACTTCTTTTCCTGCCATTTTGCGAGTTAAATCCACGCCTCCGATAATGTTGGACCACTGATCGTTGCCGCCGAATTCGATTTTCACGTCGAAGTCACGCGCCATAACCATGAAGTCATAGCTCTGCATCAGCATATAGTTCAGCTCGAACATCGTGAGTCCGCCTTCGCGTTCCATTCTCTGCTTGAAGCATTCTGCACGAAGCATGGTGTTGATATTGAACTGCGTGCCGATTTCTCTGAGGAAATCGATGTAGTTCAGCGGGCGCAGCCATCTTGCGTTGTTTACGGCAACCGCCTTGCCCGCTTCCGGTTCCTTATTCTGGTGTCCCGGCGTGTAAACACCTTCGTTTCCTACATATTCCCACTCGTCATCAAAGTCCAAAAATCTGTCAAAAAGCTTTTTGAATTGGTTGCAGTTATTTTCAATTGTTTCGATCGTCATAACCTTACGCATATCGGTACGTCCGGAAGGGTCTCCAACCATTCCCGTACCGCCGCCGATCAGAACGACCGGAGTATGTCCGTATTTCTGCATATACATCATAATGATGACCTGCATGAAATGTCCTACGTGCAGGCAGTCCGCCGTCGGGTCGAAGCCGATGTAGAACTTTACCTTCTCATTTTGCAGCAGCTTGCGGATCTCGTCTTCGTTTGTGGATTGTTCGATAAATCCTCTTTCTTTCAAAACATCGTAAGCGTTGTCAAAATGACTTACGCTGTCCGGTATAAAATCAAATTTCATTGCTTTCCTCCATAAATCCGTAAATTACTTGGTCCCGAATAATCTGTCGCCGGCATCGCCGAGGCCCGGAACGATGTATGCATGTTCGTTCAGTCTTTCGTCCTGCTGTGCGATATAGATGTCAACATCCGGGTGTGCTTTCTGAAGTGCTTCAATTCCTTCCGGTGCCGCGATAAGACACATGAAAATGATGTCTTTGCCGCCGCGTGCTTTGATGGAATTGATTGCATCGATTGCCGATCCGCCCGTAGCAAGCATCGGGTCAACTACAAAAATCGTTCTCTTTTCGATATCCTTCGGCAGCTTGCAGTAATATTCCACCGGTGTATGCGTTTCAGGGTCTCTGTAAAGGCCTACATGACCAACCTTCGCATTCGGATAAAGCGCAAGCATCCCGTCTACAAATCCAAGTCCTGCTCTGAGAATCGGAACGATTGCAATATCCTCGCCCTTGAGCATTTTCTGTGTAGTTTTGCAAATCGGCGTTTCAATTTCCACATCCATGAGCGGAAGATTTCTCGTCGCTTCATATCCCATAAGAGTAACCACTTCCTTCGCGAGTTCTCTGAACTCCTTGTTGTTTGTTTCTGTCTTTCTCATAAGTGTAACCTTATGCTGAATTAACGGATGATCAAATACCAGTACATTTCCCATTATTTTTCTCCTTTAATAATATATATAAATTAATTTTTTTACATTTCGTTCAGCATATCGACTCTTCTCTGATGTCTGCCCCCTTCAAATTCGGTATCCAGCCACTCGTCAACAATCGCAAGCGCAAGTTCCGGCGCAGTCGTTCTGCCTCCGAGCGCTAAAATATTCGCATTGTTGTGCTGTTTGGTCAGATGAGCCATTTCAACTGATGTGCAGAGCCCGCAGCGAATTCCCTTTACCTTGTTCGCCGCAATGGAGATTCCGATTCCGGTACCGCAGCAGACCACTCCGAGGTCTGCCTCCCCGTTTGCCACGGTTTCCCCGCAAAGCTTCCCGTAAACCGGATAATCCACGGATTCTTCCGAATGTGTTCCGAGGTCCAGCACTTCAATCCCCCTGTCTTCCAAGTGCTTCTTTACTGTTTCTTTAAGTAGATATCCGCCATGGTCGGACGCAACTGCAATTTTCATGTGCTAAACCTCCCTAATATTATATCCTGCAGATTTGAACATTCTGTTCATCACCGCAAATCCGATCCCGTCTTCTCTGAGTGCCGCTGCCAAAATCACATCGACATTTTTCTTGTCGCATTCACGAAGTCTTGCAAAAAACTCGTGCGCCGCAGTTTCGGGATATTCATTATCAAAAACGATTATTTCCACTCTTTGACCGAAAAAATTTCTTTTCATTTTCTCTTCGGCCATCGCAAGTTTTATATTTTCCGGTTCTCCCTGAAAAATTATCATTTCCGCTTTCGGGGCATAGTGCTTGTATTTCATTCCCGGTGCCTTTGGCTTGAACGAAGCGTCGGCCTGCAAAAGTCCGCCGTTGTTAAAGATGTCCGGTTTTTCAAGCAATGCCGGGTCAATACCGACAGTCTTTCCAAGTGCCTGTGAAAGCTGCTCGGCCGTTATCACGCCCGGTCGCAGTATCACCGGCGTTTCCTCTGTCATATCCACAACCGTGGATTCGATTCCCGCTTTGCATTCTCCCCCGGCAATTATCCCGTCAATTCTGCCGTCAAGGTCATCCACGACATGCTGATAAGTTGTCGGACTCGGTTTTCCCGACAGATTCGCACTGGGCGCCGCAATCGGGGTTTCCGCTGCGCTTATGAGTTCCGCCGCTGCAGGCTCACTCGGCATTCTTATTCCCACGGTATCCAGTCCGCCTGTTGTAACCTTCGGTATAATTCCGAGTGCCGGAACTACCATGGTAAGGGGCCCCGGCCAAAATTCGTCCATGAGTTCCTGCATATCCTCGGTTATTTCCGGCGTCAGTTTTAGCACATCGTCTTTTGACGATATATGCACAATCATTGGATTATCAGACGGTCTGCCTTTCGCGGCATACACCTTGCCCACCGCTTCCGCATTCAGAGCATCTGCTCCCAGGCCGTAAACGGTTTCCGTCGGAAAGGCAACAAGTCCACCTTCCTTAATAATCTCTGCCGCCTGTTTTATTTCTTCAGTTGTTGTCCCGAAAATTCTTGTAAACATTTCTGTTGTCTTCTTTATTATTAAAAATTTTTCATCTTTTCGGCCTGATCACTTGTAATCAGTCCATCTATTATTTCGTCGATATCACCGTCGAGGAAGTTGTCAAGTTTATAAATCGTCATTCCGATTCTGTGATCCGTAATTCTTCCCTGCGGGAAGTTGTAAGTACGGATTCTCTCGCTTCTGTCTCCCGAGCCTACCTGACTGCGGCGCTGCTCGGAGATTTCCGCATTCTGCTCACGCAGTTTCATGTCGTAAAGTCTGGAACGCAAAACTTTGAAAGCTTTTTCTTTATTCTTAATCTGGGACTTTTCATCCTGGCAGGTTACCACAAGACCTGTCGGAATATGCGTAAGTCGAACCGCAGAGTCCGTGGTATTAACGCACTGACCACCGTTTCCGGAGGAGCGGTATACATCAACTCTGACATCATTCGGATTGACTTCAACCTCGACATCATCCACTTCAGGAAGAACTGCTACCGTTGCCGCCGAAGTATGAACTCTGCCGGCACTTTCCGTATCCGGTACACGCTGTACACGATGCGTGCCGGATTCATATTTCAATCTGGAATATGCACCTTTACCTTTGATAAGAACGCTGGCCTCTTTGATTCCACCGATATCTGTGGTATTCGAATCCATGATTTCAGCCTTCCAACCGCGTCTTTCTGCGTAACGAAGGTACATTCTGAGAAGATCCTGTGCAAAAAGTGCCGCCTCATCTCCGCCTGTTCCGGCTCTGACTTCGAGAATAACGTTTTTCTCATCGTTAGGATCCTTAGGGAGAAGGAGAATTTTCAGCTCCTCTTCCATCTTTGGGATTTCGTCCTCATACTCGGCAATTTCCATCTTTGCCAGCTCGCGAAGTTCCTCGTCGCCCATTTCAAGCATCTCTTTTGCCTCCGCTATGCTTTCCTTTGCCTTTTTGTATTCTCTGTACTTATTTACGATTGGTTCCATTTCGCCCATTTCCTTAATGTGCTTCTGCCAAACCGGTTGATTGTTAATTACATCAGGGTCGGAAACCTTCATGGAAAGTTCTTCGTATTTTTCTAATATGAAATCCAGTTTATCAAACATTTCATTCTCCTATCATAAAAAAACCGAAATATAAAATTTCGGTTTAGTTTTCGTCTGATTATTAGTCGAGTTTGTATTTGTTCTTGAACTTTTCAACACGGCCGCCACGATTGATCATCTTAGCTGCACCTGTGAAGAACGGATGACAAGCTGAGCAAACATCAAGTCTTAATTCTTCTTTAGTTGACTTCGTAACAAAAGTGTTACCACATGCGCAAGTTACTTTACATTCCTTATAATCAGGATGGATTCCTTCCTTCATGTTCGTCTTCCTTTCCTGCTCAGGCTGCCTGCCTTTGCATATTTGGGTATTGCCGTAAATCCATTACAGCCCTATACCATAGTGCGCTCGAAAAATCAAGATGTTTTTTGCTATTCGAGAAAATCTGCGGAATCAAGAAAAACATCCTTCTCTTCTGTCTCTTTCAGGGCTTCTTCCGCAAACTGCGAGAAGTTTGCAAGCCTTGCCACCAAATCGTTCAGGCTCGTTACCGTTTTTTCGTCTTCCTCGGGCTTCACTTCTCCGAGAATCTTCCTGCCGAGTTCATATGCCTGCTTAGGAAAATCTGTATTCAAAATGTCTTCCGGTGTCTGGCTCTTTCCTGCCGTAACCACATCCACGATTTCCCATTCCAAATAATCGACCATTCCGTAATAGCTTGCAAGCGCCCCCTGTGCCGATTCCATCGTAGTATCCGCAAATGCAAGCATGAGTGCAGTCTTCTTGTTTTTGTGAATCTGAGAATCGATTGCATAAAATCTGTCGATTACCGTCTTTATCTGTGCGGTCATTCCATAATAGTAAATCGGCGACAGGAAAACCACTGCGTCCGCCTCGATAATTTCATCTTTGAGCTCATCAAAGTCATCACGGAAAGTGCATGCGGAAACCGCACTATGGCATCTCTCGCATGCGATGCAAGGGTGCACATCCTTATGTGCTGCGTCGAATCTTATCACATCATGCCCCGATTGGTGCGCACCTCTTATAAATTCCGCCGCAAGAACCTCAGTCGTGCCGTTCTTATGCGGACTTCCTGTAATAAGCAAAATTTTCATCTGTTTTACCCTCGTTTCTTTTCTTCTGTTTTCAGTGATGCAACAACGATTCTGTCTTTTCCTGTCAAATCCGAAAGTCCTATGATTTTGTCATACGCCCCGGTCTGCCTGAGAATGTCTTTGACAGAATCTTTCTGATTATATCCGATTTCAAGCATCAGGCATCCGTTTTTCTTTAAGTGAGCTGCTGCCTCGCTTGCGATTATCCTATAAAAATCAAGTCCGTCTTCGCCACCGTCGAGTGCAAGCCTGGGTTCGTGATCTCTGACTTCCGGTTCAAGCACATCAATTTCCTTGCTTTCAATGTACGGCGGGTTGCTGATTATAAGGTCAAACTTCTTCTTTCCCAACGTTCCCGCAAAAGCCTTTGATTCAAAAAGATTGCTCTGTATAAATTTAACTCTGCATCCGTTCTGTGAAGCATTCTTCCTTGCAATTTCAAGTGCTTCACCACTGATATCCGAGCATGTGACCTTTGCCTTCGGAAGGCGGCTTGCAAGGGAAATTCCGATTGCTCCGCTTCCGCAGCAGAGATCAAGAATTTCCGCCGCCGGCTTCATCGTTTTGTCTTTTAAATACGCATTTTG
>OLQV01000707.1_pt1 | contig 28181 bp, 20 predicted proteins | sample 1672371 | NCBI WGS metagenome assembly OLQV01 (sample SAMEA3136676, study PRJEB25190) | human gut metagenome
TGTAGATACTTGGCTCAGTAGAGCCATTGAGCAAGAAGCCCCCACTTCAAAATCTGTGATTTAAGTGGTGGGAGCATGTCACATGAAGTACTGCTGCGATACTCCGGATAAATAAAAATAAGAGAAACCCCGAGTTTTTAACGAGCCTGATTTCACATAATGTTCTGAAAACGTTTGGCGATGAGCCTGTTTGCAGAACATTATGTGAAATCAGGTGACTCAAAACTCGGGGTTTTTTCATTTTAATTTTGGAGAAGCTTCAGCAGTTCCTCTTTTGTCAGCTGGCTGGCAGTGACGCCTTCTTCTGACAGTATCTGATCCGACAGAGCCTTTTTGTTTTCCTGCAGTTCCAGAATCTTTTCTTCAATGGTATGTCGGGCAATCAGCTTGTAGACAGTGACTGTGTGTGTTTGACCGATACGGTGTGCCCGGTCTGTTGCCTGATTTTGGGCAGCTGCGTTCCACCATGGGTCATAGTGGATGACGATATCTGCTCCGGTAAGATTGAGACCTGTTCCACCGGCTTTTAGAGAAATCAGGAAAACAGGAATTTTGTTTTCATTAAAAGCATTGACAAGGCGGGTGCGCTGCTCACTCTTTGTACTGCCGTCCAGTCGATAGTAGAGAATGCGCTCTGCTTTCAGGCGGCGTTCAATCACATCCAGCATAGATGTGAACTGTGAAAACAGAAGAATTTTGTGGCCGCCAGCCATGGCATTTTCAATGAGCTGGATACAGGTATCCAGTTTCGCTGAGCCGCCATGGTAATTTTGATAGATTAAGGACGGGTCGCAGCAAAGTTGGCGCAGTTTGGTTAATTCAGCTAAAATTTGGATTTTACTCGTCTTAAACATACTGTCGCTCTGCTGTTCCAGATCTTTCTGGAGCTTCAGTGTATTGGCAGTGTAAAGCTTGTTTTGTTCATCCGTCATCTGGGCATAAACCGCATGCTCCAGTTTGTCCGGCAGTTCCTTTAAGACATCTGTTTTCAGACGGCGCATGATAAATGGACGAACAAGCTGCTGAAGTCTTGTGGCGGCAATTGGATCTTTATTTTCTACAATCGGCTGTTCCAATTCTGAACGGAAATAAGCATAAGGATATAGAAATCCCGGCATCAAATATTCAAAAATGCTCCACAATTCACTGAGGCGGTTTTCTATCGGGGTACCGGTCAGAGCAAAACGTGTGACAGAGTGGATGCTGCAGACAGAACGTGCTGCCTGAGTACGATGGTTTTTGATATATTGCGCTTCATCGATAATCTGAAAATGAAAATGAAGATTGTCATAGCTTGCAATGTCACGTTTCAGCATGTCGTAGGAAGTGATGAGTACATCATAATCCGCATAGTGTGTCAGTAATTCCTGCCGTTCCTGGGCAGTACCGGTGATGAGCAAGGTTTTCAGATTGGGTGCGAAATGCTCGATTTCACTGTCCCAGTTGTAAACAAGTGACGAAGGGCAGACGATCAGACTGACAGGAGGCGGACATGCTGTATGAGAAGCAGTATCTGTCAAATCGACAGTTTTGGATATCGCTTCAAGTCTGGCATGTTCCAATAGTGTGATGATCTGCAAAGTTTTTCCAAGTCCCATATCGTCAGCAAGGATACCGCCAAATCCAAGCTGTGCAATGGTACAGAGCCAGCGATAGCCGGTTTTCTGATAGTCACGCAGAATGGGTTTCATGGCATCAGGAACTTCATAATCGCTGTCAGCCACAGATTTCATATCACGAATCAGTGATTTGAAATAACGGTCTCTATGGGACTGTATATCACTGTTGTGGCTGGTAAGAACGGCATCAATATAGGATGCGCGATATAAAGGCACAGAAATCCTGCCACCACGGATAGCCTGTTCAGAGAGCCGAAGCCCGTCAGCTAATTCAGACAAAACGCTCAGAGAATTATTCTCCAATTTGAGAAATTCTCCGGATTTCAATTTGTAGTATTTCTGTCGGCGTCTGTAACTGTTCAGAATGCCGGCCAGCTCTTCATAAGGAAGACTGTCAGAGTGGATATCTATTTCCAGCAGACCGTTAGAGACGGAAACACCGACAGCGGTCCGCGGCGCTGACAGGATGCGTATGCGTTTCATATTCGAAGATATGAAAACTTCAGCCAGTTCGTAAAAATGAGGCAGTCCCTGTTCCAGAAAGAGGAAAGCAGCCTGATCATCATGACTGATGATAAAATCAGCATCAGCAACAGGGGAATCTTCATTCTCGGATACTGCGGCAGGCTGAAAATAAGTCTGAATAGCCGTCAGGATTCTGTTCTCCATAGCGGCATCACGGAAACCATCTTCACAGGAGATAGGCGTGGCAAGAGAAAATGTTTCTTCGCCATAACGAGCATAAGCTGTACAACTGATGATATTCTCAGCCGGATTGTCAAGGTAAATACTGAAATGCGCTTCAGGCGGTTCATAATCGGTCAGATCAACACCTTCAGTGTGAAAATCCGTATGGGCTTCCAGATGCTTCAGTACACTGCCGTAAAAAGGTCGAAGTTGTTTCTCGGAAAGTGTGATTTCACGGACCTTCTGACGATTTAACTCTGTCAGATAGGGCTGCATGTCCTTTTTGAAGGCTTCTGAGCAGCGATACAGGATTTTATCTTTTAGAATCCAGAATGTCCGGGCACCGGAGAGTATCAGACAATCTTCGATGGTCAGATGGTAGGTGTCACTATCTTCGGCTTTGAGTTCAAGTGTAAGTTCCGGGTCTCCGTCTGTAACATAAATGGGCCGGATATGATCATCGAGATCAAGCTGAAGCGTATGTCCGATCATCATATTCAGAAACATGTCGACAGCGGTTGGAGACAGCGGAAGGTAACGCAGTGCTTTCATTGTCTGGAAACGATAAGTGCTGTCCTGAACACAGTGGAAATGGTATTCGTACTCTTCAATCCGCTGCATAATAAACGCCAGCATGCTGCGGCTCTCAGAAGTGAAAGCCTCAGGTTCATGGAAAAATTTCAGATTCTTTCCATATTGAAATAATTCACCTTGACGAATAAGGCGGGCAAACTCCAGCAAGTCTTTGATGACGTATTTCTTGCCGGTGCCGATCTTGAAGTCGACGGAAAGTTTATGATATTGTTTATGAAGAATTGGCTCCAATTCAATCAGAACTTTGGTTTCAGATGCTTCAGCAGGATAGTGGCTGCCGGAAGATTGATGAATATAAGATTCAATCAATGTCTGGCCAATCCGATTTTGTTTTTTTGACGGAAAGCTTGTTTGAATATGTCGTCTGGAGATATATTTCAAAAGAATAGCGACGCAGTGGCAGCAGAGCCCTTCTGATTGGTAAAAATCGGAGCAGGAACATAAGCTGCCGACAATCTGGTTCTCATCTTCATCGATGGATACCTGAGTTTCATGTTCACTGCCGTCTGCATCAAGGACAGTAGCGGTGATCATAGGGGTATCTGTCAGTGTGTTAATATCCGTTTCAAAGTTTTTAATGCGCTTATCGATCAAAAAAATATCCTGACCTTTTCGATAATCTGCATCAGAGGAGGCTTTGATAACAGTCATTCTGGTAATTGCCATGAAAACTCCTTTCAGCTGTGAATGCGTGTTCGTGCTGCACAGCGTATAGCAGGCCGGAATAGCCGCAGCCTGCTGTAATCGTAAACTTCATTATAGCATATTTGACAAATTCTGTCCGCAGTTTGAAACGAATAAGAAAAAATATGCAGATATCATGGTGACATCTACATATAGATTGAGTAGTCATTATGAATGGATTTCTTCAGGATAAAACAATCCCCAGTCGCTGCGGAGTTTTGTCATAATATCCATGACATCAGAAGATTCCCGGAGTTTCATGATCGCCGTATTGCCTGTAAGAATCGCTGTTTCCATATCTTCAAGTTCATATTGGAGCGCATTGGAGGTGCGACCGGCCTCAATGATGGTCTGCTTTCCGGTTTCAGCGTCAACAATGATAGCATGATCGGCTCTGGGATATTCCATAATTTCGATATATGCTTTTTCACAGCTGATCATCGCGCGTTTTGGCTGCTTTGAGTGCATGGAAAGGGCAACTGTGGCCATCTGGCCGGAAGGATTCATCAGCAGAATGGATGCCTGTTCATCACATCCTGTTGGTGCCGGTTTCATCTGGCTGAGAATCTGATCCGGTGATTCACACATAAAACTTCGGACAATACTCAATGCATACACACCGATATCCAGCATAGCGCCGCCAGCCAGGGAAATGTTGAAGAAACGGTTTGTCATATCGTAATCCTTGAAACTTCCGAAATTCATCGTGATCATCTGAGGTCGGCCAATCTGACCGCTTTCGACAATCTGCCAGAGCTTTTTGTAGAGCGGCATATGCCAGATTGTCATGGCTTCTGCCAGAACAAGGCCCTTTTCATCGGCCAGTGCTTTAAGCTTATTCAATTCACTGCTGTTAAGGGTAATGGATTTTTCGGCAAGCACATGTTTGCCGTGAAGCAGAGACTGACGGATAAATTCATAGTGGGTGTTGTGGGGTGTTGTAATGTAAATGACATCTACAGACGAATCTTCATACATTTCGTTGTAAGATGTATAAACTTTTTCAACATGATATTTCTCAGCGAAAGATACGGCTTTGTTGTAAGTTCGGTTGCAGACACCGTACAATGTACGGCCCATATTGTGGAGGGCCTGTGCCATTTCATTGGCAATCACGCCGGTGCCCAGTACTGCCCATTTCAATTCGTTCATTATTGGAAGCTCCTTTGCTTATATTTAACGAAAGCAAGCACCGTCTGAAAAAGACGATGCCTGTATGTATTTCGAGCTTATTATATATTTTTTTTGTCATGATGACAAGAGGGGATGGACTATTTAAGTCTTTTTGCTGTTTCCAGAATAACATCCATGACATAGTCATAACCAAGCGATGTATCCAAAGACAGATGGTAATTGGCGGAAGCGCCCCATATCTGTCTTGTATAATAATGATAATTATCTGCTCTGCGGCGTTCCTCCTTGAGAATCAGATTCTTGGCTTCTTTCTCTGTTAGATTTTTTTTGCTCATCCTTATCATAAAAATTATAGCCAAGCTTGTCGGCCAGAATCTGTCCGAGCTCACTTCCACCGCTGCCGTACTGTCGGCCGATGGTAATAACAGAGGCGTATTCAGAGAAATTGGCTGTTGCTTTTGCATTTTTACCAGAAGATTCTTCTTCAGCGGATTTGGCATAATCTTCCGGGAACAGAAGCGGTTTGACGAAAGTCAGAGCTTTGCCGAACTGTCTGGCAATAAAACCGACTAAAAGTGCAGCGATAACAGTACCTTCACGGACGCCATCCAGACGATGAGCCAGTACAAATGAAAGTACAGCGGCAATCACAGCCATGGAAACATCAAAACAGACTTTTGTGCTGCCGAATTCACGGTTCCATGTCTGAACGATGGCACGAACAAAGGATTCGCCGGGCAGCATGACGACATCTGCCAGGACTTCAATATATACGCCGAATCCCAGAATGACACATCCTATCAATAGATAAATAATTTTAGACGGATAAGATTCCGGCTGAACAAAAGCCATCAGAATCATAGTGAAGTCAATGAAATAGCCGAATAAAATGGAAACAGGAATTTGAAGATAGTATTCCGGTTTGAAATTTTTGCGGAGAATCAGCAGCTGCAGAAAAATCAGCAAAAGACTGAAAATAATGGTGAAATTACCGAGGGTCAACGGAAAATTCAGGCTCAGTACATATGGAATAGAAGAAATAGGGGATGTACCGAGATTGGCTTTGGTAATTAGACTTACGCCAAGGGAATTGATGAACAATCCGATAAGAAAGATAATGTAACGTTTGAGCTTATTCATGGGTGGTGTCTCCTTTGTTCATTAGATTTTCATATATTTTTGAGAATGTTTCCATAAAAGCGGCCTGCTCTTCAGAGCTGATATTTCTGAAGGCTTTTTTTTCAATAGAAGCAAAATTATCTTCGACCAGATCTTTCAGACGACTGCCTTCATCTGTCATAAAGATATAAAACGTCCTGCGATTGCCCTCCAGCATGCGTCGCTCAATGAGTCCCTTTTCTTCCATGCGATTAAGTACGGAGGTGAGTGAGCCAGGCTCAATATGGCAGGCAGCGGCAATTTCTTTCTGATTGGCGCCGTTGTGATCCCGAAGATAATCCAGAACTTTAGGCTGACCGGAGGTCAGACCGGATGACTTAACCTGTTCCATGAAATTTTTCTGTATCGTGGAATGAACGGCCATGGAAAGATAATGAAAAGATAAAGATGACATAAAATAATCCTTTCTTGCGGTAAATCAAAATGAAATCATAAGATTCTGTTTCAAAATGTTATAATTCAAACAATTAGAATTATAACATTCAAAGGCGAGATGTCAATAGAAAATAAAAAAAGACAAGCCGGATAGCTTGAAATTCGTAATTAACAGGTCTATAATACTAGAGCAGCTCATAGTTTGGGCTGCTTTTTGTACGCCGAATTTTAAGGCCTGTATAGCCTCGAATGAAAATACAAAGAAAATACAGATGAGATAAAGCATTTTATCTATAAAGAAAGAGTGTGAATAAATGAGTCAGTCTTATGAAATTGATATGTGTCACGGACCGCTGTTTGGAAAGATTATCCGCTTTTCAATTCCATTGATGTTGTCTGGCATTTTGCAACTGCTGTTTAATGCAGCAGATATTATTGTGGTTGGCCGATTTGTCGGCAGTACGGCATTGGCTGCAGTGGGATCCACCAGTTCATTGATCAACCTGCTGATTAATCTTTTTATCGGATTTTCTGTGGGGGCCAATGTTCTTGTGGCTCGTTTTCATGGTGCCGGAAGAGATGATGAAGTGAATGAAACGGTACATACAGCTATTACTCTGAGTATGATCAGTGGTATTTTTCTGTTGATTTTTGGCGTGACTGTGACAAGAACACTTCTGATCTGGATGGGGTCACCGGATGATGTTCTGGATCAGTCCAGTTTGTATCTGAAGATTTATTTTCTGGCCATGCCGGCGACACTGCTGTATAATTTTGGCAGTTCTATCCTTCGTGCAGTGGGAGATACGAAAAGGCCGTTGTTCTATCTGGTGACGGCAGGGATTATTAATGTTTGCTTTAATCTGTTTTTTGTTATTGTTTGCCATCTGGGTGTAGCAGGTGTCGGACTGGCAACGGTGATTGCGGAGTATATCTCTGCGGCATTGATCATTCGCTGCCTGATGAGAAGCCAGGGGTGCTGCCATCTGGATCTGCATCAGCTGGGAATTGTTAAAGGTAAATTGCGTCAGATCATGCAGATCGGACTTCCGGCGGGGATGCAGGGTGTCGTTTTTTCACTGTCCAATGTATTGATCCAGTCATCCATCAATTCCTTTGGTTCCACGGCCATGGCAGGCAATACCGCCTCTATGAATATCGAAAACTTTATTTATATATCCATGAATACTTTTCAGCAGACCGCTATGAGTTTTACAAGCCAGAATTATGGCGCTGGCGAGGAAAAACGAATTCACAAGGTGCTGTTTATATGTCAGGGACTGGTGATATCTGTAGGTCTTATTTTCGGTGTGGGCGCATGGCTTGCCGGAGACACACTGCTGTCTATTTATTCATCGGATCCCAATGTGATTCAGTTTGGAAAGGACCGAATGGCTGTAATCTGTACGGCTTACTTTTTATGCGGCATTATGGATACAATGGTGGGTGCACTCCGCGGTGTCGGTTATTCGCTGATGCCAATGATTGTTTCTCTGATCGGTGCCTGCGGCCTGCGAATTGTGTGGATTTTTACTGCGTTTCAGATTCACAGAAGTCTTTGGATGCTGTATATTTCCTATCCAATTACCTGGATTATTACCGGTGGTGTTCATATTCTTTGTTATATTCTTGTCAGAAGAAAGCAATTACAGACGGTAAAGAATCGGTAAAAATTCAAAAATGATGTGTGTATGAGAAAAAAATCAGTACACATAAGAAACTGAAAATAAATTATGTGTCAAAAATGACACGATATTAGAAATAAAAACACATAAATACAAGAAAAACAAACGATAAAATGGCTGAAAATCCCCATTTTACAGCATGTTAAAAAGTTGGCATACTATTTGCTTAATAGTTGGTATAAGAAATTATTTCACAGGTGAAGGGCAGGCATTATGTGAGATAAGGAAAGTGGTTATTCAAAAGAGAGTGGATGATCACAATCAGACAAATAAAAGGGGGATTGCTATTATGAATTTTGGTATTCTTGTGTTATTAATTGCCATTATTCTCTTTGCATTGCTGGCGTTTAAGCAGTTAAGCGCATTGATTCTTGCGCCGGTAGTGACGATTTTCGTATTAATCTGTTCAGGTATTCCGATTATGGAAGGCTTGCAGGATATGTTCATGCCGGCGGCAGCAGATTACGTTTCTAAGTATTTCCTGACATTCTTTGTCGGTGCATTGTTTGGTGCGGTTTACCAGTTTACAGGTGCTGCAGAATCTATTGCACGATTTATCGGCGGCTTATGTCATGGTAAGTTTGTAGCTCCTATTATCATGTGTATCACAGGTATTCTTACTTTTGGTGGTGTCAGCGGTTTCGTTGTATTCTTCGTTATTTATCCGATTGCACTGAACCTTTTCAAGGAATCCAATCTGACAAGACGGCTGATTCCGGCTGCAATTTCAGCAGGCTGCTGGACATGGTCCATGTCAGCACCGGGTTCTCCGTCCATTCAGAATGTTATTGCGATCAAGAGTCTTGGTACTTTATCAACAGCGGCATTTGTACCATCTCTGATTGTATCCATTATTGAATTCCTGTTAATCTTTGTATGGCTGGAATATCGTGCCCGCAAGTTCACAAAGAACGGTTATTATTTTGATGATGCAAGATTAAAGACACAGCTGTCAGCAGAAGATTTGAACATTCAGGGACGTGAAGATTTGCCGCACTGGGTAATCGCATTCATTCCTATTATTCTGATTCTTGTTCTGTTTAATGGCTTTCATCTTGATGTTGTGCCATCTGTATTTTCAGGGGTTGCATTAGCAGCTATTCTGATGTTCAAATTCGTCAAGGGCGGTATTGAACAGTGGGTGAAAGTTTTCAATAAAGGTGCAGCAGACTCCGGTGTTGCCATTCTGAATACAGCCATCGTTGTTGGTTTCGGTGGTGTTGTTAAGAATACACAGGGATTTGCAGATCTTGTTACAGCATTAAAGGGTATGTCAATGCCTCCACTTGTATTCGTTATGATTACAGTTGCTATCTGTGCCGGTGCCTGCGGTTCTGCTTCAGGTGGTATGGGTGTTGCGTTTAACGCACTGACAGATACATATCTTGCACTTGGTGCAAAATTACCTTACATTCATCGTATCGCTACAATTGCAGCAGGTACACTGGATACTCTGCCTCACCAGGGTGCTCAGATTACATTGCTTGGTATCTGCAAGCTGACACATAAGGAAGCCTACTTTGATATTGCGATTACACAGATTATTATCCCATTTATCACATGTGGTCTTTTCATTGTTCTTGCTCAGATGGGATTATAAGAAGTGTTTAGAGGCCTGATTTTAGGTGGATTTGAATTGAATAAACAAGCGAATAATTAAAATGTGAATGTTTCAAAAGATGTCTGATGACAGAATGTTGTCAGGCATCTTTTGTCGTGCTAAAATAAAAGCAGTAATGATTACGAACAGGAGGGATTCATATGAAGGTTTATGAAGGTGCGATTCTGACGTGCGATGCCAATGATCAGGTGGCACGTTATCTTGTAGAAGACGGCGGCAGAATTTTATATGTAGGAGATGAATTGCCGGAAAGATATATCTCTGTTCGTCATGAGCGGCTTGGAAAGAAAGCATTGATTCCGGCCTTCACGGACAGCCATATTCACTTTGCGAGTTTTTCCACATTTCATGCAGGATTGAATGTCATGAATGCTGCCAGTAATGAAGAGATTCTTTCGATGCTGTCTGATTTTGCAAAGAAAAGTGACCAGAAGATGCTGATCGGTTTTGGTGCATCACCCTATTCGGTTAAGGAAAGAAGGCTTGTCAACCGAAATGAGCTGGACCGGGTTTGTCCGGATAAACCGGTTTTCATGGGGAAATATGATGGACATGCCTGCGTTGTGAATACGAAACTCTATGAGCAGGTGAAGGATAAAGTGTCGGGGCTTCGTGGCTGCCATGCGGATACAGGGGAAATGAATCAGGAAGCCTTTTTTGCCATTTCGGATTATGTGACGAATTCGATTTCAGTACCACAGTTGTTAAAGAATATGCAGAAAGCCATTGATTATATGGCCTCCAAGGGGATCGGAATGATCCACACGGTAAGTGGGGTGGGGTTTGTCAGAGATCTGGATGTGGATTTGGAGAGATGGTTTGGACGTGGGCTGAATAACGGTATGCAGATGCGTGTCTTTTTCCAGACCATGGATGTGAAGAAAGTACAGAAACGGCATCTGCCGAGAGTGGGCGGATGTTTTGCCACTGCGTTAGACGGCTGCTTTGGCTCAAAGGATGCAGCGCTTCGTGTGCCTTATGAGAACAGCGACAGCAAAGGTGTTTTGTACTACAGTGATGCGCAGGTGGCAGAATTCTGCAAAAAGGCCAATCGTGCCGGACTGCAGATAGAGATGCATGCCATCGGTGATGCGGCTTTTGATCAGGCCACCAGAGCTTTGAAAGCGGCTTTGGATGATTATCCGCGGGAAGATCACAGACATGCCATTATCCATGCCTGTCTGCCGACGAAAGAAGGCATCGATATCTGTGAGAAATATCATATTTTGTTGCCGGTACAGAGCGCATTTATAGATTGGCCTCAGGAACCGGATGAATACCTGGAAGATATTCTTGGCGAGAGAAGTCAGCGGCTGAATCCGCTGCGGACATTTACGGAACATGGCATCATGATGAGTGCCGGTTCGGATGGACCGTGTACCGACCCGGATCCGATTGAATGGATGTATCGTGCCTGCAATCATAGTGTCCCGGAAGAATCCCTGACCGTACAGGAGGCACTTAAAATGTGCACGTATAACGGTTATTATACAACCTTCGATGAAAAAGAACGAGGCAGCCTGGAAACCGGTAAAATCGCAGATATGGTTATTTTATCAGAGAATCCTTATGAGAAAGATGTCAAAAATCTCCGGGATATTCAGGTTAAGCAGCTTCTGCTGCAGGGACGTCCGTACAAGCCATTAAAGGGCAGTGCGATTAGCCAGGTTCTGAAGGGTATGAGAAGCAGGAGCAAAATCTAAATGGACAATTTAACATTAAAAGTTATAGCCAGAATTTATACGGATTTTGGCGAGAAGTTTGGTGTGCCGAGGCAGAGCGGACTGGTTCCGGAACTGACCGGGAAGATAATATTTGAGCCGGAATATCGTGTGCCGGAGGCACTCTCCGGGATAGAGGGTTATTCGTGGCTGTGGCTTTTGTGGGGATTTTCGGAATCACCCAGGAATAAATGGTCACCGACGGTGCGTCCGCCAAGGCTGGGAGGCAACAAAAAAGCGGGTGTTTTTGCCACACGTTCTCCTTTCCGACCGAATCCGGTAGGCATGTCTTCTGTGAAAATAGAGGACATTCAGCTTCAGACAGATGAAGGACCTGTGATCATCGTTTCGGGTATTGACATGATGAACGGCACGCCAATTTATGATATTAAACCCTATCTGCCTCATGTGGACTGTCATCCGGAGGCACTTGGCGGCTTCAGCGGACAGTTCAAGGATTACAGGCTGAAAGTGTCATGTGCTTCGGAATTTCTGATGCTTTTTCCGTCGGATAAACGAGAAGCACTGCTGGGGGTACTGGCCCAGGATCCGAGACCGGCTTATCAGAATGATCCGGAGCGAGTGTATGGCGTTAATTTTGCCGGGCGAAATGTGCAGTTTAAGGTGGATGGTGATCGGCTGAATGTTTGCAGTGTGGATGGATGTACGATATAAGAATTAGGTATTGGCAGGAACATATAGAATTGAAGCAAATGATATGGAATCCTGTGTTTAATAGAATGTGGCCGAAATGAATAAATAATAAAAAGACAACAGGGAGTGACGACAATGGAGTATGTATATCCGGATTATTACCGGCAGTTTACATGTATCGGCGGAGAATGTCCGGATACGTGCTGCGCGGGATGGGAGATTGTCATTGATGACAAAACCCTTGAAAAGTATAAGAAATATCCCGGCGGTTTCGGTAATCGTCTGCGCAATTCAATCAATTTTAAGAGAAAAAGTTTTAAGCAGTATGACAGAAGATGTGCTTTCCTAAATGAGGAAAATCTTTGCGATATTTATACGGAAGCCGGGGAAAAACTGTTTTGTAAAACATGTAGACAGTATCCGAGGCATGAAGAAGAATATGAAAATGTCAGGGAATTGTCATTGTCTCTGTCATGCCCGGAGGCAGCGCGGATGATTTTGTCACAGGACAGACTGAATCTCATTTATGATGAGAAAAAAGGGCATTCAGAGGACTATGGGGATTTTGATGAACTGCTTTTTTCACAGCTTTTAGACGGCCGGGATGCTTTCTGGAAACTGATAGAAAATGAAAACGTACCGATGGCAGTGCGAATGATACAGATGCTGTCCATGGGCCATCATTTGCAGAGAAATATCAATGCGGGGCAGTTGTTTGGACTGGAGAATATATATGATCATTATCTTTCAGAAGGGGCGGCAGACAGGATGTGTGCTTATCTGAAAGAAAGATGGGAAAAGCCCGGCAGTCGCTACCATGTCATGAAAGAGATGTTTGCCTGTCTGCACAAACTGGAAGTCCTGTCAGCAGACTGGCCGAAGAAAGTCAGACATTATGAGAAGGTTTTATTTGGCGGCGGCAGGAAACAATATGAAGCACTGCACCAGTACCGGATGCCGGACAAAATAGCAGAACAGCTGCTCAGTTACTTCATTTATGTATATTTTGCGGGCGCTGTCTATGATGGAATGCCGTATTCAAAAGTCAAACTGGCCGTCATCAGCACCATGCTCATCGAAGACATGGTCTGCGCCAAAGCAGCAGAAAAAGGTCAGCTTTCCTTTGAGGCAATTGCTGATGCCGCTCATAGTTACGCTCGGGAAGTCGAACACTCCGACCTTAATCTCCAACGCCTGTCTATCATGTTCAGACACCAGAAATGCTTCCATATCGGACGCCTGTGCGGTGCATTGTTGGAATGGTAAGGAATGCAGCGGAAAATCTGTTTATATCAGGTCGTGTGAATTTGTTTTATTTTATCTAAAGGCTGATTTACAACATTGCGGAGCACAACTTCTGATTGAAAAGTAACATCGCACTGAAAAACATCATGCGGCTGCCTCAATACACAAAAGAGAAGAAATAAAAAACGGTTATTATACATAGGTGCTTCAAGGTCGGCCGGTACTTAGGCAGTGTTTTATACTGCCTTATGTACCGCTGCCAAACGTTGGCAGTGCAAACGTGCCTGTGTAAAATAACCGTTTTTTATTTCGTTCTATGAAATAGAGAGCAGCCGCTTTGTGATTTACAACTGCTCCGCAATACTGTAAATCAGCGCCTCCGTTTTTTCCCAGCCAAGGCAAGGGTCAGTAATGGATTTGCCGAATACGCCTTCGCCGATCTTCTGACTGCCGTCTTCCAGATAGCTCTCAATCATGAAGCCCTTGACAAGCTTTTTGATGTCATCGGAGTGACGGCGGCTGTGCATGACTTCGTTGGCGATACGAATCTGTGCCATGTACTGCTTGCTGGAGTTGGAGTGGTTGGTGTCAATGATGCAGGCCATATTCTCAAGGCCTTTTTCTGCATAGTTGTCATAGAGACGGCTGAGATTCTCAAAATGGTAGTTCGGGATATTGTTGCCGTGTTCATTGACAGCACCGCGGAGAATAGCATGGGCCAGTGGATTGCCGGGCGTTTTGACTTCCCAGCCCCTGTAGACAAACATCTGCGGGCTCTGGGCAGCCTCAATGGAATTAAGCATGACGGAGATATCTCCGCTCATTGGGTTCTTCATACCGCATGGGATGCCGACACCACTGCCTGTGAGACGGTGAATCTGGTCTTCTACGGAGCGGGCGCCTACAGCTACATAACTGAGCAGGTCAGAGAGGTAGCGGTGATTCTCAGGGTAGAGCATTTCATCGGCACAGGTAAGTCCGGTTTCTTCGATAGCTCTTGCGTGGAGCTTGCGGATGGCGATCAGGCCTTCCAGAAGATCCGGCTGTTTCTCAGGGTCCGGCTGGTGGAGCATGCCCTTGTAGCCTTTGCCTGTTGTCCGGGGCTTATTGGTATAGATACGCGGTATCATAATGATTTTGTCAGCAACCTTCTCCTGAACCCTTGCCAGTCGGTGAATGTATTCCATAACAGGCTCTTCACTGTCTGCGGAGCATGGGCCGATAATTAAGAGAAACTTGTCGGATTCGCCTGTAAAAACACGGCGAATGGCTTCGTCGCGTTCGGCTTTATGTTGGGCGATTTTTTCAGAAATCGGGAATTGTTTCTTAATTTCCTGTGGGATTGGGAGTTTGCGGACAAACTCCATCTGCATCTGTTCATGATTCATGGGTCAAACCTCCGTTTTGTTGAATTTATCTTTTATACAAATATTGTAAAAATCAACGTAACATCATTATAACACAGATACTTTAAGAATTCAACGCTTTAAACCGAGAAAAATACACGATGGTTTGAAGTTACAGGAAAATTTTGTGCGTTTTGAATTGTAATTTGTCGAAATAACAGAGATAGACTTGAATTACTATAGGAAATAGGAGTATAATCGGATAAATAAACACATTTGTAAAAAATGATGTTAAGAAAATATATCATGGATGCAGGACATAGCAAAGATAAATGGAGGACTGAAGAATGTATAAAATCGTATCAAAGCTGTTAATGTACGGCGATATGCCGAAGGACAGTATTTTAATGCAGTTAAGCGATATTTTCAAACAGATGGATCAGGATACCCAGTCAAGGGATGAACTGGTGACACGCATTTTTACCCAGGTGAAACATCTGCTTCAGGTGGCCACCGATTATGGTTTCGATAAGAATCTCTGGCACAATTATCTGACTTATCTGCTGATCACAGATGAGAATCCTTTCAGTTTAACCTGTGAGAAAGTCGGGGCCAACGACGGCAGTGTCAACTTCCTTGCCAAAGGTGATTTTAAGGCATTTAAGGCTTTGTTTGATTTTGATTTTTCTGAAATTGAAGAACGTCTGGGCATTGATTGTTTTACAAGGCTCTCGCAGTACAAGGCTATTGGTAAGAAAGAATTGATGTACAATAAGAATGTTAGTGAGAAGGTCCAGGCCCTCAGTGAACGGCTGGAGAAAACAGCGAATGAGGATGAATTTTTTGACGTGGTGACGGATTTCTACAAAGCTTACGGTGTGGGTATGTTCGGTCTGAATAAGGCATTCCGTATTGCGTCAAGAACAGAGAATCATGTGGAATTCTGTCCGATCAACAATATGGATACGGTGATGTTAGATGACCTGGTAGGTTATGAAATCCAGAAGAAGAAGCTGGTGGATAATACGGAAGCCTTTGTTCAGGGCAGAAAAGCCAACAATGTGCTGCTCTTCGGCGACAGTGGTACAGGTAAATCCACAAGCATCAAGGCTATTGTCAATGCTTATTATGACCAGGGTCTGCGAATGATCGAGATTTACAAGCATCAGTTCAGAGACCTGTCCAACGTTATTGCACAGATTAAAAACCGCAATTATCGCTTTATTATTTATATGGATGACCTTTCTTTTGAAGAGCATGAAATTGAATACAAGTTCCTGAAAGCAGTTATTGAAGGTGGTGTTGAGACAAAACCTGAGAATATCCTGATTTATGCCACATCCAACAGACGTCATCTGATCAAAGAGACATGGAATGACAGGAATGATATGGAGTACGAGAACGATCTTCATCGTTCAGACACAATGGAAGAAAAATTGTCTCTTGTTAATCGTTTTGGTGTTCAGATCAGTTATTCAAAGCCATCCAAGAAAGAATTCAATGAAATCGTCATTGAACTGGCACGCCGCGTGGGTCTGACCATGACAGATGAAGAACTCTGTGCTGAGGCAAATAAGTGGGAGATGCGTCACGGCGGTATTTCCGGACGTACGGCACAGCAGTTTATCAATTACCTGCAGGGTACAGTGGAGATTTAAGATGCTGTATCGGATTACGGACGGCACACTGGCCATTGGCGGTGAAAATCTCCTGGAGCATTTTGATTTTGAGATTAAGGGTCGGGAACGCATTGCCATTACCGGTCCGAACGGTTCTGGAAAAACAACGTTTTTGCGGCTGATTGCCGGGGAGCTGTTTCTGGAAAGAGATGACCGCAGGCAGGGTGAGGGCATTTATCTGGCAAGAAATGTGACTATTGGCATGCTGAGACAGCAGATCTTTGAGAATACTGCCCATACGGTGCAGGAAGAGATGATGGTGCTGTGCCCTTCCAGAGATACCTGGGACCGGGAGCGCTTCGAATTCGAGCAGGAATATGACAGGATTTTTACTGGCTTTGGCTTTGCAAAAGAAGATAAAGAAAAACTTTTGTCGGATTTTTCCGGAGGAGAACAGACAAAGATTGCTATGGTACGGCTGCTCCTGGAAAAACCGGATATCCTGTTGTTGGATGAGCCAACGAATCATCTGGACATGGAGAGTGTCCGATGGCTGGAAAATTATCTGCAGAATTATTCGGGCGCGGTTGTCATGGTTTCCCATGACCGATATTTTATTGATGAAACGGCAGAAATTGTCTATGAGCTGACAGATAAGAAACTTGTACGCTATGTGGGCAATTATACCCAGTTTCGACAGCAGAAGCTGAAGAATCTGGCCATCTGGAAGAAGCAGTACGAGCAGCAGCAGGCAGAATTGGAACGGCTGAATCAGCTGATCGAGCGTTTCAAGCACAAACCGAAAAAGGCAGCCTTTGCTCGATCCAAGAAAAAATTGATAGAGCGCATGGAGAAATTGCCGACTCCGCCGACACTGGCAGAACATATTTTTACCGGGGAACTGGTACCTGCGGTGATGGGTGGCAAATGGGTAGCTGAGGCAGAAGAATTGAAGATTGGTTACGACGGCAAGGCTATTGCAGAACTTTCATTGCGCATCCGACGGGGACAGAAGATCGGCATTATCGGGCCAAACGGTGCCGGCAAGACGACTTTTCTCAAGACAGTAGCGGGACTTCTGGCACCTGTCAAGGGTAAATGTCAGCTGGGACTTCATATAGAACCGGGATATTTCGATCAGCAGTCGGCAGCATTGACATCTGACAAGAAAGTGCTGGAGCATTTTCATGACCTTTTTCCTGCCATGCCGGAGAAAGATGTCAGGAATGAACTGGCAGCATGGCTTTTTGAAGGGGCTGATGTGCAGAAAACGGTCAGCGACCTTTCAGGCGGTGAGAAAGCCCGGCTCGTACTGGCAGAAATCCTTGAAAAACGGCCGAACTTCCTGATGCTGGACGAGCCTACTAATCATATGGATATTCCGGCCAGAGAAACCCTGGAATCTGCTTTTAGAGTTTACAAAGGCACCATGCTCTTTATTTCCCATGACCGTTATTTCATTGAACAGGTGGCGGATGCGCTGCTGATTTTTGAGAACGGTCAGGTATCTTATTACCCATTTGGCTACAGACATTATATGGAACGGCTGGAGCGGATGAATCAATACCGGGCTGCCGGTGTTTCAGAAAAAGACGCCGCCGTTGTCCTGGGACAGATGAGCGCCGAGGACCAGGCCCTCATTGCGGGCTTGAAAAATGTGCCGAAGGGCGCTACACTGCTTGGACATGAACTGTCCACAGACCAGGCCTTTCTCGACTGGCAGTTAAGATTGGCAGCAGAAGCTATGGCAGATGCGGCTGAGAAAGCGGAGAATTATTATTATTCGGTGGAGAAAACGAAGCAGGATGAGTGGAAAAAGTGGATAGAGCAAGTATGCGATGATGAAGTTGGTTCATCGGATGTCAAAGAACTAACTTCTGTTGATGAAAATCTATATCCCGAAAGTGTCGGAAGTCAGGTGGATGATGTATTAGAACAATGGTATAAGTCGTGTTTAGACTGGTACGATATCTGGGAAGAAATGCATCCTCAAGTGCTAGAACATAAAGAAGAATATCCAGATGCAGAATTGACGATGAAACTTCATGAAGCAGAAGAAGCTGTGAAGAATGAAAAGGCATGGCTTAGTTTGGATGAATTGAAAAATCAAGTAGAACAATAAAATATAAGACATAAAAAACAGAGTTTTAAGCAGTTGTCAAATAAATATCCTGATAAGCAAAATCATTTTCAGATGACTTTGATATGCTTATTCAGGATATTTTTGTTTTAAGTATTCGTCAAGTTAGTTGGTGTTTAAAATTCTATTTTCTAGTCATTTTTTACAGCCTGAACCAGACAGCGCTTTTTGAAAAAAGCAATACCATAGCATAGAATCTGGTCATACTCATCTTCATATTCCTTGGCATACATTTTCTCTTCAATCTGCTGCAGAGCAGCGTCACAATCTGATTCCATCTGCTCAAGAGATTTTGAGTACTTTGCTTCGAAGACGGCAACGCGGCTGTTTTCAGTATCATAGACCACAACATCACTGCGGCCTTCACCATGTTCCTTATTGGATTCAACGATATAACCGGCTCCTGCAAAGATACCTGCCAGAAAAGCGTGGTAATAATCTTCGAGATAATCATGGTAACTGATGGTTTTTCGCAGAAGTTTGGTCATTTCATCAGTGATTCGGGAACAGTCTGTATTCCAGACAGCCTGAAACAATGCCTGTCTGTTCCAGGTTCGGGCACTGTCGTCAAACCATTTGATAACGGTAGTCTCAAAGATTTCACGAATTTCAGCGTTTGGAATTTTCAGCGCATAGACACTGTCCGTCTGAGTGGCGGAAAGCTGTACATTATCGGCTCTGGTCAGATAACCGGTCAGGTAAAGAATACTCCACAGATTATCTTCGGAAGAATGGAGATAATCATAAGTCAGATTTTCATCGATGTGCTGAAGAATGTATTCACCGGAGAGCAGTTTTTCAAGCTTTTTGGTGATGGTATTGCCTGCATAATCAATAAAAGAACGGATAATGGCATTATCACTGGTGTTTTTCCAATAACTTGAAGGTTGAGCTTGAGGATTTATCTGCAAATCTCGGAGGTAATTCATCACATCCCATGGACAGTAGACGTCAAAATCTCCGAAACGGTACCCGTCGTACCAGTATTTTACCTGTGAAGCATGTATTTCTGCATGTGCTTTTTTGAGAAGCGTATTGACATCATTTTCAGTAAAACCGAAATATTCATTCAGGCGGGAATGACTGATGGTGTCGGATACAAAATTATTAGTGCCTGTAAAAATGCTTTCCTTTGCAATTTTGAGGCAACCGGTAATCACAGAAAAGCAGAGATTGGGGTTATCTTTGAGTGCGGTGCTCAGAAGCGTTTTAATCAGGCTGAGCATTTCGGTATAATACCCATGGCTGCTGGCTTTTGCAAGTGGAACATCGTATTCGTCCAGTAAAAGAATAACCGGTTTGTGATAATACGTTTTCATCATGCGCATCAGCAGAATCAGAGAACGGCTGAGGTGAATTTTGCCGGCAGTGCCTGCTTTCAATTCAAGAAAAATCTGTTTATCATCGCTGTCTATAATCGGACAATCAAGCAAATATGCATGTTCTTTGTATAAATCAGCAATCTGGGCAGCAAGCTGACCGTATGCGTCATCAAAATTCAGCCCATCCACATCTTTGAAAGTCAGAAAGAGTGTGGGATATTGATTCATCCATTTCTGGCAGGACGCAGTATCTTTGGAAATTTCAAGTCCTTCAAATAAAGTGTCACTGTTTTTATGAATATCGAAGAAAGCAGCCAGCATGCTCATGCCAAGGGTTTTGCCAAAGCGGCGGGGCCTTGTAATGAGGGTGACTTTTGCAGCAGAGTTGTTTAATAATTCGGCAATCAGGCCGGTTTTATCAACGTAGTAATATCCGTTTTGACGGATTTCTGAAAAGTCAGAAATACCAACAGGAATATTGAATGTTTGCATCATGCCAGCTCCTTTCTGAAAAAATAATCGAATTCGATGATGGTTTCAATGTAATTATCATATCACAGCAGCGGAGGTTTTACAATTACAGGCAGAGTTTGTTGTCAGGAATAATATTTACTTTTTGAATCATACTGATACAAAAGACACATTCTACGTGGAGGCTTATGTATGATTCAGAAAGTTGGCAATAATTCAATGATTTTTGAGAAGCCGCCGGTGATTCTGGCGGCTTCTTCTGTTGTAGGGGAGAAAGAGGGACAGGGACCTCTTGGACAGTATTTTGACCATGTGGAGAAAGACCCGAAGTTTGGCATGGAGACATGGGAGCAGGCAGAGAGTACCATGCAGTTGATGGCGGCAGAGAAAGCGATTAAAAAGGCCGGTTTATCCAAAGAACAACTGGATTTTCTTTTTGCCGGAGATCTGTTGGGGCAGCTGATTGCTACATCTTTTGGACTGATGGAGCTGGAACGGCCGGTTTTTGGTGTGTATGGGGCATGTTCCACCATTGGAGAATCCCTGCTTCTGGCATCCATGGCCCTGTGCGGCGGTGCGGGCAATTATGCGCTGGCAGTGACATCCAGTCATTTTGCAGGAGCTGAAAAACAGTTCCGCTTTCCTTTGCCCTATGGTAATCAGAGGCCGTTATCCGCCACCTGGACCGTTGTAGGCAGCGGTGCAGTGATTGTGGCAGCGGAGGATAAAAAGGGCAGAACAATGGCGAAAATCACTGGCGGAACTCCCGGGCGCATCATTGATTTTGGTGTCAAGGATTCCATGAATATGGGGGCTTGCATGGCACCGGCGGCCTGTGATACCATTTGTCAGCATTTAAAGGATTTTAACAGGCAGCCCACAGATTATGATGCTATTATCACCGGAGATTTGGGGAAAGTGGGACAGCAGATTCTTCTGAAACTGGTGGCTGAACATGGCTATGATATCAGTGACAGGCATTTGGACTGCGGTATGCTGATCTTTGACCCGGAGAGCCAGGATACCCATGCGGGAGGCAGCGGCTGCGGATGCAGTGCAGTAACACTGGCGGCCTATCTGCTGCCGAAAATAAATCGGGGAGAATGGCAGAGAATACTATTTGTACCCACAGGAGCATTGTTGTCGACGGTGAGCTTTAATGAAGGACAGAGTGTACCGGGAATTGCCCACGGGGTTGTGATTGAAAATATTAAAAGAAACTGATTGAGTGGAAAAATGTAAGCGAAATTCTTTTTAATTAAGGGTTGTAAAATTTTGTGTTGAATTTTACAGCTCTTTTTCTAAGCAAAAATATTTATTTGTAAAACATGTCAGAACAGAGTGGACTTTTGATAATATATAAGTGTTCAGAGATAAGCATTGTGTGAGCCCCATATGAAGGATTTGAGCAGATGTTGTTTTTGAATGCATTCGATAAATATATGCATACTATGTACATTTTGAAGGGAGGCCGCCATGGATATTACTGAGGACAATTATGTTGCCGGTCTGCAGGCGAAAAATGAAAAAGCACTTAAATTTTTTATTGAACACGACGGATGGATTGTGAAATCCATTGTACATAAAATGATGGTGAAATATCCGGATAAGCAGGAGGAGTGTATGAATGATATTTTCCTTGCTGTCTGGAGAAATGTGGACAGATATACCGGGGAAAAGGCATCTTTCCGCACATGGCTGACAGCCGTTGCAAGATATCAGGTGCTGAGTCATATACGGGATATCAGATACCATGACTATGTCAGTTTGGATGATGTGGAGCCTGTTGGGGATTCAGATGTCAAAAGCCGATTGTTTGATGAAGAAGAAATGTTGGAATTCCAAAAGTTGCTGGAGATTCTGTCGGAGGAAGACAGGCAGATATTCACCGCGCTTTTCTGGCACGAAAAAAGCTATGAGGAAGTCGGGCAGGAGATGAATATGCCTGTGGACAGAGTCTACAGCAGAGTATCCTGTGGAAAAAAGAAATTGAAGAAAAATAACAGATGGTTAGGAGGAAGCATATGAAGAATATTTATGATTTGCTGAATCAGGCGGAAGATAATGAGGATATCCTTTCTGAAAATGAACGGATGGAAATGACAGATATTGAAAAACGCAGAATTTATAACAGAATACTGCTGGATTCAGAAGAAGAGCAGGAAGAGCAATCATGTGATGAGCAGAAAAAGTATCAAGATAATGAGAAGGTGCAGCAAGTAGAAGGTGGACGGAATATAGAAAGCGAAGACCATAAAAATCGACAGGAACAGGCAAAAAAAGGTCGAAAGGCCAAAAAACTGCTGACAGCGGCGGCCTGCATGGCGGTGATTTGTGCCGTTGGCTTTACAGCGGGGGCAGCAGTAAAGGAATATCTGTATAAAAATACACAGTCCGATTACAGAGAGAAGCTGGACAGTACGGACTCTGAAGCAGCAGCGGACAATACAGCAGATAACGTAATAGTAGATACGGCGGACAATACAGCAGAAAATGCGATAGATGGTGTGGATATTCGTATGACTGAGGTCAGAATGCAGGAGGATAGCCTGACATTTGACTGTACATTTACTTTTGACGGTGATATCAGTGAGATGCAGAAGGAAATGGAGCAGTGGGCCATAACAGAAGGAAGAAATGCCATAGGAGATCAGCTTTTTGACAATGCGGAAGTTTATGTGGACGGTATCAACGTATTAGATGATGATTTTAATTATGTTATTTCACAGACAGAGGCCTTTGTTATCGGACAAAATGTGTCATTTGAAGAAAATAAGATGCATATAGGATTTTTGATATATCAATTGACTGAAGGCGAAGACCACACCATTCAATTCTGTTTTAATGGTTTAAACATGAGTGATCATACTTTGGAGGGCAGTTGGAAATACACATATGAAGCAAAAGCGGATGCGTATGAAGCAGAACTTGAATGGCAGGATATTTCTATTGAAGCCGAGAATCAAGAAGAAAAGATAACGCTGAACCGATATGCGCTGACACCAAACGGACCGAAAATTGATGCAACGGTTGAGGAAAAGAAAGGCACTGACTCCATCTATGAAGAGGATGGTTACACTAAATTAGATTTCATGCGAATTGTGGCATGGGATGATCTGGGAAATTATTATCTGATGTACGGTAGGTCAAAAGACTATAATATTGATGATTCAACGATTCCATATCATCAGAGGTTCACTATTTATGATGGCAGCAATGGTTCATTGGATGGACAGGAAAACCGGGATTACAAACTGGTGTGGGATGAAAATGCATCAACAGTGACATTTGCCATGGAGAAAAAGACAGATAAATGGGATGCAGAAACAAAAGAATTTGCTGGTGCGGATTATGAATTTGTATCAGAACCGTATACGGTGGAGTTGGTGAAAAACTAGTGAGGTATAGAACTGCTCAACAAGTGTTAAAGATGCGTTTATGTTTGCGGCAGTGATGTCAGATGAGGAACAGTGCCGTCATTTGTTGGAATTGGTATTGGATACGAAGATTTTGAGTGTAAATGTTGCGACAGAGAAGAAAATCCTGTTTACAAAAGAGAAACCCCGCTGTAAAACCTCCCAATATAGGTTTTACAGCGGGTTTATTATAATGACTGAAACTTCTAATCCTCTTCCAGTCCTGCCAGCAGTCTGAGATTCTTCTTCAGTATCTGCTGTTCTTCATCAGAGATATCAGCCAGAATGTCGATATTCGCTGTATCGATAGTATCGAGAACCGGTTTCTCAAGGGCAGCCCCCTTCTCTGTCAAAACAACTTCTATGTAACGGCGGTCTTCTATACTGACCTGGCGTTTTAACAGATCCTTCTTCTCCATACGATCGAGAATACCTGAAATGGTTGAATTTTCAAGTTTCAACTCCGCTGCAATTTCCTTCGGAGTCGTTTTGTCACCCTTCCACAGACAGTAGAGCACACCATATTGAACAGGGGTAACATCAAAGGGTTCCAGGCGTTTGCTGACTTCCTGGAAGACCCTGTGCTGAGATGTGGTGAGCAGATAGTTAATACATTGATTTAATTCCATGTTGCTCCTTTTCTTAATATACAAATAGCTTTATAACAGTTCGATGCATTTTGCCTGCAAAAATAATTGGCAGACGAACTGTTTTTAGTTTAAATGGGTTTTGGCGGATTGTCAAGCAATTCCAGAGAAATTTATTCAATTATTATAATGTCCATAAGGTTCAAAAAGCCGGGATGGGGAATTTATAAGTTGGTTTGTTGCAACAAAATTGATACCAAGTACTTCAATTGAAAGAAAAAAACTCAATTATTTTCAATTTTTGGCAAATTATACAAATTTGGATTGTGATTTTTGTGACAAAATCATTCAAAAATGGATAGACAAAATGAAAAAGAGATATTATAATAAGCACATACACAAACAGTTAGCGTACCAATAATTGCTTGTGGCAATAATTAATTATGTATCATAAGTTTAGGAGGATGCTTTATGAACAATTTATTAATGGAAGTCGAAAACGAGGTAGCAGTAGTAACAATCAACAGACCAAAGTCACTGAATGCATTGAATAGTGAAACACTTGCAGAACTTGACCAGTGCTTTGGCGAAATTGCAGAACGCAAAGATATCAGAGTTGTTATTCTGACAGGTTCAGGCACAAAGGCTTTCGTTGCAGGTGCAGATATTTCTGAAATGGTGAATGCAACACCTGCTGAAGGAAGAAAGATGGGTCTTCTTGCTAAAGAAGCTTTCTTAAAGCTTGAAACAATGCCTCAGGTTACAATCGCAGCAGTTAACGGATACGCTCTTGGCGGTGGCTGCGAGATTTCTATGGCATGCGACATTCGTGTAGCATCTGACAATGCTAAGTTTGGTCAGCCTGAAACAGGTCTTGGTATTCTTCCAGGTTTCGGCGGCACACAGCGTCTCCCACGTCTTGTAGGCAAGGGTCGTGCAAAAGAACTGATCTTTACATGTGATCAGATCGATGCTCAGGAAGCTTACAGAATCGGTCTTGCCAACAAGGTTGTTCCTCAGGAAGAATTGCTTGATACATGTAAAGCAATGGCTAAGAAGATCATGTCCAAGGGCAGCTATGCTGTATCTCTTGCTAAACAGGCTATCAACACAGGTATGGATACAGATCTTGCAAGTGGTCTTACACTTGAAGCAAATCTGTTCGGCTTATCATTCTCAACAGATGATAAGAAGGAAGGTATGACAGCATTCCTTGAAAAACGTAAAGCAAACCTGACAGATTTCTAATTGGATTGATCTGAGTTTAATTTAAGAGACGGTTTGACATTTTCGGGGCGAAATGCGCGGGTCGTATTTCGCCTCACTTAGAAAAGAGAGTTGTTTATTATTTAACATAATGTTTATGTTGCGTGTTATTTAGGAGAGAGTATGAACATTCACATTTTAGTATTAGTTATTGCAATTGCCCTTTTCGGTGTACTTGCTTTTAAGCAGATGAGTGCGCTGATTCTGGCTCCCCTTGTTACTATTTTTGTTATTTTGTGTTCCGGTCTGCCAGTTCTTGAAAGCTTAAAAGGACTCTTCATGCCGGCAGCAACAGATTATGTTACTAAGTATTTTCTGACATTCTTCGTTGGTGCCCTGTTTGGTGCTGTTTATCAGTACACAGGCGCAGCAGAATCTATCGCCAGAGCGATTGCAGGTCTCTGCCACGGCAAGTATGTTGCACCAATTATCATGTGTATCACAGGTATCCTTACTTTCGGTGGTGTCAGCGGTTTCGTTGTATTCTTCGTTATCTACCCAATCGCCCTGAATCTTTTCAAAGAAGGCAACCTGACAAGAAGATTGATTCCTGCAGCTATTTCAGCAGGATGTTGGACATGGTCCATGTCAGCACCTGGTTCACCATCTATCCAGAATGTTATCGCTATGGATAGCCTTGGTACGCCATCTACAGCTGCATTTGTTCCATCTTTAATCACAGCCATTGTTATGTTTGCGTTAATCTTCGTATGGCTGGAAGTAAGAGCAAGAAGTTTTACAAAGAAAGGCATTGTATTTGATGACCCTACATTAAAATTTCAGCTGACAGCAGAAGAACTGCCAAATCCTGATGAAGAAAAGGATCTGCCAAATGTTATTGTAGCAATTCTGCCTATCATTCTGATTCTTGTTATGTTTAATAATCCAATGCATCCATTCCCTGTTGAAACATCTGTATTTGCGGGTGTAGCACTGGCAACAATCCTGATGTTTAAGAGAATTAAGGGTGTTAATGAATGGATTGGCGTTTTCAACAAAGGTGCAGCAGATTCAGGTGTTGCTATCCTGAATACAGCTATCGTTGTTGGTTTCGGTGGTGTTGTACAGAATACTCAGGGCTTTAATGACCTGGTAACAGCACTGAAGAATATGTCCATGCAGCCGCTTGTATTCGTTATGATTACAGTTGCTATCTGTGCCGGTGCCTGCGGTTCAGCTTCAGGTGGTATGGGTGTTGCATTCAACGCTTTAAAAGATACATATCTCCAGATGGGTGTTTCCCTTCCATATGTACATAGAATCGCAGCTATCGCAGCTGGTACTCTTGATACTCTGCCTCATCAGGGTGCTCAGATTACATTGCTTGGTATCTGTAAGCTGACACATAAGGAAGCATATTGGGATATCGCTGTTACACAGATTTTCATCCCATTCATCTGCTGTGGTGTATTCATCTTACTTGCACAGTTGGGCTTATAAGAAAGAAAATATTTTCAAGATGGCTTGGAATATATAATCTGAGTCATTGCAAAAATCGAATAAAAGATAAGAAGTCTCCGGATTTTCACTTGAATGAAGTGGGAATCCGGAGTTTTTTCGTGGATGATGATTGCATTATCAAATGAGCGTAGAGGAAAAATTTATGGATTTGGCAATCATTTTTTGAAAATCCTCCGGCATTTCACTGGAAAAAACAGCAAGGTCCTGATGCCCCGGGAGCTGGCAGGTGATTTCAAAGCTGTGAAGCGCCGCCCGGTCAAATCCGAGAAAACCTTCATGTCCGTAAATGGAGTCTCCCAACAGCGGGTGGGACAGACTGGCCATGTGGACACGAATTTGGTGGGTACGACCGGTCTGAAGCTTTAAGCGGACAAGGGAAAAAGGTGTTTCTTCATAGGTAAATTCTGATAAAACTTCATATTCTGTTCTTGAGGGACGTCCGGTATCAGCAACCTGGTAGCGGTTAAAACATTCCGGGACTTTTTCAATAGGCCGGTCGATCAGGCCCGATTTGGACTGGTTTGTCCAGTGGCCTTCTGCCAGAGCCAGATAAACCCGGGAAAGGGTATGATTTGCTCGCTGCCGTTCCAGCTGTTGGGCGGCGTATTTGTTCTTTGCTATAAGAATCAGACCGCTGGTATCCTTATCCAGACGACCGATGGGACAGAGTAGCGGCTGTTCCGGCAGCAGTCGGTAATACCAGGCCAGATAACTCAGCAGAGTATCCGAATAATGACCGTGGCATGGATGGATCACCAGACCGGCGGGTTTGTTCACAAGCACGATATCTTCATTTTCAAAAACAATGGATACAGGCCCCTCAGCAGGCACAACCTTTTGAGTGCGGTCATTGGGAATATTAAAAACAAGGGAGTCCCCGGCATGAAGCACACCCCGTGTGGTCACACGCTGTCCATTAATCAGAATACCGTTTTCACGAAACTTCACCGAACGCAAAAAAGCCCGGGACAGACCGGCTATATTGCGGGCATAGGCGTTTACCGACAGACCGTCTGCCTCCGGTTCAATTGTGTATGAAAGCTGCCGCATGATAGAAATTTCTCCTTTTCCAAATTTTGTGTTTTGAGAAGCTGGCCAATGCACAGTTCAAATCGGGCAGCTTCATCCAAGTGTATGAACTCAAAATGATAGTAGTAATACTATATCATAAAATTGAACAATTGGTTAAGTATGAAGAGAAAAATTAAAAAAGTTTAACAAAAGTTAGCAAGAATTCTCCTTCCTATACAGGTGGGAGATGAGTTGCAGAAAAAAGAAAATAGAACGCTTGTTCTGCGGTGCGAAGTGTGGTATACTATAATCAGTCGAAAGGATAGAAAGGACTGATTATATGG
>OLQV01000725.1_pt1 | contig 27785 bp, 22 predicted proteins | sample 1672371 | NCBI WGS metagenome assembly OLQV01 (sample SAMEA3136676, study PRJEB25190) | human gut metagenome
CCTTTCTATCCTTTCGACTGATTATAGTATACCACACTTCGCACCGCAGAACAAGCGTTCTATTTTCTTTTTTCTGCAATTCATCTCCCACATGTAGAGGAAGGAGAATTCTTGCTAACTTTTGTTAAAAACATCGAGTGTTTCAAAAACAGTAGACATTCCTACTTTCAAATGCTATAATAGCATCGATTACAGCTACATTAAGAACAATAATAAATACATTTTTTAAGGAGTGAGACTATGTTTATTACAGATGATATCCGTTATGTTGGTGTCAACGACCACAACGTTGATTTATTTGAAGGACAGTATGTTGTAGAAAACGGCATGGCCTACAATTCATATGTGATCATGGATGAGCAGATTGCAGTCATGGATACTGTAGACGGCAATTTTACAGATGAATGGCTGAAGAATATTTCAGACGTCATCGGTGACAGAAAGCCATCTTATCTGATTGTTCAGCATATGGAACCTGACCACTCTGCCAACATTGCCAACTTTCTGGATCTTTACAAGGATGCCAAAGTTGTCGCTACAGCCAAGGCTTTTGTGATGATGAAGCAATTCTTTGGCACAGACTACCCGGAGAGACAGATTGTTGTCAAGGAAGGCGATACGCTTTCTCTTGGTACACACACACTGACATTTGTTCTTGCACCAATGGTTCACTGGCCAGAAGTTATGGTGACCTACGACAGCAAGGATAAGGTTCTTTTCTCAGCAGATGCCTTCGGCAAGTTCGGTGCCCTTGATGTCGAAGAAGACTGGACATGCGAAGCCCGCCGTTACTATTTCGGTATCGTCGGCAAATACGGTGTTCAGGCTCAGGCGCTCCTGAAGAAGGCAGCCGGTCTTGATATCCAGACCATCTGTGCACTCCATGGCCCGATCCTCAAAGAGAATCTTGGCTATTATCTTGATCTCTACAATACATGGTCCAGCTACGGTGTTGAGAGCGAAGGCGTTGTCATCGCTTACACATCTGTTTACGGCAATACTAAGAAAGCCGTTGAGCTCCTTGCAGATAAACTGACTGCCCTTGGATGCCCGAAAGTCACAGTTACTGACCTTGCCCGTGATGACATGGCCGAAGCTGTCGAAGATGCTTTCCGCTACGGCAAGCTCGTTCTGGCTACAACCACTTACAATGGTGATATCTTCCCATTCATGAAGACATTCATCGAACACCTGACAGAACGCGGCTACAGAAACAGAACGATCGGTCTCATTGAGAACGGCTCATGGGCACCTACCGCAGCCAAAACCATGCTGAAAATGTTTGAAGGCAGCAAGAATCTGACATTTACAGACACAACAGTCACCATCAAATCCGCTGTCAACACTGAGAATGAAGCACAGATTGCGGCACTGGCTGAAGAACTCTGCAAATAAAACTCATAGATGCCATAGATATCCTGCATAGCAATTCCGGGATATCTATGGCATCCTCTATCTACCCATTATTTTTACTACAAAGGTGTAACTTTATGATTCAACTTAATCCACGCGTCAACAATCCGGCAGTTGGCACATTTTATGTGTTGCTTTCTGCCATTTTTTTCAGCCTTGGCGGCTTTATGATCAAAATCGTTCCATGGCAGTCTCTGTCTGTCAGCGGCGTACGAAGCATCTTCGCCCTGATCACACTGCTGCTCTACATGAAGCTGATTCATCATCCTTTTCGACTGAACCCATCCGTTATTTTCGGCGGCATCTGCTCAGCTTCCATGAGCATCACATTTGTCTGTGCCACCAAAATGACATCCGCCGCCAATGCCATCATCCTGCAATTCACACATCCGGTTTTTCTGATTCTTATCCTCTGGATCTTCTATCATAAACGGCCTGATAAAAGGGCTATCCTTACATGCATCATTGCATTAATCGGTATTGTATGCTTTTTCTTTGATAAGATCACCTCCGGTGGCATGCTCGGCAATCTTCTTGCCATTATCTCCGGCCTGTCCTATGCCATTATGTTTCAAATGAAGAAAATGAAAGGCGGCGATTTCGAATCTTCCCTTGTCATCAGCTATATTCTGGCCTTCATCATCGGCCTTCCGACTGCTGTGCACGAAACCATCCATACACCATCCATATGGCTGGTGATCGTACTTCTTGGCACTGTACAGACCGGTCTGGCCACCATCTGTCTGTCCCGGGGACTGGATGCCGTTTCTCCGGTAACAGCTGCATTGACCTCAGGCATTGAACCGATTCTCAACCCGGTATTGGCGGCCATTATCTGCGGCGAAACCATCGGACCTATGTCCATTGCAGGCGGCATTCTTGTCATCGGTTCCGTGCTGGCCTACAGCCTCAGCCAGATTAAACGTCCTGTCTCTGCCGGTTAACATTCAAAAACCAGGCACCGATTTGGAGCAATTTTGAATTCGCAGCTGATATATGTCGCATCGTGTACAATCAAACACAGTAAAAAAGAGTGAGCCTCAGCACACTCTTTTTTTGTAAATGTAAACAAAATAAATGATTTCTGCAATGGCTGTGATCCCCCATGAAAATATATAAAGGGAATACAAGGATAATATGGTATGAAAATACGCAAAAACTGTATAAATCCAGACAACTCTGAATACGCAGGAACCTATGATAACGATCACCATCGGTATCATACTCTTTCCCAAAGCTCTGGAAGCCATGATGGTACAGTCCATAAAAGCAGAAAATCCATAGCAGACACCCATAATGGACAATCGGATCATCCCCGCCTCAATGACATCTGCATCTGTCGAGAACAATGAGAGGAATTGATGGCCAAATAAAACAAGTCCCAATCCCATGATCATACCGATACCAAAGGAATATGCCAGGCTGATGAGATAGCTGTTCCTGACACGCTTCCTGTTGCCGGCACCGAAATTCTGTCCCATAAAACTACCGCAGGCCGTATAGAAGGCCGTCATCACATCATACACCAACGCATCGGCATTGGCCGCAGCCGCATTGCCGGCCACCATGGTGGCATCAAAGGAATTCACGCCCGCCTGTACAAACAGATTCGCGATCTGGAAGATCGCATTCTGAAGTCCTGCCGGAATACCGATTCTGATAATATTCACAGTCTTGTTTCTGTTCAGACGCAGCTCCGATCGGTGCAGTCCATAAATATCCCCGCTCCTGAAAAGTGCAACGCTGATCATCGCAGCCGACAAATACTGTGAAATAATACTGGACACAGCCACGCCGGCCACATCCATCTTACAGACGATCACAAAAAAGAGATTCAAAATAATATTCACAACGCCCGCCATGGAAAGATACTTCAGCGGTCGTTTCGTATCCCCCGCCGCACTGAAAACGGCATTACCAAAATTATATACAGCCAGCGCCGGCATCCCCAGAAAATAAATCCGTATATACAGCACCGCCCCATCGATCAATTCCGGCTTCGTGTTCAAAAGTTCCAGAATACCTTTTGAAAATATTGCTCCAATAAGCAGCAGGGTCAATCCTGTCAGAATACTGAACAGGAAAGCCGAATGTACAGTTTCCCGAACTCCTTTCCTGTCTCCGGAGCCAAGATACAATGCAGTCAAAACATTAATGCCTCCCGAAACCCCGATCAGAAAACTCGTAAACATCGTCACAAGAATCGTTGTCGATCCAACTGATCCCAGGGCTGATGCCCCCGCAAAACGCCCGACAACGGCAATATCCGCCACATTAAAAAGCACCTGCAAAAGATTCGATACAATAAGTGGTGCACTGAAAAATAAAATCTTCCTGGCTAAAGGTCCTTTTGTCAGATCCTGATTATCTCGTGCCATTTTCTACCTCCCCCATAAACTCCAATCATTATACAGCCTTTTCGGACAAAAATCCACCAGATTTTCCCATAATTTTTTATGACTATTCATTTTGATAGTTTATCGTTTTTGTGCTAAAAGACTTGTGAAAAAATAACATAAATGTTATATTTATATTTGATGTTGTTATCAATACTATATAAGGAAGTGACAAAATGTTACAAATAGAACATTTATCCTTTGATGTCCGGGATGATGGCCGTCAGGCAGAGATCCTCTCCGACATCAGTTTTAATGTTGCCGATGGCGAAATGCTTGTCATCACAGGCCCAAACGGCGGCGGCAAATCCACACTTGCCAAGCTGCTCATGGGTATCAATGAAGCCACCTCAGGCAGAATTATTTTAAACGGAGAAGACATTACAGACCTCTCCATCAATGAACGTGCCCAGGCTGGCATCGGATTCGCTTTCCAGCAGCCGCCGCGTTTTAAAGGCATGACCGTCCGCCGCCTTCTGAATCTTGCAGCAGGAAGAACCCTCAGCGAGAGCGAATGCTGCGGTTTTCTCAGCAGTGTCGGTCTCTGTGCCCAGGAATATATTGACAGAGAAGCAGACGCTACCCTTTCCGGCGGTGAAATGAAACGTATCGAAATTGCAACGGTTCTTGCCAAACAGCATGCGCTTTGCATTTTTGATGAACCGGAAGCCGGCATTGACCTCTGGAGCTTTTCTATGCTGATCAAGAAGTTTGAACAGATTCACAAGGAGAAGAAAGAGAGTCTGATCCTTATCTCCCATCAGGAACGTATTATCCGTATGGCGGACAGGATCATGGTCATCTCCGACGGCAAGATTGACCGAATCGGACCTGCCGAAGAGATTCTTCCGACACTCTTAGACACATCCTCCCAGGAGGCCTGCTGTTATGGTCAGCAGAAAGGAGGCGATTACTGTGAAGCTTAATCAGGTAACAGAAGATGTATTAAAGGTGATTGATTCCTATGGCTTTAAACAGGAAGGCGCCTACAATCTCCGATTAAACGGTATGGCTGTCTGTCATGGTGACAGCCGCCATATTGCTATTGTGAAGAAAACCGACCTTCCGGGCATCGATATCCGAATCAGCAGTGAAGCACAGAATGAACAGGTGCATATTCCTGTTGTTATGTCCGAACCCGGTCTTGATGTTGTTTACAACGATTTCTATGTAGAAGACGGCGCGGATGTCACCATCGTTGCCGGCTGCGGTATCCACGGTGAAGGATGCAGCGAAACACGTCACGATGGTATTCATACTTTCCATGTCGGCAAAAATGCCAATGTGAAGTATGTCGAGAACCACTACGCTGAAGGAAACGGCACCGGCGGCAAGATTCTCAACCCGGTAACAAAGATTTATGTGGGTGAGAATTCTGTTTTCACCCTGGAGACCACCCAGATCAAAGGTGTTGACTCTACCAAGCGTGAAACCTTCGTTGAACTCGGACCAAATGCCAAACTTTATGTCACAGAGAAACTGATGACCCATGACGCTCAGCATGCTATTTCCAACATGGAGGTGAAGTTGAACGGTGAAGGCAGCTCTGCCCGTATTATTTCCCGTTCTGTTGCCAAAGGCACATCCAATCAGATCTTCCATCCGAAGGCCATCGGCAACAATGCCTGTCATGCACATGTCCAGTGTGACTCCATCATTATGGACAAGGCATCCATCAGTTCTATTCCTGAGATCAATGCCAACCATATCGATGCACAGATCATCCATGAAGCGGCTATTGGTCGTATTAACGATGAACAGCTGATCAAACTCCGTACATTCGGTATGACAGAAGAAGAAGCTGAAGCGGTGATCATTGAGAACTTCCTCAATTAATGACCTGCTGTTCAGGCTACATCTTTATATTTCAGTTTTTAGAATTGTAGCTAACAAAGCTTTTAAATAACAAAACCGGTATTCAGTAGATGGCTGAATACCGGTTTTGTTATTTTTAGTTATTTGCTAAATCACCGCGCTTTGCGCTGTATTATTTGATTGTCTTCTTCTCCGTTTTGACAGCCTTGTCAACAACCTGCTTGGCCGAATCCGCAATCTCTGCTGTCTCAACCGCTGTCTCTTTCTGCTGCTTCTGACTGTCTGTTTCCGCAATGGATTCTGCCGCTTCTGTTTCTTCAACAGCTGCGTTCTGTGCATCCTCCCCTGAAGTCTCTATATCCTTCTTCTCCAGAACAACCTTTGTACCGCTGACAATATCCTTCATCGGGTCCATACGCTGCAGTTCACTGCTTGTTCCGTTGCCCTCAAGATATAACAATGGATTGACAGCCACACCATTCTCCTCGACCTGGAAATGCAGATGATTACCTGTGGAACGGCCTGTTGTACCGCTCAGACCAATCTGCTGTCCCTTCTCAACATGATCGCCGACTTTGACATAAATCTCAGAATGATGCATGTATTTCGTCACCAGGCCATTACCATGGTCGATGGTGATCAGATTACCTGCAGACCCCGAATAACCTGCAAAGATAACGGTTCCGCTTTCTGCTGCATACGTCGGGATATTCTCGCTGCCTGTACCAAGATCAAGACCCTTATGGAATTTATTGTCAAACTCTCTGAATCCGAAGTTGCTTGTCACAACCGCACCCGGACAAGGATCTGCAAATCTGCCGATCATCGCTGAAAAATCCTTCAGTGTCATATCATCCAGACGATACAGATCATACAGTTCCATCAGCTTGATCAAGCTCTTGCCATAATTCAGATCTGTTGCCCAGCGCTGTCCAATACGCATCGCAAAGGTATTGGCATCATTGACACCGCTGATCAGATCACCGTAACCATTCTGAAGAACCTTGCATCTGTCCTCAATGGCTTCACTGTATGTATTGTACGCACGGAATGCAGATGTTGTAGAATAAATCTTTCCATCCTTCGTCATCTCAGATGTACGCATTGAGACACTCCCTGCAGTACCTGAACCTTTAATGCCGAATAAGTTACAGTAACCGTAGGCCAGTCCTGAAAGTCCCTGTCCTTTATTGCCGCCCGGTCCGTATGTACCATAACCGGATTCCTGTATGATCTGGGCAATTGTAACAGAAGCCGGATAACCGTATTCATCCTGGCTCTTTAATGCTCCGACAATCATCTCCTGAGTAATAAATGACGGCAGACCCTTAATCGGAACATCTACATTATACTGTACTCTATCACCAATCTTCTTGAAAACACCGGATGCCTTGTAGGAAACATCCTGCTGAGTATTGCTGCCTGTCTCTGCAGTTGTCTGAGACTCCGTTGCTTTTGAATCTGTCGATGCCGAAGCATTATCTGATGAAGACCCAGGTGTCGTTGTCTCCGATGACGCAGTCTCCGACTGAGATTCTGATTCTGTTTCGGATCCTGTCTCTGTTGTTCCTGTCTCTGTTGTACCGGTTTCAGTATCTGTTGCCTCTGTCTGGGATTCTGTCTCTGATTCCCCTGTTCCTGTCTGGGACTCTGTCTCAGTCTCAGAAGCTGATGTCTCTGAAGCCTTTGTCTCAGTCTCTGTTGTCTCCGGTGCCTTTGTCTCGGTCTCCGGTGCCTTTGTCTCAGTCTCTGTCGTATCAGGGATCTCAGCACCCGTCTCCGGGTCTACCTTGCTGCCGCTGGCATTATATAAATAACCGGATGTCTCACTGTAAGTCAGTTCACCATTCGCCAGCATACCTGCTACCTTGTCTGATACACGTTCATAAACACCATTTATGTCTTTCGCTTCTGTATCACTATATGCTGCCTGCGATGCCGCGGACGCTTCGTCCGCATATACTGCCATCGGCTGGGCTGCAAGCATAGCAGCAACTAAAACACTTGCTGTATACTTCTTCCATGTGCATTTCTTCAATTCTATTCAGTCTCCTTTTCTAATCACTTTGTTGTCACGCATTGCATTCTGTTCCCACATTAGTTAGAAACGACCACTATTTATTATACTCTTTTTTTGCCGTTTCTGTCAAGTTCTTTGGTAAGTTGTGGCTAACTTTTTTCTTTCTGTAAAAAATCTCCTGCCATGATTTCCTTTCTTATACTACATCATGTCTATTATAACTCGTTTTTCCATTATATGCACCCAACAATTATCGCAATTTGTTTATTTGATATGTCGTTTATTGCGGGTATTCTGTATACAATTTAGTACAAAGAATCTTCTTGACAATTTTTCAAAAAGGTCTATAATCTGTAATTGTTTCAAGAACAAACAACAAAAGCAACGATCAGGACACGATTTTCTTAGTCCGGTATTCTTTCAGAGAGCTGACGGTTGGTGTGAGTCAGCAGATACTTAAGAGAATTATCCCCTGTGAGCTTTTCGGACGAAACAGATTCATTAGTCCGAAACGGATTCTCACCGTTACAGGAGAGCATGTTCACCGATGATAGAGAGAATCGGGGACGTGGCAGAGTGATCGATTGAAAAACCGATAATAGAAGTGGTAACGCGGAGTCATAGGCTTCGTCTTCTGAAAAACCCGAAAGGGCACAGAAGACGGAGCTTTTTTTATGATTTATTCGTTCAGATTCAAAAGATTTTGTCAGGCATGCAGGCAATTGATCTTTTGAACTTCAAAGCCGAATCACCTGCCAACTGGTATTCACGACCATTCATCACCGACGTGTCAGACACTCAGTTTTGAATCGTCACTACATTTTACTTAAGAGGAGGCACATTATTATGAATACTTTAGTTATTGTTCTGATAGCAGCCGTTTGTCTGGTTGCTGGTTATTGTTTATATGGCCGCTGGCTGGCCAACAAATGGGGCATCGACCCGAATGCAAAGACACCTGCTGTCCGCAAAAACGACGGACAGGATTATGTTCCGGCAGATGGTCTGACAGTCTTTGCCCATCAGTTCTCATCCATCGCCGGTGCAGGCCCTGTCACCGGTGCTATTCAGGCCGCTGTCTTCGGTTGGGTTCCTGTTCTTCTCTGGATCCTGATCGGCGGTATCTTCTTCGGTGCCGTTACAGACTTTGGTGCATTATATGCCAGTGTCAAAAATGACGGTAAGTCCATGGGACTTCTGATTGAAAAATACATCGGCAAAACCGGTAAGAAGTTATTTCTTCTGTTCTGCTGGCTCTTTACACTGATTGTTATCGCAGCCTTTGCGGATATGGTAGATGGTACATTTAACGCCTATACTGTCACTGAAGCAGGTGTGACACAGTTATCCGACGCCGCCAATGTCAATGGTGCTGCCGGAAGCATTTCTCTTCTGTTTATCGTATTTTCCGCTGTATTCGGTCTCATCCAGAAGAAAGCAAACTTTAAAGGCTGGAAGGAAGTTGTTCTTGGTCTTGTATGTATGTTTGCAGCATTTGTTATCGGCATGAACTTCCCGCTGATCGCATCCAAAACAACCTGGTCTTACATCGTTTTTGCTTACATCTTCCTGGCCGCTGTTCTGCCAATCTGGCTTCTGATGCAGCCTAGAGATTACATGACAACCTTTATGTTTGCAGGCATGATCATCGCTGCTGTTGTTGGTCTGTTTGCTGCACATCCTACAATGAACCTGCCAATGTTTACCGGTTTCCACAATGAAAAATCCGGTGACATGTTCCCAATCCTTTTTGTAACTGTTGCCTGCGGTGCTGTATCCGGTTTCCACAGCCTGGTATCTTCCGGTACATCCTCTAAGACAATCTCCAACGAAAAGGATATGCAGAAAGTCGGCTACGGCGCTATGGTACTTGAAAGTCTTCTGGCCGTTCTGGCTCTGTGTGTTGCAGGTGCCGCTGCTTCTGCTGATGGTACAGCTGCCACAGGCACGCCATTCGCCATCTTCTCATCAGGCGTTGCCGGTTTCCTTGAAATGTTCGGTATCCCTGTTTACGTTGCCCAGTGCTTCATGACAATGTGTGTATCAGCCCTTGCATTTACAACCCTTGACTCAGTTGCACGTATCGGACGTATGTCATTCCAGGAACTGTTCAGCGTTGATGATATGGAACACGCTGAAGGCTGGAGAAAACTTTTATGCAACAAATATTTCTCCACAATCCTGACACTGTTCCTTGGTTATGTTCTGACTCAGATCGGCTATGCTAACATCTGGCCGCTGTTCGGAAGCGCCAACCAGCTGTTAAGTGCACTTGTTCTGATCACATTATGCGTCTTTTTAAAAGTCACAGGCCGTGAATTCAGAACACTGATCGCACCGCTTCTCATCATGCTTGCTGTAACATCAACTGCTCTTGTAGAACGTGTTATCGCACTGTTCCACGCTTACGGCGCCGGTACAGCCGTCTTCCTTGTAGAAGGTCTCCAGCTGATCATCGCCTTCCTGCTGATGGTTCTCGGTGTCATCATCGTCATCAGCTGCGGCAAAGAGCTCTTCCACAAAAAGGCAGGCTCCGAAGTCAGCCACAACGTAAAAGAACCTGTAACCCGTTAACTTTATAATTAAAACATCAATATCCCTCAACAACAAAAACACAGTGCGGTACTTTTCTCAAAGCCATGCTTCATCCGGCAGCTGAGAATCTACAGCACTGTGTTTTTTATTCCTCATTTTCCATCTGACGATGTTTCCGAGATTTTATTTCTTTTTGCAGCGATGAATCCCCTGATGCTATAGTGCTTTCCGGCACAGCTCTGAAACGCTGCTGCCAATCCTCTTTCATCCGATCAAGCATCGAAAATAGGCTCACCTTTTCATCTTCCGACAAACACGCCATCATCTCCCGATACCGTCCACGGCGTTGCTCAATCAGTTTCTCCGATACACTTCTGCCCTGTCGTGTCAGCACAATATCCGATGCTCGTCGATTCATTTCATTCGGTACCCTGATAATTAAGCCAGCCTTTTCCATCTTCTTCAGAATCTCGCTGGCCGATCCCGGCTGAATATGTAAAATCTGTATTAACATCTTCTGAGTCACAGCTCCATGAAGCCTCAAAATAATTAAAATTCGACTCTGGCTCTCCTTTCCCTCAAAAAGCCTTCGAATATCTCTCCCCACATCCAAAATAGCATTCACCAATTGCTCATCCAGTGATTCTTCAAAACTTACATCAAAAAAATCCATATCCATACGTTTCCTATCCCCTTTGCAATTTTCTTCCTGAAATTTTCTCCCTAAAATTTCCTTCCTGGTTTTCTCCTCCAGTTTTCTCCTTCTTTTTGTTCGCTCCTTTTTCGAATTATATACTGCTTTTTTCATTAATAAGGTACCTTAATTATTTTTATGTCCCTATTAAATCCAAAAGTACCCATTCTATTTATTTTATGCAGATTACACGCTGCTTATGACTGCATTTTATAAAAATTATTCTTATTATATGATTATGTGCCACGCTCATATAATTTATGAATTTCTGATTATTAGGTACCTAAATACTCAAAATACTCAAGTTTAATTATTAAAACCAAACTACCCGTGTTTAAATATTGAATATCTAAATGTCCATACTCAATTATTAGGCACATAAGCATACCCATTCAATTTTTAAACACATAAATATCCCCATTCAATTGTTAGGCACATAAGTATCCCCATTCAATTGTTAGGTACCTAAATATCCAAATTTATAAAATTATATTTCCATATGATCAATGCCATTTTTTTGAATAATTATTAAGGTACCTAACAACCCATTTTTTCTAATATTTTTACACAAACACAAAAAGGCATCCCGATCTGGGATGCCCATTTTGCTTGTACGAGAAAAATATCATTATTATAAAAAAGCAGTTGTATTATGAAACAATGTGAAGCAATATTATTCGGCAAATAATGGTGTTGACAGGTATCTGTCTCCTGAATCAGGAAGCAATGCAACAATTGTCTTGCCTTTGTTCTCTGGTCTTGCTGCCAGAATCTGTGCTGCCTTTAATGCAGCGCCTGAAGAAATACCAACAAGGATACCTTCAGATACGGCAAATGTTTTGCCTTCTGCAAATGCATCTTCATTCTCAATAGGAAGAATCTCATCATAAACATCTGTATTCAGTACCTTTGGTACGAAACCTGCACCGATACCCTGAATCTTATGGGAACCGGATTTGCCTGTGGATAATACAGGGCTTGTAGCAGGTTCAACAGCGACAATCTTGACGTTTGGATTCTGTTCCTTCAGGTATTCACCAACACCTGTGATTGTACCGCCTGTACCAACACCTGCGATAAAGATATCTACCTTGCCGTCTGTCTGTTTCCAGATTTCAGGACCTGTTGTTGCTTTGTGAATTGCAGGGTTTGCAGGATTATCGAACTGACCAAGGATCACTGCCCCATCAATTTCTTTCTCGAGTTCTTCAGCCTTGGCAATAGCTCCTTTCATACCCTTGGCACCTTCTGTCAGAACCAATTCTGCACCGTATGCTTTCAGAAGATTTCTTCTTTCAACACTCATTGTATCCGGCAGTGTCAGGATTGCCTTGTAACCTTTGGCAGTTGCAACAGCTGCAAGGCCAATGCCTGTGTTGCCTGATGTAGGCTCGATGATTGTCGCACCCGGTTTCAATTTACCTTTTTTCTCAGCATCCTCGATCATTGCCAGTGCGATACGATCCTTAACAGAACCAGCCGGATTCAGATACTCAAGCTTTGCAAGCAGTGTAACATCCTTGATGCCTGCCTTCTCACTGTAACGATTTAACTGTAAAATAGGTGTGTTGCCAATTAACTCTAATGCGCTCTGTTTAATATCTGCCATGATGATAATCCTCCATTCATTTCATCTAATTCTTTTATTCATTTTAAATAAATTTATAAATCTTTATTTCCAAAAAATACTGTCATCTGATTGTCTGTTGCGACCTCTATCTGTTTATCTGCTATAAAGATGCATCTCGTCTGACGTCACTCATACAGCAACAACATCGCTCCATTCTTCCTTTATGATATATCGTCATTCGCATATGCATGCTCCTTCCTTTTTATAATTCCTATTTATTTAATAGGATTTGTATGTTTTCTTTATGTTTGACATTATAAGCCTCTTTTATCGTCTTGTCAATACCTTTTCAGCAATTATAAATCAAAAAGGGATTCAAGATGCGTCTGTTCAACACAGGCACTCTTTAAATCCCTTATCTTGATTATTTTTCACTTCCATGCAGTTCGTAATAAAAGATATATTGCTGCATAATGCCCCGAATGCCTTTGTAACGACGATTCGGGAACCCCCGTTTATAATGTTGTTCCATTACCTGACGGATATGGGTATCCACCGGAAATGCATCCAAATGATGCAGGGCAAAAAGGCAGATACAGTCTGCCACTTTTTCTCCAACGCCAAAGAGTTTTAAAAGTTCCGCCCTTGCTTTCTGGTAATTCAAACTACTGATCCATGCCAGGTCCACTTCACCGGAAGATACGGCTTTGGCGGCACGGACCACATATTTACTTCTATAACCCAGGTTGCAGGCCATCAAAGCATCTTCTTCAAGCCCGGCAAGTGCCTGGGCTGTCGGAAAAGCATAATAACAGACACCATTCGACGCTGTCTTTGCCGTTCCATAGGTCTCACAGATATTCTTAATACAGCGGCGAATTCTGACGATATTATTTTGCTGGGAAATAAGGAACGTAACAATCATCTCCCACAAATCCTGATTCAGGATTCTTACACCCCATGCCAACTGAGCAGCCGCTGTCAGATAGGTATCATTCGGGTTGATCTGCGCCATCACAGCACCATAATCCGTCTCAATATCAAAATAATGCCGCCAGAAATCCCGATATTCGACTTCAGTGCAGTCAAAGCGGACCCTATTTCCCTGCTGCTCCAACTCCAGATATCTGTCCCCGGCAATGACCTGATATCGGCCATCCTGTATTTTCTCCATACGAAAGCATTGTCCGGATTCACAGATCTGGGCAATGCTGAAATTCTCTAAAATTTTCTCTGTCATATTTTTATGCTTCAAATATCCACGGCACTAATCAAGAAAAGCGGCAAATTCGCTGGCTTCCCCGATATCACGGAGGAGATTCTCACGTTTCTCATCAAAGAGCAGCGATTTATTGTAGCGATCATATTTTTCAGAACCATTGTCCCTGATAAAACGTGCACAATACTTATTGGCATTCAGCTCTGTGATAAAGATGACCATTTCCTGGCTCTCTCCAAAAGCACTTTCCATAAAAGCAAAAGCATTCTCAAGGTAAGCAGCCGCTGTCTGAATGAGCTGTTTTCGCTCTTCTGTATCCTTGGCAAAAGATGCCTTAATAAAGGCAAAGGCTTCATCCGGATCCAGACGATTATCCTTGACCAGCTGCTGACGATACTGCTCCAGTGTCTTCAAAATCAGTTTCATACTGAGCAATTTGGATGCATCATAGAGCCCACGCTCCTTATTCAGCTTCAGCTCTTCCTCCACTTGCTCTGCCTTTTCCGACAAAATCGCTGCTGTTCTGGAACCATCCTTCGGTGCACGGCCAAGAACAAACTTCAGCTCCTTCAAAATCTCATAGAGATCCCGGACATACTGATCTTTGTCAAAAACTTCCGTAAATGCCGCAGTCAGCTTGCTGATCAACAGATTAATAACACTGAGTTTCTCATCAAAGGATGCTTTCTGAATACGATCAATGGAAGACGGCTTCACATTGCCCTGTACAACGGCATCCACATCATAGTCCGTCTGATACTTCTTATATAAATCCAGATAATTGGCAAAATCCTTGGCGATCCGACGATTCTGGATGTACTGCAGGATCACGGATTCATCCACAGGAATATCCAGCTGTTCATAAACCTGCATCAGTTTTGAAAGATCTTCCCAGCCTCTGGCTGTCACAATCTCTTTGCCATCCACTGTCGTCTCGATCTGATAGAAATTCTCTTTCTTGATATCCAGATAAGACAAAATCGCACTGTGGATATGGTTCTCATAAGCATAGGTCTTCCATACCGGATAATTTTCTTCCACATTGATCCGTTTGACACGGTCAAGGGTGACAATGTCGAATTCTCTGACAGACTGGTTGTATTCCGGCGGATTACCGGCTGTCACAATCACCCATCCCTCAGGAATCTGGTGATTGCCGAAAGTTTTGCCCTGCAAAAACTGTAGCATAGTCGGTGCCAGTGTCTCGGATACACAGTTGATCTCATCGATAAACAAAATACCTTCTTTGAGCCCGGTTGCTTCCATCTTCTCATAAATAGACGCTACGATCTCACTCATTGTATATTCTGTGATTGAATACTCTTTGCCGCCGAAATTCTTTTTCTCGATGAATGGCAGACCGATGGCGCTCTGTCTCGTATGATGGGTAATCGTATAAGAAACCAGTGCCACACCACACTCCCTTGCCACCTGTGACATAATAGCTGTCTTGCCGATACCCGGCGGTCCGATCAGAAGAATCGGTCTCTGTCTGACCACAGGAATCGCATAATCTCCCAGTGCATCTTTTGTCAGGTAAGCCTGAACGGTATGCCTGATCTCATCCTTTGCCTGTTTAATGTTCATGGTCTAATCCTCCCATTTGTATATCCTCCGGTCCAAGAATCAGCTTGATGGCCCAAGGAGGCACATGTCTGTCATTATAACTTTCCTCAAGAAAAACAAAGGCCACATCGTAATCCGGACGTCTGGCCGGGTAAGTGCCGTAGCCATCCGTAAAATACAGAAGTCCCTTCAGATGTCTGAACACCTTCTTGCGGCACAGCTCATTGACATACTCAAAAGCCGGTCTGAAATCCGTACCGCCGAAACCGATAAGCTTAAAATTCTCCATATAACGCTTCATGTCTTCTTCAGAGGTGATCACATCATCCTGTTGAGCCTTGGCATCACATTGGATAATGTGTACATTCATCTTCCTGAAAAAATTGTCCTTATTTGTCAGAATGGCAAATGTCTCCTCCAGAAAACGACGCACATACTCACCGGAACAGGACTCTGACGTATCAATAACAATGGCCAGTTCCTCTATCTTGCGGACTTCCTTGTATTCAAGGGCCTCGATCAGAGGCATATTGCCATAATGATTCAGACCGTATGTATAATAAATATAATCATAACTGTCCAGATCCAGTCGTATTTCTTCTCGAAGCGTTGTAAATTTCTGAAGAAAACGTTTGTAATCATAACGTTCTCTTGTAGCTATTTTAATATAGTCATAAAGGTCTCCAGCCATCTCAGCCGCGTCTTTAGAACAGGTCTCCATATTCGTGCGCATTTTCTCACTGATCTCCTGCCACTGTTTCTCCTGCTCCTTACGTTCCTGCTCTTTCTGTTCCTCCTGTCTGTCATTGTTCTGATTGTTCTGATCATTGTTCTCATCATCCTGATTGTCCTCGTTGTTCTGATTCTGATCATTCCGGCCGTCGCCATCCTTCTGATCCTCCTGCTCCGAATCCCAGAAAACATGATCGTCCACCACAAACTGCTTCTTAGCCGCTTCCATCTCAAGCCAGGTCAGAGGCCGTTTTGTCAGCGACTTATAAATGCCCTCTGCTGTCAACACCTTCATCTCTGACTTCAGTCGGTCATACATGGCCTGTCGTTCATCCGGTACAACAAGCCGAATGCATCTGTAATTCATCTGATCAATGATGGCTGTAACTGCAATATCGCAGCTGAGATTCCAGACATCTTCATCCTTGTCACGGTTATGAAACATATGTCTGAATACACAATGCAGCAGCATATGCAGATAAGCCCGATTCACCAGCACACTGTCATTCTGATAATTCTCTATCAGATATCTCGGATTAAAGCGAATCTTCTGACTGTCCGTACCGATCGTCTTCATGGACAGATCCATTTCATAACCCAGACTATTCAGTGCAATATCCAAAAAACGCATAGAGACATACAATTCTGTCTTGGAAGCATTCAAAATGTCAGTTCCGGCCTTGATCAGCTTCTCTTTCATCTCATGCATGTCAAAACCTCCTATAAATCAAAGGACTCATCTGCCATACTGAAATTCCGATGTTTATAATCCATCAGAAAAGCAGTAAATTCTGTCTTGTCAAGGGACAGCGCCAGATCAATGGCCTGGTCTGTCTCATCACTGTCAAGCACACCCAGATCGACCAAAAAAGTCAGCTTGTCCTTGTCATCCTCCTGAATAAACTTCTTCGCCGCTTCCAAAGCGTGTTCTGCAATATAATCCTTGTACGTATGCTCGCCTTCCAACGTCAATGCATAAGGATACATCAGACGCTCCATGGCCACCGTGATGATCGTATCAAAGGAATCCCCTCTTAAAAGGACATAGAACATCCCATCGTATTTGTTATAATCCACATCCTGGATACCGATACAGTAGCGGATATACTTGCCGGAACCAATCTCCGTAGACTCAAACTGCTTACACATGGAAGCCACATTGGCGACCACTTCGTAATCATGCTCCGTAAAAATAACTCTGGCCTCCTCCACAGGCTTATCCGGGTATAAATGCCGCACAATCACGTGAATCTGCTGGTTCAAATCATCCAGGATACTACCGATACTGATATCCAGCCCTTCAATCTTGTCCTGAACAATCTCTGAAAGCTTCTCGCAGTTCTTGAAAGCACCAAAACCAATAGAGCGGATATGGGCTGTCAAATGCACCTGTTCCAATGCCCAGCAATTATAAAAAGCATAATTGCCAATGGATTTCAGTGAATCCGGAAAATCCAGATTCAACAGTTCCCTGCATTCACTGAAACCGTGATGGTCGATCACCTCCAACGTATCCGGAAACTGAATATACTTCATAGACTTCTCCGAGAAAGCATAGGGCTCGATCTTCGTCACTTTGAAACCATCAATAGACGCCGGAATCACAACACGCATCTCATCGCCTTCATACTTCACAATGGTTGCCGTGCCGTCCACCACGCCATAGCGTATCGATTCCTTCTCAGAAAAACGTGTGTCAAAAATCATACTGTTCACCTCTGAATCTATTCGCCAAAGTCCTGTGCAAACAGGGGCTTTAGCTCATTACTCGCGTAGACTCGCAAAAAAATGCTGCATTGTCGGCTCCATATCTGGAAACGCCTACATATGCAGCATTCTATATAGATCTCATCATTATAAACTGCCTTCCAGCAGTCCTCTCATCCGCATCAGAGAAGCAATCCCTGTTACTCCTGAAGGAAATCCTTCAGCTTGCGGCTTCTGGACGGATGTCTCAGCTTGCGCAGCGCTTTCGCCTCAATCTGACGAATACGTTCACGCGTAACCTTAAATTCCTTGCCAACCTCTTCCAGTGTTCTGGCCTGTCCATCAATCAGGCCAAAACGAAGCTCAATAACCTTGCGTTCACGGTCTGTCAACGTATCCAGTGCGTTCACCAGTTCCTTCTTCAGCATCTGATAGTCAGCCGAATCAGATGGTGAAAGCATATTCTCATCTTCGATAAAATCTCCGAGACTGGAATCTTCTTCCTCACCAATCGGGCTGTCCATAGAAACAGGATCACGTGAAATCTCAAGAGCCTCTTCTACCTTCTGTTTGGTTGTTCCAAGACGCTCTGCAATCTCTTCGCTGGTAGGTTCTCTTCCCAGCTCCTGTAAAAGATTCCTGGACATACGCAATGTCTTGTTGATTGTCTCTACCATGTGCACAGGCACACGAATTGTCTTACCTTTATCAGCAATACCTCGGGTAATAGACTGGCGGATCCACCAGGTTGCATATGTACTGAACTTGAATCCCTTGGCATAATCAAACTTCTCGACAGCTTTGATCAGACCCATGTTGCCTTCCTGGATCAGATCAAGGAACGGAATGCCGCGGCCCACATACTTCTTCGCAATACTGACTACCAGACGAAGATTGGCTTCAATAATTCTATCCTTGGCCTTCTGGTCACCCGCTTCTGCTCTCTTGGAAAGCTCAACTTCCTCCTCAGGGGATAAAAGCTTCACACTTCCTATTTCCTTCAGATACATTCTGACAGGATCTTCCAGGCTGACACCTTCCAGTGCATCAACATCATCCAGCAGTTCAACTTCTTCTTCCTGGTGATCGAGGAACTCATCATCGTCATCCTGTGCTTCAGGAATATTGATAATATCAATATTCTTCGCTTCCAGGAATTCGTAAACTTCTTCCATCTTCTCCTCGTCAAACTCGAAGCCCTTGAACGCATCATTGATGTCGCCATAATCAAGCTCATTTTTTTTCTTCTTTGCCTTCTCCAGCAAACTATTCAAGATCTGCAAAAATACAGCTTCATCCATTGAATGTACCTCTTTCATATTCTATCATCGTCAATAAAAACACTTTTTTAATAAAGCATAACGATAATACGGTCATTATCCTATATTAAACAAGTGTACCTACTATTATAATGATATTTTTGAAAAAATCAATGGCATTCTGCAAAATTTTATGGTTTTTTTACAGATTAGCAAAATATTCCTCAATTTGCTCTCTTGCAGCCTTCAAACTGCCCTGGAACATCTCCTTCGAACCGCCACCACGGCCATCAAGAGCCTCATTCATCGCCTTACCTGCTGCAATAACATCCACATCTCTGCCGCCCATCACATAACGATAACCGTTTTCATCATCCCCGTCAAAGCATCCACAAAGGCCGCTGCACTTCTCAACCAGAAGATTAAAAGCATACCGCATGTTGCTCTTGTCCATATGCTTATCAAAAAAGCATATATTCTGTTCATTCTCCGGCAGCGCTGTGATCTTCTCCTGCAGGATATCCATCTTCATCCCAGTCATCTCCTGCTTCAGCGCCAGATTCTCATTCTTCAGCTTCTCTACCGCAGCAGCCACTTCATAAGGCTTCGCAGACAACTGCGCGGAAATATCATAAACATTACGTTCCTTCTCAAGGGCATCTGCCAGTGCTCTGAAACCACAGAGCATCTGAATGCGCACGCCGCCTTTATACTTCTCCATCCCCGTCAGTCGAATCATGCCGATCTCGCCGGTAAAATGAACATGGGGTGCACAGCAGGCACAGATATCACAGCCCGGGATCTCCACAATACGAATCGGTCCGTCTATCTCCTTCTTACTGCGGTAAGGAATCTCCATCAGTTCCTCCCTTGAAGGCCATGTAATCTTCACCGGAAGATTCTTCGCAACTGCCTCATTCGCTTTATGCTCGATCATACGGAGCTGTTCCCTGGTGATCACACCATCAAAATCCATGGTCACGGCTTCGCTTCCCAAATGAAAACCTACATTATTCAGCTTAAAGTATTCATGAATAAGTCCGGATACAATATGCTCCCCCGTATGCTGCTGCATATCTGAGAAACGCTTCTCCCAATCGACACAACCTGTAACCGTATCGCCTTCCCACAGCGGTTCCTTCACCCAATGGTAGATCACTCTGTCCTTCTCCAGTACCTTCTCCACCGGAATATCATTGAGTGTGCCTCTGTCGCAGCTCTGACCGCCCTCTTCCGGGAAAAACATTGTCTGGTTCAATGTGATCTTATATAAATCACCATCCTGCTCACAAGATAATACGCACCCCTCAAACAAGGTCTGGTGGCTATCTTCATCAAAAAGTCTGATTGTCTCTATCATTCTCTTCAAGTCCTTTCCTGAAATGTCCTGTTGAAATTTATCGTCTGCCAAACAGCCGCTCAAACTCCCTTTTAACTTCTCTATAGATAATACTATGGAATACATAATCACCAAAATAGCGCTGCAAAATGGATGTCCTTTCTCTTAATACATCCGACTCACACTTGCCGAGCCTCTGCAATTGACCGGTACCATGTAAATCAGCTGCAGAAGCCAAATCCCCGGAAGTGCCGATTCTGTCAGCATCCTCCCGGAATTCTAAAATCGGTGAGATATCCTCTCCCTCATCTGTCTTCACTTCTATGTAACGGATGCCGGAAAATCCATCACCGCGACAGACCCAGCCAATCTTCCTGGCGGGCTGTCTGACTGCTGACAAAGCCGGTACAATTTCTGTCGTAATCCTTCGTATGGCATCATCCGACAACGTCCATATTCTCTGTATCTTCTTCAATAGCTGCCGATCCGAATAAGCCGCCTCCGACCTATCAGAATGCCTTCCCTGCTTCAGCATTAAATCTGTCTGCGGCAGATCCGGCCGGATATCCAGCAATTCTGTCACATCATCGACTCTTGACCTTATCAGTGCAGTCAGGCTGGCACAAACATTAATCTCGATGTTCGTCACACTCAGCTGTTCCAGTCTATGTATAATCCGGTCATAATCACCTGTATACAATGTCAGAATAGATTCACTGTTCCCTGTCCACCGCTTACTGCGCAGTCTCCTCAGCTTACTCTCCGTATATTCCGCCAACAGCACATCGACATGCCCGTCAAATATATTCTTCCTGTCCATGGCACGCATCGTCTGATCTCTGATCATATCCACAGCAATCTCTCTTGCCGTATCCGGCCCCAAGGTCAGCAAATCCAGGTCATAGCAATACTCTCTCCTGTTCCTGATCATATGTTCTTCAAAATCAAAAGATACCCCTGTCTTATCTTCGATCCTGTAGATGCCTCTGCCTCCGGATACAACAGCCTCCAGCGTCTTCGCCTCCGCTGAACCATTGTACATGCACACCGACAATGTTCTCTGCCGGAGATTCATATTCCCGCGAATACATACCTTCCCAGTATCATCAATACTATAACCATCAAACAGACGATAAATATTGTCAAAATGTGCCTGAATGATCGACTCATACGTTCTCAAAACACGCGCAAAGAAATGACAGGCATATTCAAAATTGATATTTACTTCCGACGCTGCATAATTTCTTCCGTACGCAAGGGCCTTCACATAAAGCCTCAGATTGTTCTGCTCCAGATAATCCAGAATCCAATTCTGACTGCAGTGATTGGTCAAAATGCCCGCCAGATAACAAATACTCTCATCATACCGCTTGTCCGATTTATGGGCATCCATCCATATATTCAACTGTTCCGCGCTGAGTCCCGATAAATAACAGGCCATAAAGAACTGATGAAATACGCTGTATCTGAAATGAACAGTCTGTGAACGCCGTGTAATAAAACCAGCGGCCTCTATCTGAGTACAAATCTCTGACCGCTCCCAGTTCAAAAAACGTTCTTCACTATCCCCATTGACATAACTATCCGCTGCATATTCGCACAAAACAGCAAAAATCCTGTCCCGATTCTCCGGTGAACAGCTCATAGACTTCATTCTCATATCTATATAGGCTTCCAGAAGCGCCGTGTGATTCGATAAAACCGTCCAGTCATCGGAATGCACTGCTGAATGTACTGCTGTCATCGCATACATACGAATAAACAAGGGCGTTCGAAGTACTTCCAGAAGCCGTCCCGGCATCCGTCGGATCTCACAGCTCCTATTCCTCTCGTCTCCACCAATCATCCTTAAAGCCGCATCACGTTCAAGCCACCGGATAATCTGCTCATCGCTGACAGGATCAATCGTATAATACACAAAATCCGAATGGAAATCTCGTCTGTCACACTGCATTCTGGAAGCAATGATCACCGTATTGTCTGTGTCATGGCCCAGACAATACAGCTCAGAAAGTAAAAAACTTCCGGTCTCGGACTGCGCATCAACTGCATCCGCCAGCAGGACAAACCCGCCTGCACGCAATCGCTCCCTGACTAATTCTTCAGTGACTAGGGGAAAATGCCCGCTGAGTGCTCTCACAATCCCCTTCTCAATCGAATCCCAGACAATACTGCAATCCCTTCCATCAAGAAACACCGGCAGACGATCTGAATCATCCCTGCAGTCCGCCAGATAATCCCTCAGCAGCAGCCACATCAAATAGGACTTCCCGCCTCCGGGCTCTGAAGTAATCACCATGCATTGGCCGCCCAGAAGATGCTCATAGGCTCTCGCATCCCCATTTCTGCTGATATCCAGATCATAGCACAACTCTGAAAGCGCCTCATCCGAACAGACATGCAATGCATTCATACAGCATATACGCATCGCATGCCTGTAATTCTCCAGGGCCTCTCTATCCATCCATTTGTTCCTTGCAGCAGAATTGTCCATATGGTCTGTATCCTTTCGTGCCAATCTGTATTTCTACACCTCAGCTTCAGCGGTATCTTAGTTTTAGATTCTCGCCAGAAGTTCGGTTGGCGTAAATGCCATAACTTTACTCCGGGTGAAATCCTTCAAATTTCTTGTGATAATATAATCAGCATGGACAGATTCCGCCGTTGCACTTTGAACGGCGTCCTCAAAATCTTTCCATTTCATATTCACAGCTCTTTCCAGAACTGCCGGACTGAAATCTGCAAATTTAAAAATCAGATTCAGCTTACGAAACACTTCTTCAATCTGATCTGGTGTCAGCTGCTTTCTCATGACATACATCATATTGACATAAGTCAATGTTGAAAGGTAGCCCTTTGCCTGTTCTGTTTCACAGAGTTTCCAAACCACCGAAGAATCTTTGACAAATTCCGATCGATTCAGAAGAACATCCAACACAATATTGGTATCAATCAACAGAACCATACTTTGCCCTCATGCTTTCTGCCTTGACCTCATCCAAGTCATAGTCTTCCTTCAAAATTCCAGTAAGAGAATCTGTCAGATAAGACACAGTGGCATCTTTCGGAATAAACCGACCGACTTCCCTTCCATTCTTTGTCACGATGATTTCCTGTCCGGACATCACAAGATTCAGATACCTTCCGAAATTGTTCTGCATTTCGGTTGCAGTTGCGGTTGCAGTAATCATATCATCGCCTCCTTATTTTAGCTAATTTTATTATACTTCAAATTAGCTATTTTATCAACCTGTCCGCAAAATATATTTCTGCAAACTTCCTGAAATATTACTTCTCGATGGTTTCCAGGTCGACCATGGGACTTTTCCAGTCCATTAAACTACTGTCTAATATTCCACATCCCGATGGGACTTTGTAAACACAGCATCCGGGATATCTTCCCTTCTGTATGTTCTTTGTATCGTTTTATTGACACAGCGTTCCTGCGGCATAGATGCCAATGACTTTTTGATGAACTCAGCACATTGCTCTTTGCCGCCTATGAACCGATAGTTATCGGAAATATCTCTGATATCGATTGATTTGAATTGACTATCCAGTGTTACCATACCTTTTTCTTCAGCAATAATCTCTCTCAGGCTCTTTTTCAAGTCGCGAAATACATAGGTATTACTTTCGAACATCGAATCCATACCCGCTGTCAGCACCCCTTTGTACTTCATGCCGGTCTGCCCGGTCAATACGGCCGGTCTTGGCGCCTGCTGTATCCTTCCATTCACAATTCTCGGACAATCATAAGCGATAATTCTGAATTCATTCTCAATATCTGTAAACTTATCATCCTTTTCCCTGCACAATAATGCAAAGGCCAGTGTGTTATAGAGACGCAGCCAAGGTATCATCTGCGTCTTATCTTCAAACAAATCTTCTATGGAAACCATACACGCAGCCTGAAATGGATTGTATCCATTCTGCTCAAGTTCACGTATTGTATCCACATATGCCATTTGTGCCCCAAAATACTCATGACCGATTGCCGTCTGTGTCAACTGGTCAAGCTGCACATCAACCACAATAAAGCTATCCCCATCCTCAAAACTATCCAGCCACTCCAGAGACTTTGGATTCAGTATATGAAAATAAGTCAAATACATATGCGGCACCACGTAATGAATCATCAGATCATACAGAAATTCCGGCTCATGGATATTTGCCTCTTTTCCGTATAAAGCTGCCGCTGCCTTTACAAAATTCTTTTCATAGTAATCTGAAAACTCATACCCCGTCACCGGCGGTTTCAGCAGCGTTGACAGAACATCCCTGCAGTCCACAATACCTTTCTTTATTTTTCTGGCATATTGTTCACCTTTTATTCCTCGAATAAGAATCATCTTTTTCCTCCAATGAATGATTTGATATATACATATCTCCTCGCATCGATTATCCTGCGAATCAGAATTCTATTCTTAACAAAAAATATCATCCAGAAATCTTCCGGATAATATTTAAGATATCCTTAATATTAATTATAATCTATCACTTAGTAAGGTGCAAGATTGGCATTTATATTTTTTATAAAAGTTTCACGATATGCAACCAACATCCTCTTAGGCTCTGATATAATACACATGTCACTATCCCCTCAGGTATTAATTACCTGCGCACCAGAAAAGGAGACACTTATTATGACACCAGCAGAAAAAGAAAAAATCATAACTGAAAATCGTCCTTTTATTCGCCAACATGTAAAACAGAAATTTCCAAAATTCATGAAAAACTATGACGAACTCTGTTCAGCTGCCGAAGCAGCAGTCTGGCTGGAATTAGAAAAATATTTACCTGAAAAAGGCACCATTACTACTTTTATGTCCTCTCGTATCCGTCATGGCGCCAGCACCTATATTGCAAAAAATATATTCAACGTCAGTAATTATTATTATAGGAAAATGGCTATTATTTTAAATTACACCAATTCCCACGAAGACATTGATCTTCATTGTTTTAACGATGTTAACTCCTTTATCAATACGGATACGCTTATAAAAAAAATCTCTGAAGGTACTGATTTACCCGAAAGAACAGTCAGAAACACGCTTGCTGTTTGTTGTATAAATAATCCGATCTTCCGTGACTCTACCCAAGTTTTTGTTGATCAGACCAGTTACTCTAATCATGAAGATTCATATGTTGATAATGAAGATATATCTATTGCACTTTCTGAATTAGATAATATTGACCAACAAATTATCATTTATAAGTTCGAACTAAATCACAAACCAACACTATCAGACGAAGACATTGCCAAGCGCCTTTCATTATCACAAGAAGATGTCGTTTCACGCTTAGCATGCTGCCTTAAAATATTAGAAAACAGCCTGGTACTAAAAAAATATATCCGTAGATGTAATCAATAGGATTCTACATATTTGATTCATCAATTCGGTTTTCTCCTGATTTTCTACAATACCATCTATCATTAAAGATATGAATCCATTTTTTCATATCTTTTATAATTTTTCCGCAATTCATTTTGATATGCTTTAATTTCTTCCTCCGTACATTCAGCATCAATTATATTAACATAACCATCCCTATTATAAATCCTAAACAGCATATATTCCTTCTGTCCAAGTTCATAAACCGATTGTCGCACATCATATTCTTTTTGAATAATATTATCCAGTCCTAAAGAACGCAAATATGCCATCACACGATTACTTGCATTAAATACAATCGTCTGAATATAATTCTTTTCTAATAAATTATCTAATATAACCGTATTCACTGCATCTAATGAAAATAATATAAGTGCATCAAGATTCTCCGGCAAAATTCTTTTTATTAATCCACTTCTCTTATTGTACAAAAAGGAATAAAACTCTTCTATTGATGATGCCCGGTTAAGCACAATAAATCCCAGGTTGATATTATTATACTCTTGCGTTGTCTCTCCTGTATACTTCTCGATTATTTTCTTCACATTTTTATTAAACTGCCGATAATAATCCTTATACTCCAGGCATATATAATCCGGATATTGTTCTTTTATCCAAGTGACCTTTTCTTCATCAGAAGTTAATGCTTTCACGACTTTCGTGCCGTCTTTAATATAATGTATTCCATTCTTTTTGCTTAACGGATCACATTCCAATGTCTTAATCTCAACATTGATTCTATTGATTTTCCCATCGGTACTGCCAGCCAGCACCGAATATTCCAGTTTTTTACCATTCCTATATACTTCTGGCTCATATAATATCTTATATATTGGAATTCCACTTCTTATTAAATTTACAACCAGATAATATAATATTATAGGTTCCATAATGGCTTGATTGAACTTTTCAAAATTGAAAACATTCCCTTCCATTGCTTTGCATTTCTTTATGTAATCTATAATAACTTCCTGCTCTCCTAAATATATGTTAAGTATCATCAATGCCAGAAATCCTATTGAATGATGTGATTTTTCTCCATTATTCAAAGGATGCCCTTTAGGTATGCCACAAGATTCAATTAAATCATCCAACGCTTTTTCAGCATCCTTATACATCTGTTCATCCATACTATTTTCCATCCTTGTTCACCCGCTTAATTTCACAATCATCCGCATCTCAAGCAACTGTTCACTGAAAGCATAATCAAATTTATTTTTTAGGGATTTACAGATAGCTTTTTTAGAAATCCACAAATCCCTTTTATAAACATTATCAAATTATTAATATTCCCACTGAACACTTACCTAACAGTTACGGTTTTTCTTATTTTTATTCAAACAGTTTTTCATCTGTGATTTTCAAAATTTCATCTGGAAGTTCCTTCAAACTTGACGACGCATCCACAGATTCCTCATCCCAATAGCCAATCGATGACATTCACAACTTTTATGCCATCGTAATTTCCGAGTGAAAATCGATCCAGTGTCAGGACAATCTTTTCATAATTATCCTGAATGCTCCGCAGCGGTCTCATCTCTCTCTCAAAGGTTTCTTCCGCCGTCATATCAGCAGTCACCTGATAATAGGTAAGCACCCCTTCCTTCTGTGTCACAAAGTCGACCTCAGTAGAACCGCATTTTCCAATATTGACTTTGCCGCCCCTTCGTGAAAGTTCAAGATACACAATGTTCTCAATGGTAAATCCAAGATCATACCGCTTTCTTGGAAGAATATGGTTTCTGATTCCCATATCTACCATATAAAACTTATTATTGACCTTTAAGAGCTGCTTTCCCACAATGTCAAGCCTCTCCACGGGATAAAAAATGAAGGACTCTGTCAGAGCTTCAACATAATTACTGACTGTGTTTTGGGATACTTTCCTTCCCGCTGAGGTCAGGTAATCTGTTATACTTTTCATAGACACCGGACTGCCGATAACGCTTGCCAGATATCTGGCAATTGTCTTTAGCAATGCAATGTCTGTGATTTTTCGTTTTCCACCCTCTTTTTCTCTTCTTGCCTGCCGCTGCTCAATATCTTTTACAATGACGGTGTTATAGATTCCTTCCAAATACTGATCTATTTTTTCATCCGTGCGGTTCATTACTGCCACATACG
>OLQV01000734.1_pt1 | contig 27625 bp, 21 predicted proteins | sample 1672371 | NCBI WGS metagenome assembly OLQV01 (sample SAMEA3136676, study PRJEB25190) | human gut metagenome
TAACAAAATATAACAGTTATTAAATCTCTTAAAACAGGTGAAATCTCAATCGGAAATTTGGAGTAGTAATGAGAGGGAATGAAAAATGAATGTAAAGGAATTTTGGAAAGTCATTCTTGCGCAAGATGAGAACGCAATTAGAAAATATTTTCATAAAGATGCTTATATAAACTGGCATTGTACAAATGAACATTTTAATGTTGATGAGTTTATTATTGCCAATTGTGAGTATCCGGGAGACTGGGATGGCGTTGTCGAAAGAATAGAACGAATGAATGATTTAACCATTACAGTCACATCTGTTTATCCCAAAGATAGGAGTACTTTTTTTCATGTGACATCATTTATTAAGACAGCAAATAACAAGATTATTTCAATGGATGAATATTGGGCTGATGATGGAGATGCTCCGCAATGGAGAAAAGATAAACACATTGGAAGTTCAATTTACTAAATTCCGGCTTGTAGAGTTGGAAAAATCGGAAGTTTGGGAGGAGAATATGAGCACATATGTTTTAACAAGTATGTTTCCTGATGGGATACACGGAAAGAATCGTGAGCTGTTTCAAACCCTGGTGACCCAACGGAAAAGTTTTGCGTTTGTCGCATCCGAATTTGAAAAGGATCATGGTACGACAGATTGCTATTTTCATCTTTTTCTGAATATGCTTGAAGAAAGCGGAATTCATTTTGAAAATTCGTATGTTGTTGACGGACGCATGGATGCAGCTGAAGCAAGGAAGGCAGTCTCTAAGGCGGATGTGGTCTGGCTGGCAGGAGGTGATACGCCTGTACAGTATGCCTATTTAGTGAAATATGGTCTGGATGATGCTATTCGGAAGCACCCGGGTCTTATCATTGGAATGAGTGCAGGCTCCATCAATTTGGGGAAGACAGCCATATGCACATTAACGTGCCGCCACAATGAATTAGAAATCTATAACGCATTAGGGTGTGTAGACATTTCGGTCGAGCCGCATTTTGACCACCAAAATGTAACTGATGAACTGATGCAATTGTCGAAAGAGTACACCATATATGGTCTGTGTGATGACAGCGTGATCGTTTGTTCCGATGAAAAAAAGGAATTTTATGGAGAAGTATATAAGCTGAGCAACGGAACAATGGAACAGCTGGAAACTTGACAACTTGAGATTTGCAGAGTTGTAGAAATTCTATTTATAAACGGAGAGAATTGTTATGATTGAAATTAGAAAAGTTAGAAATGGCGATGAAAGAAGTTTGGCTTTTGTTCAAGCGGAAAGCTGGAAGGCAGCATTCAAAAATATATTGTCACAGGAAACTATAAAGGCGAGCATCCTCCACAGGGTTGTCTATTGCAAGAGCATTTAGCACACACTCTGAATCAGGTGTGGTCGTTAGCCCTTCCTCTGCCTTTACATCTATGAATCTGTAGCTACATGACCTTGGTGGAAATAAGAGTACTATCGCATGGAGTTGTTGTAACTTTATAGACCATTGTACCAATGGTTAAAATACAGGATTTTTTGTGCAAAATATATAAGAAAGTATAGAGAGACTATTAAGGATGATGAATCAGACTTGATTGGGGATGAGAAAATGTTATTTGTATATTATCCCAAATGTTCAACCTGCCAGAAGGCTAAAAAGTGGCTGGATGAGCATAATATAAATTAGTTGTAAATGGCGGTACTGTGCTGGTTGGCTTTAAGGAAGCAGAGTGGTCTGAAAAACTGAGGATAACTGTAAGATGATATGTGAATATTTACGCTAAAACGGATTATTAAACACAAATTTACTGAGGTTCATTGGAATATCTAAGAAGTAGTTCTGCGACACAACCTGTTTCAGACAATAAAAAAATCACCAGCATGACGGTACTGGTGGTTTCTTTATCATAAATATCTATTTTCTACCGGATTAAGCCATCTTGTTAACAGCGAGTGTTAAACGGGAAACTTTTCTAGCAGCGGTGTTTTTATGATATACACCTTTTGTAGCAGCTCTGTTGATCTGACCGATAGCAGCTTTTAAAGCCTCTTCAGCAGCAGCTTTATCTTTTGCTGCGATAGCTGCCTCTACTTTCTTAATAGATGTCTTAACAGCAGATTTGATAGATTTGTTTCTAGCAGTTCTTTTCTCAGTTACTAAGATTCTTTTCTTTGCTGATTTAATGTTAGCCAATCTGTACACCTCCAATGATTCTGAATTGTTTTACATGATTGTTACATCAAAGCGGACACGGAGCGCTAATGTAAACATACTATTACATTTTAGGTCATCCCCTATTATCTGTCAATACATAAAATCCGCTTTTTTGCAAAAAATAGAAGAAAATCAACAGGAGTGATAAGAAAATGTTTCAGGTAAGAACCGATTTAGCGTTAGAAACAAAAGAAAAGTTTGAAGAGGACAACGTCGAACTGAAGGGTGTGCGAATCCATGAAGAAGAGCGTGGAGAGAATATTAAGATTACAGAAGTGATCATAGAAACGGAAAACGGAGCAAAGAGTATGGGAAAACCAAGAGGCTCCTATATCACGATAGAAGCGCAGGAAATGACAGACGGCGATGACGGATATCACAGGGAAATATCTGAAGAATTAGCAAAAGTGCTGCGGGGAATGATCCCTGTGAACAGGGAGGAATTGTCTGTCCTAGTGGTAGGACTTGGAAACCGTGAGATAACGCCGGACGCACTCGGACCGCGGGTGGCGGATAACATGATGATCACAAGGCATGTGATCCGTGAATTTGGAAAATATGCGTTGGGTGCAGAGCATAGCAATCTGATCAGCAGTATCGTACCGGGGGTCATGGCACAGACCGGAATGGAGAGCTTAGAGATCATCCGGGGAGTCATCCGGGAGACAGAGCCGGATTGTATCGTAGCTGTGGACGCATTAGCGGCAAGAAGTGTGAAACGGCTGAACCGGACCATTCAGATCACCAATACCGGAATCAATCCGGGCTCAGGCGTGGGAAACCACAGACATGGGCTGAACCGTGAGAGTGTCGGGATTCCGGTGATCGCGATCGGAGTTCCGACCGTGGTAGATGCGGCTACCATTGTCAACGATGCCATCAGCGGTTACTACGAAGAAGTGGACTGCACCCTGAACTCCTTTTTTGTAACGCCAAAAGATATTGATGAATCCATTAAAAGACTGAGTTTTACCATATCAGAAGGACTGAATCTGGCATTTGAAAAAACAGCCTGTACAAATTCTTAGAATAAAGCAGCCTGTCCATGCATATAATATATTGTTATGGACAGAGTAAATAAAAAGAAATGTAAAAATAAAATAAAGGGACTGTTAGTATGCGTCCTGATAATTGGAATTATTGCGGTGGGTGTCAGAAGCAGCAGGGCACAGGGAAAAGACACCTTGGGAACGCTGATGATATCACAGTTTGAAAAAGAGCTGTACAATGGCATTTTAAAAACATATACACCGGCAATGACATATGATCAGACAAAAGACAGCAGGGAGTATTTCAAGCGGGTACTCCCTCTTTATAGTTATATGAAAAATAACGAAGTCTATGATACGGCATCGGAGAGCGAACTGACCTATGAAATGATACGCGCAAAAGAAGCGGCAGACGAAAATCATGTGGATGAAAAAACAGGAGAATTAGTCAGTCAGAACAAAGACGAAGAGAGCGAGAAAAAGAGTCAGAAGCCGGTGGTGAATTTTTCTAAGGCAAAATTGGCAGATTTTGATTATCTAAGACAGAATTTTTATACGGTAGACCGGACGACTACCATTACCGGAGACCAGCTCAATGCAGAAAAAATGCTGTCGAAGGATATGCATCTGGCAAAAAACGTGGATGGACCGCAGATCCTGATCTATCATACACATTCACAGGAAGGGTATGCGGATTCCGTACCGGGGAATTTAGATACCACGGTTGTCGGGGTCGGAGAATATCTGACACAGATCTTACGCGAAAAATATGGAATGAATGTACTGCATCATACCGGAACTTATGATGTCAATGACAGAGATCATGCCTATTCCAATGCTGAGCCGGCAATTGAGCAGATTCTTAGGGAAAATCCAAGTATTGAAGTAGTGATCGACTTACACCGTGACGGAGTGGCAGAGGGAACAAGACTTGTGACGGAAGTAGACGGCACGCGGATGGCATCCATCATGTTTTTTAACGGACTCAGCCACACAACGGCACTTGGAGATATTTCCTATTTAAAAAATCCCTACATACAGGATAATCTGGCATTTTCCTTCCAGATGCAGTTAAAAGCGGCAGAGTATTATCCGGGACTTGCAAGACCGATTTATTTAAAAGGTTATCGTTATAATATGCATTTTAAGCCGAAAAGCCTGTTGATCGAGGTTGGAGCGCAGACAAATACCTTACAGGAGGCAAAAAATGCCATGGTCCCGCTTGCGGATGTGCTGCACCGGGTCATACAGGAGTGAGAAAAAGTGGAGAAAAGCAAGGCTGCCACGCCGACCGGGTTCTGCGGCGGCCTTGCTTTTTTTCTTGACGAATAACCGAAAAAATAATACCATATAAAGTGGGTTTTAATGCAAGCCGATATACAGGAGGAGATAAAAATGAGCAAGATAATATCCGCAATGGTATGCGTATTTATACCAATGATCGTCAGCACAATATTACAGCAGGTGTTCCATTTTTCTGATTACCTGATGATAGCAATTTATTTTATTATGTTTGCGATTCTGTTTTTCTTTGTAAAGAAAAAGGGATGGTTTTAAGGAGGAGTCATGTCACATATTGACCAGAGTAAAATTCGTAATTTTTGTATTATAGCACATATTGACCATGGAAAATCCACCTTAGCAGACCGCATTATTGAAAAAACGGGACTTCTGACCAGTCGTGAGATGCAGTCACAGGTGCTCGATAACATGGATCTGGAGAGAGAACGAGGTATTACGATCAAGGCGCAGGCTGTCCGTATCGTCTATACTGCAAAAGATGGTGAAGAGTATATTTTTAATCTGATAGATACACCGGGACATGTCGATTTCAACTATGAGGTCAGCAGAAGCCTTGCAGCATGCGATGGTGCGATCTTAGTGGTAGATGCAGCACAGGGAATTGAGGCACAGACACTTGCGAACGTGTATCTTGCCCTTGACCATGACCTGGATGTTATGCCGGTCATCAATAAGATCGATCTTCCGAGTGCAGACCCGGATCGTGTCGTGGAAGAGATCGAAGATGTCATCGGAATCGAGGCACAGGATGCGCCAAGGATTTCTGCAAAAACGGGATTGAATGTAGAAGATGTCTTAGAGCAGATCGTAGAAAAAATTCCGGCACCGCAGGGAGATCCGGACGCACCGTTACAGGCGTTGATCTTTGACTCGCTGTATGATTCCTATAAAGGAGTTATTGTATTTTGCCGTATCAAAGAGGGAAGTGTCCGTGTTGGGACAACCATTCAGATGATGGCGACAGGAGCAAAAGCAGATGTCGTAGAGGTCGGTTATTTTGGTGCAGGACAGTTCATTCCATGCGACGAACTTTCAGCAGGCATGGTAGGCTATATCACGGCGAGTCTGAAAAATGTACAGGATACCCGTGTGGGAGATACGGTCACCGATGCAAACCGCCCATGCAAAGAGCCGCTTCCGGGATATAAAAAAGTCAATCCGATGGTATACTGTGGCCTTTATCCGGCAGACGGAGCAAAATATCCGGATTTAAGAGATGCTTTAGAAAAATTGCAGTTAAATGACGCGGCACTTCAGTTTGAGGCAGAGACATCCATCGCCCTTGGTTTTGGATTCCGCTGCGGATTCTTAGGACTGCTCCACTTAGAGATCGTGCAGGAGCGTTTAGAAAGAGAATATAATTTAGACTTAGTCACAACGGCACCGGGTGTTATTTATAAGGTGCATAAGACCAATGGGGAAGTGATGGAGCTGACCAATCCGTCGAACTTACCGGACCCGGCACAGATTGAATATATGGAAGAGCCGATCGTCAGTGCCGAAATTATGGTCACAAGTGAATATATCGGAGCGATCATGGATCTGTGTCAGGAGCGTCGTGGAACGTATATCAGCATGGAATATATGGAAGAGACACGGGCACTCTTAAAATATGATCTGCCGCTCAATGAGATTATCTATGACTTCTTTGATGCTTTAAAATCACGTTCGAGAGGATATGCATCGTTTGACTATGAGATGAAAGGATATGTCCGTTCCAATCTGGTAAAACTCGACATTCTGATCAACCGTGAAGAAGTCGATGCCCTGTCCTTTATCGTATTTGAAGGAAGTGCATATGAGCGTGGACGAAAGATGTGTGAGAAATTGAAAGAAGAGATACCGAGACACCTGTTTGAGATACCGATACAGGCAGCAGTCGGCAGTAAGATCATCGCACGCGAAACCGTAAAAGCCATGCGAAAAGATGTACTTGCAAAATGTTACGGTGGTGATATCACACGAAAGAGAAAGCTGTTAGAAAAACAGAAAGAAGGAAAGAAACGAATGCGCCAGGTCGGAAACGTAGAGATTCCGCAGGAAGCATTTATGAGTGTCCTGAAATTGGATGATGGAAAATAAAGAAAAATAAAAACCGGACTGTCAGGGTTATGTATAAGGAACACCTTGGCAGTCCGACTTTTTTGTAAACAAATTACTATGTAACAGTAGTAACATCCAAAAAGCTGTAGCTTAGTCCGCTAATTTTAAATCATCTTCTTTGATCCATCCGATCTTTCGTAAAATCTCACAGAACACAACACTCAGTATTGCAGGGAGAACAAAACAGATCAATACCAGACCAAGCCAGTCAAAACCTGTGATAGCAGTCTTTGTTCCGGCAGCAATATCATTCAGCCATCCGGTGTATACACCGATCTGACCAACAAATCCACAGGTTCCCATACCGGAAGATACCGGAGTACCGTTCATCTGCATTTTAAAAATACAGGTTGCGATCGGGCCGGTAATGGCAGAAGCAAGTGTTGGTGGAATCCAGATGCGTGGATTTTTTACAATATTACCCATCTGCAGCATGCTTGTACCAATTCCCTGTGCGATCAGACCGCCCCATTTATTTTCCTTAAAGCTCATAACTGCAAATCCAACCATCTGCGCACAGCATCCGGCAACAGCAGCACCTCCGGCAAGTCCGGTCAGGCTGAGTGCAGCACAGATCGCAGCACTGCTGATCGGAAGTGTCAGGGCAATACCTACAATGACAGATACCAGAATACCCATGAAGAATGGCTGTAATTCAGTTGCCCACATGATCAGGTTTCCGACAGAGCTTGCCGCTTTACCGATTGCAGGAGCCCACCAGATAGAGAGCAGGGAACCAACTAAAATGGTAACAAGCGGGGTAACGAGAATATCAATCTTCGTTTCTTTAGAAACCATTTTACCACATTCGGCCGCAAAAATTGTCACGACCAAAACAGCAAGCGGACCACCGGCACCGCCCAAAGTATTTGCAGCATTTCCGACAGCCAGCAGTGAAAACAGGACCAGTGGAGGTGCCTGTAAAGCATAACCGATAGACACTGCCATCGCAGGTCCACAGATTCCTTTGGCATAGTCACCGATCGTGACAAGCAGCTCAAAACCGATCTGCTGACCTAATGTGGAAAGGATCGTGCCCATCAGAAGGGAGGCAAAGAGTCCCTGTGCCATGGCACCAAGGGCATCAATACCGTATCGTTTTGCGGAAAATACAACATTTTTCCGTGCTAAAAACTGTTTAAATGAACCGGGTTCTTTTGACATAATAATAACAACTCCTCTAAATTGATTTACTTTAATTTACAACTGACAAGACAGTTGACTATGCAATCATAACATATAAGGAGGATGCTTGTAAACCATAAAAGGAAGAAAAAAGGAATCGCTACAGAAAGCCAAGATTAGAACTGTACAGCAAACGGGATTCGCGTTATAATAAAAACATGAAGAATTTAGAATTATATATACATATCCCTTTTTGTATAAAAAAATGCGACTATTGCGACTTTTTATCAGGGGAAGCAAGTGCATTTGAGAAAAAGGAATATATCAGGGCATTATTAAATGAAATTAAATATCAGGCATATGACTGCGAGGATTATGAGGTATCGACGATCTATTTTGGAGGAGGAACACCATCCACGTTAAAAGCACAGGTAATCGATTCTATTTTACAGGAAATCTATAAATATTTGCATGTAAAAAAAGATGCGGAAATTACGATTGAGTGCAATCCGGGAACGGTCGAGAGAGAAAAGCTGGCACTTTACCGGTTGAGTGGGATCAATCGTTTGAGTTTTGGATTGCAGTCTGCAAATAATCAGGAATTAAAAATGTTAGGCAGGATCCACAGCTATGAAGATTTCTTAGAGAGCTATGATGCGGCAAGAAAAGCAGGATTTGAAAATATCAACGTAGATGTGATGTCAGCACTTCCTGCGCAGACCGTTATTTCCTATGAGATTACCTTAAAAAATGTGCTTCGCTTAAAACCGGAACACATTTCTGCCTACAGTCTGATGATAGAAAAAGATACGCCGTTTTATGAGCGTTATTCTGAGGATGAATATATCCGTGCTGCCGGTGGAAAACCGAAATATCTTCCAAGTGAGGAAGAGGAACGCAGGATGTACAAGCTGACAAAGGAACTGTTAGCAGAGCATGGTTATAACCGATATGAAATCTCAAATTACGCAAGAGAGGGTTACGAATGTAAACATAATGTAGGTTATTGGCGAAGAGAGAACTATATCGGAATGGGAATTGGAGCAAGCTCCCTGTTTGAAAATACCAGATTCCATAATACAGATATCATGTTTGAATATCGTAAATGCAATTTTGAGCGTGAAGATGAAGAAGTCTTAACGAAAAAAGCACAGATGGAAGAGTTCATGTTTTTAGGACTCCGCATGACGAATGGAATTTCAAGGGCAGATTTTAAAGAAGCTTTTGGAATGGAGATTGAAGGTGCCTACGGACCGGCACTTGCAAAGCTGACATCTGAAGGTTATTTAGAGAAACGTGAGGGCAGGATTTTCTTCACGGAAGCAGGCATTGATGTCAGCAACACACTTTTGACGGAGTTCTTGCTGTAATTTTATAATCTTATAGGTTTATAGCTTTGTAGTTTTATCATTTTACGGTTTTATGATTTCGTGGTTTCCCAGCCAGTCGTCTATGATCTGTTATGCCGGAAAAATAAAATTCCGCCAAGAATACTGACCAACAACTCAGTTACAGGAAAGGCGAGCCATACACCGGTCATGCCAAACAGGTAAGACAGCAAAAATGCCATCGGGATAATGACAAAAAATCCGCGTAAAAGCGAGATGACATGTGCCGGGCGGGCAAATTCCGTGGAGGTAAAATACACCGACAGAATAATATTGAATCCCGCAAAAACACATGCGGTAAAGTAAATGACAAGTCCTTTTACAGCAGTTTGCTGTAGAAGGACATTTTTTTCGCTGTTAAAAATGGCAGTAATCTGCCCGGCACCGAAGAAAATACCAAGGTACACCAAAACAGAGATAGCCAGCATTGTGATCAGAGCATAACGCAAAATAGAATGTACCGCGGTGCGGTCACCCTTTCCATAGCTGCTGCTGAGGATCGGCTGGATACCCTGTGCGATTCCGGTGTAGACAGAGATCACAACCAGAGAAATATTTGCAATGATACCATAAGCGGCCACACCTGTATTTCCCTGCAGATTTAAAATGATCATATTAAAAATAATGATCACAATGCCGGACGAAAGCTCTGTGATCAGAGACGGCAGACCATCGGAGCAGATGTGGCGTATCAATCCGGGAGAAATGCGGCATTTTTCTAAATGAAAATGATTTTTCTTCTGAAAAAAGAAAGTTGACAGTATTAGGATACTGATCAGCGGAGCAAATCCTGTTGCGAGGACAGCACCGAAAATCCCCATTTTACATGGGAAAATAAAAATATAGTCTAACAGGATGTTAGAAAAACTGCCCATCAGCATAGCCAGCATGGAAAGCTGTGGAGCACCGTCATTGCGGACAAAACATAAAAGCAGATTGTTGAGCATGAAAGCCGGAGCAAAAAACAGGATCACCCGCAGATAAGTCTGTGTCATTTCAAAGACCGTTTCATTTGCACCAAGCAGATGTGTAAGTGGGGCAGAGAAAAACAGACCGGCACAGAAGAAGAAAAGTGCAGGCAGTAAAAAAGCAACAGCTGCATTGGTAAATACCTGATTCATATCCTTTTGCCGGTTCTGGCTTTTTAAAATAGAATAGCGTGTGCCTCCGCCCATGCCGATCATCAGACCGCTTCCGTGAATAAAGCTGTACACCGGAATGGCGAGATTTAAGGCGGTAAGTCCGTCTGCACCCAGTCCTTTAGAGATAAAAAAGGTGTCAGCTAAAATATAGCAGGACAGTCCGATCATGCCAAGGACATTGAGAGAGGCATATTTTATAAAATCATTGAGAATCGTATGTTGTTTCATCTGTGTTTTCCTTTCCTGAAAAAATCAAAAAAAACGCCTTACGCTCATTCCTTCTAAGGCCTAACGGAATGAGGTAAAGCGAGCTTACCCGGCGGCAATTTGTATTTAGATTGTATATTCGTAACATATATAGCATATCCGTTTTGAAAAGTCAAGGTGGAGATACATATTAGTTTGGAAAGACATCCATCACTGACATTCCAAAGATAAAATGGTATAATAAATACGAATACCAGGAAACAAAAACAAGAAAACCATGGACAAATATAGAACAAAAAACATGACAACCCCAAAAGAATATCACAACATACAATTAAAAAACATCACCCTGACCTACCTCTTAGAGCGTAAGCCGGTAAAGAACATCAACCTTCGCATCAAGTCCGACGGCTCCGTCTGCGTGTCGGCAAACAACAGAGTCCCGGTGTGGAGAATCGAGGAGTTTATTATAGAAAAACAGGACTACATAGAGCGGGCGATCCGGGAGTATTCGAAGAAGAATACGCAGGAGTTAGCATCAAAACAATATGTGGACGGAGAAACCTTCGGCTTTCTGGGAAAAAGCCTGTGCTTAAAAGTCAAAGAGGCAGAGACCGAGCGGGTAGAGACGGACGGAACCTATTTGTGCCTATATTTAAAACAAACAGAAAATTTTACAAAAAAGGAGCGGCTGGTACAACAGTGGTTCAAAGAACAGACCGTGCAGGTGTTTTCTGAGATCATAGAAAGCGTTTATCCGCAATTTGAAAAATACGGAGTACCGTATCCGAAGATCACCATTCGCAGCATGACATCCCGCTGGGGTTCGTGCCAGCCCGTAAAGGCAAGGATCACCTTAAATGCATGGCTCATTGCTACGCCGAAGGGGTGTATTGAATATGTAGTGGTACATGAATTTGCACATTTTATCCATCCGAATCATTCAAAGCAATTCTGGGCATTTGTAGAGAGCATGATGCCGGATTACCGGGAGCGAAAAACCATGCTCCGGGGCTATGGAACTCGTTGACGAACATGGAAAATTGTGCTAGTATAAAAAAGTAAATAAGCCCTTGGGGAAGGGATGAACAGTGTGTTAGGAGGAAGGTTTTATGCAGCAGGGAACAGTAAAATGGTTTAATGCCAAAAAAGGTTACGGATTTATTTCTGATGAAGAAGGAAAAGATGTATTTGTACATTTTTCTGCTTTGAACATGGATGGTTTCAAAGAGCTGAAAGACGGAGAGCGTGTAGAGTTTGAAGTAGTAGAAGGCGAGAAGGGACCACAGGCAGCAAATGTTGTTCGTCTTGGTTAATTCATAAATAGAGTAGAATTGGGAATAATAACCAAAAGAGGGTGTCAGGCACCCTCTTTTTAAATGATATATTTTTATAAAAAATAGATAGAGCAAACAAGTGAATTTTTGCAGAGAGGAGCAGACACGGCATTGAGAGACTTAAACACATTAGAGGCATACGAATTATTAGAAAAGAAAGAATTACAGGATTTGAATTCTGTCGGATATAGATTGCGTCATAAAAAGACCGGAGCAAAGATAGCACTGATCCGGAATGACGACGAGAATAAAGTATTTTATATCGGATTCCGTACACCGCCAAAGGACAGTACCGGAGTGGCACACATCGTAGAACATACCGTATTATGCGGATCGGATAAATTTCCGGTCAAAGATCCGTTTGTAGAATTGGCAAAGGGTTCCCTGAATACCTTTTTAAACGCCATGACCTATCCGGATAAGACCGTCTATCCGGTGGCAAGCTGCAATGATAAAGATTTTGCAAACCTGATGGATGTCTATTTAGATGCGGTATTCCATCCGAATATCTATAAATATGAAGAGATTTTTAAACAGGAAGGCTGGCACTACGAATTAGAGAGCGAGGATGCACCGATCACTTATAACGGAGTAGTTTATAATGAGATGAAGGGAGCATTTTCTTCACCGGAAAGCGTGTTAGAGCGAAGCATCTTGAATTCCCTGTTTCCGGATAACACCTATGGAAATGAATCCGGCGGAGACCCGGTAGATATTCCTAACCTGACTTATCAGGATTATTTAGATTTTCACAGCAAGTATTATCATCCGAGCAATTCCTATATCTACCTCTATGGAGATATGGATTTTGCAGAAAAATTAGAGTGGATCGACAAAGAGTATTTATCCGCATATGACGCGATCACCTTAGATTCCGCGGTCAAAGAGCAGGCAGCATTTGAGAAGCCAAAAGAAATCAGCTTCCCATATCCGATCGCAAGCAGTGAATCTTTAACAGACAACACCTATCTGTCTTACAATACCGTAGTGGGCAATGTGTTAGATAAAGAACTCTATTTAGCGTTTGAAGTCTTAGAATATGCATTGTTAAATGCACCTGGAGCACCGTTAAAAAAAGCGCTGATCAATGCAGGCATCGGAAAAGACATCATGGGTTCCTATGACAACGGGATCTATCAGCCGATCTTTTCGATCATTGCAAAGAATGCGAATGAGGAGCAGAAAGAAGAATTTTTATCTGTGATCCGAAACGTGTTAGAGGATTGTGTTAAGAACGGGATCAGCAAAAAATCACTGTTAGCAGGGATCAACAGCATGGAATTCAAATTCCGTGAGGCAGATTTTGGAGCTTATCCGAAAGGACTCATGTACGGTTTGCAGTGCCTCGACAGCTGGCTCTATGATGAAAAAGAACCGTTTATGCATATAGAAGCGATCGAGACCTATGCATTTTTAAAAGAGCAGACCCAAGGAAGATATTTCGAGGAACTGGTACAGAAATATCTTTTAGACAATACCCATGTGTCGGTAGTCATCACGAAACCGCAGAAGGGACTGAATGCCGAGAATGAAAAAGCATTAGAAGAAAAATTAGCGGCATATAAGGCAACACTCAGTAAAGAAGAGATTGACAGCCTCATAGCAGATACCAGACATTTAAAAGAGTATCAGGAAGAGCCGTCACCAAAAGAAGACTTAGAAAAAATCCCGCTTTTAAAACGGGAAGACCTGAAAAAAGAGATCGTAAAGCTGACCAACGAAGAATGTGAGGTAGCAGGCGTACCGGCACTTTATCACGATGTGTTTACCAGCGGCATCCACTATGTAGACTTTATGTTTGACATCAAACATATCCGTCAGGAAGATCTGCCATATGTCGGACTGTTAAAAGCCGTGCTTGGCTATGTCGACACAGAGCATTACGGCTATGCAGATCTGTCCAATGAGATCGATCTGCAGACCGGTGGGATCAGCAATAACATCTTAGGAACGGCAGATGTGGAAAACATCGAAGAATACAGTCTGAAATTTGAAGTACGCACAAAATTCTTAGAAGATAAGACCGGAGCAGCGCTTCGTCTGGTAAAAGAAATCCTTTGCAGTTCTGATTTGGACGATGAAAAACGTCTGTACGAGATCATCGCCCAGAGCAAATCCAGATTGCAGATGGCGATTGGCGGAATGGGACATTATATGGCAGGAATGCGGGCAATGTCCTACTTCTCAAAGACAGCAAAGATCTCAGATCTGACCGGGGGTATTGAACTCTATAAGATGGTCGCTGATTTAGAAGAGCATTTTGAGGAAAAGAAAGAGGAATTAAAAGCAACTTTAAAACGTTTAGTCAAAGAAATATTTGTAAGGGAAAGACTGATGTTAAATATCACCTGTGCAGGCGGAACCACATTCTTAGAAAAAGAACTGCAGGAGTTGTTAGAGTCCCTGCCAAGTGATAAGACCCCTGTAAAACCACAGGAGATCCTCTGTGAGAAAAAGAACGAAGGCTTTTTAGATGCTTCTAAAGTACAGTATGTTTCCCGTGCGGGCAACTTTGTAAAAAAAGGGTATTCCTATACAGGAACACTAAGAATATTAAAAGTCATTATGGGCTATGATTACCTGTGGATCAATATCCGCGTCAAAGGTGGAGCCTATGGCTGCATGAGCGGATTTGGAAAGAACGGAGACACCTACTTTGCTTCCTACCGTGACCCGAAACTTCGTGCAACAAATGAAATCTATGAAAAGATTCCGGAGTATTTAAAGGAATTTGATGCAGACGAAAGAGATATGACAAAATATATCATCGGAACCATCAGCGAGATGGATACACCGCTGACCCCGATCTTGAAAGGACGGCGTTCCCTGATCAGCTATTTAGGACATATCACGGATGAAGAACTGCAAAAAGAAAGAGATGCAGTATTGAGCGGCACGGCAGAGGACATCCGCGCGTTAGCGCCTTTAGTGCAGGCAGTCTTAGAAGAGCAGGATCTCTGCGTGATCGGAAATGAAGAAGCATTAAGAGCAGAAAAAGAGATGTTTATGGAACTGAAAGATCTGTACTAGGAATGTACGAAAAGAAAAATCAAAGGAGACGGAATGAACAATAATTTTAAATCGGGATTTGTAACGATCATCGGACGGCCAAATGTAGGAAAATCAACACTGATGAACCATCTGATCGGACAGAAGATCGCCATCACATCCAATAAACCGCAGACCACCAGAAACCGGATCCAGACCGTGTATACCGATATGGACAAAGGACAGATCGTATTTGTAGATACACCCGGAATCCATAAAGCAAAAAACAAGTTGGGAGAATACATGGTCAATGTAGCGGAGAAGACCTTAAACGAAGTAGATGTGGTACTCTGGTTAGTAGAACCGAGTAATTTTATCGGGGCAGGCGAGCAGCACATCATCGAAAAACTGCAGCGGGTGAACACGCCGGTCATACTGATCATCAACAAAGTAGATACGGTAGATGAAAAAGAAAAAATATTAGAATACATTGACACCTATCGAAAAGTCTATGACTTTGCGGAGATCGTACCGCTGTCTGCACTTCGCGGTCAGAACACGGAAATATTGACAGACCTCATATTTAAATATCTGCCATATGGCCCGCAGTTCTATGATGAAGATACCATCACCGACCAGCCGGAGCGTCAGATCGTAGCAGAGGTCATCCGTGAAAAAGCGTTGCATGCCCTAAACGAAGAGATTCCGCATGGAATTGCAGTATCCGTGGATAAAATGAAAGTACGGAAAGGCAAAAAGATCATCGATATCGATGCAACCATCGTCTGTGAAAAAGATTCCCATAAAGGGATCATCATCGGAAAACAGGGAAGTATGTTAAAGAAGATAGGAAGTAATGCAAGATATGAGATTGAGCGTCTTTTAGATGCAAAAGTCAATCTGCAGCTTTGGGTCAAAGTCAAAAAAGACTGGCGTGACAGTGATTTTTTAATTAAGAATTTTGGCTACCGCAAAGACGAAATGTAAGAAAAATGTCAACTGGTAATTATTTGCTGGTATAGGAAAGCTCACCATGGAAATTCTAATAACATAGATAACAGCATCCGACAAGGAGGAATTTTCATGGGAGAGGAAACCTGGAAACAATTCATGAGTACAGGAAGAGTCACGGACTATCTGGCATATAAAATGATTGAGCATATGGCAGACAGTGAACAGAAGGCAAGAGGTGTGGCAAAGCATGGGGCAGAATCTGGTGTTGACAGGAATGGTGCTGTCAGTGATACCCATAGGGGATTACGATAAGAGAATTACATTGCTCAGCAAAGAAAGAGGAAAGATCACAGCATTTGCAAGAGGAGCGAGAAGACCGAATTCCCAGCTCCTCGCTGCGACAAATCCGTTTGCGTTTGGCCGGTTTGAATTATATGAAGGAAGAAGTACATATAATCTGGTAAAAGCAGAGATCACCAACTACTTCCGGGAACTGACCATGGATTTAGAAGCCGCCTATTACGGGTTCTATTTTTTGGAGTTTGCGGATTATTATGCGGTGGAAAATGAAAATGCGACAGAGATGTTAAAGCTGCTCTATCAGTCCCTCCGGGCATTAGAGAGTGATGCCTATTTAAACCGGCTGGTACGCTGCATTTATGAACTGAAGATCCTTACGATCAATGGAGAATATCCGAATGTCTTTTCCTGTAGAAAGTGTAAAAAAGAAGAAGATTTAGGATGGTTCAGTGCAAAATATGCCGGAACCCTGTGCAGTGAGTGTAAAAATGATGAGAACATCATACGTTTAGATGAGTCCGCATTGTATACCATGCAGTACATCATCACAAGCAGCATTGAAAAGCTCTATACCTTTCAGGTATCGGAAGATGTGCTGCATACCTTAGAGCGGATATTGAAGTCCTATCTTGCCCTGTATGTAGACCGGAAATTCAAATCGTTAAAAGTCTTAGAGGAGATTCGCCGCTAGAAGTTGAAATTTTGCGGATAAAAGGGTATAATGTGAGAGATTTGCATGAGTTAGGAGGTTACATATGAAAAAACAGATAGTTGTCTGCCTTGCAGCAGCAGCGGTAATGATGCTTGTGACCGGCTGTGGGACAAAGGAAGACCGCACAACACTTCATATTAAAGACGGCGGGAAAGTCGTAGAAAATATCACGGAAGATTTCAATCAGGATAACTATGATGAGAAAGAGTTAAAGACATTCATAGAGCAGCAGATTGAAGATTATAAAAAAGAAAGCGGGAACAGCGTCAAGTCCGGCGGGTTTGCGGTAGAAGAAGGAAAAGCATATCTGACCGTCAAATTTGACGATACCAAGACCTATTCGGATTTTAATGACGAGACCTTATATCAGGGAAGCGTTGTAGAAGCCATAGCGGACGGTTATACATTCCCGGAGCATTTTTATCCGGTCAAGGATGGAAAATTAAAAAAGAAAGCAACCGATAAGAATATCGATGGTGATGACAGCTATAAAGTAGTCATTACGAGTGAGAGCATAGATGTTGCGGTAAGTGGAAAAGTAGCATATGTGTCAGGAAACAACGTCAAGATTAAAGACGAAAAGACCGTTTCGATCCGGAAAGAAAATGCAGATGATACGTCACTGACGTATATTGTGTACAAATAAAGAAGGCGAGGAAAAAAGCAATGGAAAAGACCATGGACAAAATTGTTGCATTGGCAAAGGCAAGAGGATTCGTATATCCGGGTTCTGAGATTTATGGAGGACTGGCAAATACATGGGATTACGGAAATCTTGGTGTAGAATTAAAAAATAACGTAAAAAAAGCATGGTGGCAGAAATTTGTAATGGAGAATCCATATAACGTCGGCGTAGACTGTGCGATCTTGATGAACCCGCAGACATGGGTGGCATCCGGACATCTTGGCGGTTTCTCCGATCCGTTAATGGATTGTAAAGAGTGTCATGAGAGATTCCGTGCAGATAAGATCATTGAAGATTTTGCAGAAGAGAATGGAATTACCTTAGAAGATTCCGTAGACGGCTGGTCACAGGAGCAGATGAAGAACTTCATCGAAGAGCACAATGTACCATGTCCGACCTGTGGAAAACATAACTTCACGGACATCCGTCAGTTCAACCTGATGTTCAAGACTTTCCAGGGTGTTACAGAAGATGCAAAGAATACCGTATATTTAAGACCTGAGACGGCACAGGGAATCTTTGTCAACTTCAAAAACGTACAGAGAACCTCCAGAAAGAAGATCCCGTTTGGTATCGGCCAGATCGGTAAATCCTTCCGTAACGAGATCACGCCGGGTAACTTTACCTTCCGTACCAGAGAATTTGAGCAGATGGAGTTAGAGTTCTTCTGCGAGCCTGGAACAGACTTAGAGTGGTTTGATTACTGGAGAAGTTTCTGCCGTGACTGGCTGTTAAGCCTTGGAATGAAAGAAGATGAGTTAAGACTCAGAGACCATGATCCGGCAGAGCTGGCATTCTACAGTAAAGCAACCACAGACTTCGAGTTCTTATTCCCATTCGGATGGGGAGAACTGTGGGGAATCGCAGACAGAACCGATTATGACCTGACACAGCATCAGAACACATCCGGTCAGGATATGAGTTATTTTGATGATGAAAAGAAAGAAAAATACATTCCATATGTCATCGAGCCTTCACTGGGTGCAGACCGTGTGGTATTAGCATTCTTATGTGCAGCTTATGATGAGGAAAATATCGGAACAGAAGAAAAACCGGATATGAGAACCGTACTTCATTTCCATCCGGCACTTGCACCGGTAAAGATCGGTGTACTTCCGTTATCTAAGAAATTAAATGAGGGTGCAGAAAAAGTCTTCACACAGTTATCTAAGAAATACAACTGTGAATTTGATGACCGTGGAAATATCGGAAAGCGTTACAGAAGACAGGATGAGATCGGTACACCATTCTGTATCACTTATGATTTCGACTCCGAAGAGGATGGAGCAGTTACCGTCCGTGACCGTGACACCATGGAGCAGGAGCGCATCAAGATTACCGATTTAGAGGCATATTTTGCAGACAGATTCACATTCTAAGGATTTTGCAGAAGACAGAGTGATCCGGACAGGAACATAAAAACAGAGCATCAGAGGATGAACTTCTAATCAAGGGAGTTCATCCTCTTTTTGATTGAAAAAATATCCGGAAATCCCTTCCGGAAGCGGTTTGCAGCAAATAGTCCAGCATAAAGGTTTGGCAAAAAGTTTGGAAAAATCAGGACAAAAACCTAGACTTTAGTTTGCTATACAAAATGCGGAGCCTATGTTAGAATTTTAATGAAAAGTCAAGTGTTGAAAATATGTAGGAGGGAAAATATGAAGAAAAGACGATTCACAGAAAAAAAGAGTATATCTTCCGTGTTCAGTCTCTTTCTGGCATTTGCATTGATGGTGACAAGTGTCTTAGGAAGCAGTCTTGGAACACTCGAAGTACAGGCAGCAGAAGGGACATTATCCGGTAGTGGAACATATAATGACCCGTATATTATTGAAGATGCAGCAGATTTAAAGGCATTTGCAGCATTGTTAGATGGAAAATCAGAAAATATTGGTCTTTGTGCAAAAGTAGCAGATGGTGTTACCAGCATTGATGTTTCAGACGCAACGTGGCAGCCTATGCCGGCAAATGTCAAAGATACGGAAGGCAAAGATCTCGGATATATCGGTGTATTTGATGGCAATGGTGCAACGATCAACTTAAATGTGGACAAGTCAGAACAAAATGCCGGCTTATTCAGCATCATAGGTGTCGGCGGAGAAGTCAAAAATGTAACCACAGAGGGCAATGTAATAGGAAGGAGCCATGTCGGTGGTATATGTGGAACGAATAAAGGAACAATTAGTGATTGCAATAACAAAGCAAATGTAAAATCAAGAAATAGTATGGCAGGAGGAATTGCAGGCTATTGTGAAAGCAGCGGAAAAATTCAATTTTCCGGCGCTATGACAAATTCCGGTAAAATTAACTCAAATGGTTCTATAGGAGGAATTGTGGGAGAATGCAAGGGTTCTATTGAGGGAGCCGGAGAACTGCAGAATACAGGAGTTATTGACGGTGGAATGTATTATCAATCTACTGGAGGAATCGCAGGAAAATTAGGAGACGCTGCTGCATTGAAAGTTACAGGAGAGGTACGGAATACGGCAGAAGTCAGCGGAGCTACTTATACCGGAGGAATTGTAGGCTGTCTGGCACCAAGCAGTGGTGACCCGATACAGATACAGGCAGGAAGCATTCTGAATACGGGAAATGTCACTGGCAGCTATGCCGGCAATTCGATCGGAGGAGTGATAGGATATATTCCAGGCAAGGCTGAAATATCAGCAATGACAGGAGATATCAGAAATACCGGAGCAGTCAAAGGGCCAAATACTATCGGAGGTGTGTTCGGATATTGTACCAGCACTACGGTCACAGCAGCCGGAGACATTGTCAATACCGGGGAAGTGGCAGGCAATCCCTCGGGTAATGAAATTGGAGGGATTGTAGGAAAATTGAATGAGTCACAGCTTATTGCAGTAGGAGGAGAGATCCGCAATGAGTCGAGTGTTACAGGAGCAACTCAGGTAGGAGGAGTCGCAGGCAGGTGTGATCGGAATCGGACAGATAGTCCGATCCGGGCATATGGAGACATTGTAAATCAGGGAAAAATCTCAACTACGAATGCTGGCAATGTAGGCGGTATCGTTGGAAGCTATAACTGTAAGGAAGGCATCGTGTCGGATACCGGTGTGATAAAGAACGAAGGTGCGGTTGAGGGAATAGATACTTATGTTGGAGGAATCGTGGGATCTTACAATATCGCAGCATCTACAGGAGCTGTCCAAAAATGTATCAATACAGGAGATGTTACAGCCTCAAAAGGTAAACAGGTAGGTGGATTATTCGGATATGTAAGCATAACAAGCAGCACGGAAGAATATAGGAATATTGAAAATTCTTATAGTACCGGACAGGTGAACATAACAGATGCAACAGATGCAACAGACAGTCGGAATGGAACTTTAGTAGGCGGTTTTAACGGAAATAAAATAAAGAATTGCTATGATACGGTAACAGATGCATTACCGATGTTAGGCACGACAGCTTATTGCCAGGGTGCAGAGAACTGTTACCGTATGTCAGAAGATGCAAGCGTCACAGAGCCAGAGGGAGTCGCAGTTAAGACAAAGGCAGAATTTGCTTCCGGAGAAGTGGCATATTTATTAGACGGAACCGGAGAGAAGCGTGCGGAAGCACCGGTATGGGGACAGAATATCGGAACAGATGAGAGTCCGGTATTAGGTGGAGCGACCGTTTATAAAGATGGCGATATCTATGCAAATGCAGAACATACCTATGGTGATGCCACATACAAATGGTCAGACGATAAGAAGAGCTGTGCGGCAAAAGCAACCTGTCAGAATTGTAACTCAGAACAGACAGAAACAGCACAGGCAGCCTATAGCGTGAAAAGACAGGCAACAGAAAAAGAAGAGGGAGTCGGACTCTATACGGCAGTATTTAAAAATGGTCTGTTTACAACACAGACGGCAGAAGTAAAGATTGCAAAGCTGACACCAAAACCAAGTCAGCCGACGAACCCAAGCAACCCGTCGAACCCGACAAAACCGACCAATAACAAAAAGAAGCCGGCAGCTAAGGGAACGACCCTAAAAGACAGCAAGGGTGCAACCTATAAAGTAACCGGTGCAAAAGTAAAAAATCCGACGGTAACCTATGTAAAACCGAAAAAGAATGTAAAGAAAGTCAGCATTCCGGCAACAATCACGGTAAAAGGAATTAAATATCAGGTAACGGCAGTATCCAAAGATGCATTTAAGAACAACAAGAAAGTGACACAGGTCACGATTGATAAGAACGTTAAGAACATCGGAAAGAATGCATTCTACGGCTGCAAGAACTTAAAGAAAGTGATCATTAAGACCACAAAGCTGACGAAAAAGACCGTTGGAAAGAACGCGTTTAAGGGAATACATAAAAAGGCAACGATCAAAGTGCCGAAAAAGAAATTGAATGCTTATAAGAAGCTTCTGAAAAATGCAGGAATGAATAAGAGTGTAAAAGTAGTGAAGATCAAATAAAAAAAGTATCGGATAAGAGGGTGGCTCTGTCAGGGGCACTCTCTTACTCTATAGAAAATACCGTGTTTCCTATAGAGTAAAAAGACCTTCGGGCGAAGATTTGTATCAACATACAGGAAGGAGAGAAGCAGAAAAAATGAAAAGAATGAAGCTGATAAAGAACAGGGGGATCGCTTCTGTGACTGCGTTTTCTTTAGCACTTGCCTTAACAGTGACAAGTGTTTTAGGAAGCAGCCTTGGGACATTGACAGTCCGTGCAGCAGGCGGGACATTATCCGGTTCCGGAACAGTAGAAGATCCTTATATCATTGAGGATGCAGACGATCTGTGGACATTTGCGAATATGTTAAGGGGAAGTACAAGCCATCTTTCTGACTGTGCAAAAATAGCGGATGGAGTGACCATGATCGATGTATCTGACGAGATGTGGCAGGGCATACCGTCCAATATGACAATGCCGGACGGCTACAGGGGAACCTTTGATGGAAACGGTGCAACTATTAAATTGACAATGGCAATAAGTGGTGGTTACCAGGTCGGATTTTTCAACACACTGGATGCAGGCGGAGTGATCAAAAATGTTACCATAGACGGAACCGTATCGGGAAACTATGATGTCGGTGGTGTATGTGGACGCAACGGGGGAACCATCATAGACTGCAATAACAAAGCAGATGTATCCGGCAAAAATGACCGTGTAGGGGGAATTGCGGGCAGTTGTATGGATGGCGGTAAACTGATCGCCTTTAAAACCATGAGTAATTCCGGCAAGATCGAGGCAGGAAGCAGGGTCGGAGGAATCGTAGGATACTGTAGTAAGGCTTCCATAGAAGGCGACGGAGAACTGCTGAACACAGGAATGGTCCATAGTAGAGATGTATATGCAGGAGGAATCATCGGAAAGGCAGAGACTAAGACCTCCGTGAAGATTGCCGGAGCCGCAAAAAATACGGCAGATATCAATGGACCCGGATATGCCGGAGGAATTATCGGACAGATGACGAGCAGCGATTTATTACAGATACAGGCAGGAAGTATTCTGAATGCAGGAAGTATCTATTGCAGTGGTGAGCATGCCGGAGGAATTGTAGGAGCGTACGACGGCAATATAGAAATTACAGCTGCGACAGGAGATATCCAAAATACCGGATATGTGCAGGGAACGAAATGTATCGGAGGCTTTGTGGGGGCTACCTACATGGGCACGATCACTGCAGCCGGAAATATGATCAATACCGGAGAGGTAAACGCTAATGATATTTATATTGGAGGAATCATTGGAAGACTGCAGGATACACAGGTTGTTTCAGTCAAAGGAGAGATCCGTAACGAAGGGAATGTTGGAGGCAACAGTGCGATGGGAGGCATTGTAGGTTATGCTACAGATGAAGATGCAAAAATACCGGTTATGGCATATGGAGATATTGTAAATCAGGGTAAGCTACAGGGAACCATAAGCAGTGGTTCAGCCAGTGTCGGAGGTATTTTAGGAAGCTTTGATTGTCAGGAAGGCATTTTCTCTGAGACAGGAGTGATTAAAAATGAAGGCGATATTACTGCAAACGGTACAATGGTAGGAGGAATCGGAGGATATTATGCTGTTCAGGCATCCACAAAGCCGGTTCAGAAGTGTATCAATACAGGCTCGGTTACAGGTACCAATAATGTTGGTGGATTATTTGGAACGGCAAACTTAAAAAGCAGTACGGAAGAATATAAAAATATTGAAAATTCCTACAGTACAGGAAGTGTAACAGCCAGTGGTGAATCACAATCCAAGGTGGGAGCATTAGTAGGATATTATGCAGGAAATAAAATAAAAAATTCCTATCACACGAGTCCTTACCCAATTACAGGAACAGCAGATGAAGCGAACGGTGTAGAGAATTGCTATGATATAGAAGAATACCGGGGTGTGGCGGAAACAGAGGAAGTGATATCTAAGACAAAGGCAGAATTTGCTTCCGGAGAAGTGGCATATTTATTAGATGGAACCGGAGAGAACCGTGCGGAAGCACCGGTATGGGGACAGAATATCGGAACAGATGAGAGTCCGGTATTAGGTGGAGCGACCGTTTATAAAGATGGCGATATCTATGCAAATGCAGAACATACCTATGGTGATGCCACATACAAATGGTCAGACGATAAGAAGAGCTGTGCGGCAAAAGCAACCTGTCAGAATTGTAACTCAGAACAGACAGAAACAGCACAGGCAGCCTATAGCGTGAAAAGACAGGCAACAGAAAAAGAAGAGGGAGTCGGACTCTATACGGCAGTATTTAAAAATGGTCTGTTTACAACACAGACGGCAGAAGTAAAGATTGCAAAGCTGACACCAAAACCAAGTCAGCCGACGAACCCAAGCAACCCGTCGAACCCGACAAAACCGACCAATAACAAAAAGAAGCCGGCAGCTAAGGGAACGACCCTAAAAGACAGCAAGGGTGCAACCTATAAAGTAACCGGTGCAAAAGTAAAAAATCCGACGGTAACCTATGTAAAACCGAAAAAGAATGTAAAGAAAGTCAGCATTCCGGCAACAATCACGGTAAAAGGAATTAAATATCAGGTAACGGCAGTATCCAAAGATGCATTTAAGAACAACAAGAAAGTGACACAGGTCACGATTGATAAGAACGTTAAGAACATCGGAAAGAATGCATTCTACGGCTGCAAGAACTTAAAGAAAGTGATCATTAAGACCACAAAGCTGACGAAAAAGACCGTTGGAAAGAACGCGTTTAAGGGAATACATAAAAAGGCAACGATCAAAGTGCCGAAAAAGAAATTGAATGCTTATAAGAAGCTTCTGAAAAATGCAGGGATCAGCAAGAGCGTAAAAGTAGTTAAAATGTAAGAAAAATAGGTAAAAAACAAAAAAAGAACAGAAACAGTAACAGGCGTGAAAAAGCAGAAGGGAATCTTTGGATTCCTTTTTCTGCTTTTTTTGGACAAATTTATGAAAATCTGTTGCGAAAAATGAAATTTGTGTTAAAATCAATTATGTGCGACCCTTGATGGTCGTATTACATAGTGTATTTGTGATCACCACAATACGGGGCATCACATAACAATATATAAATTTTTTTAGGAGGAATTATTCAAATGGCAAAATGGGTTTACAAATTTGAAGAAGGTAACGCTTCTATGAGAAACCTGCTTGGTGGTAAAGGCTGTAACTTAGCCGAGATGACAGGCTTAGGAATGCCGATCCCTCAGGGATTTACAGTAACCACAGAGGCATGTACCGAGTATTACAACTGCGGAAAGACAATTTCCAAAGAGATTGAGGATCAGATCTTCGAGGCTCTTGCATGGTTAGAGGGCGTAAATGGTAAAAAATTCGGAGACACAGAAGATCCGTTATTAGTATCTGTTCGTTCCGGTGCTCGTGCTTCTATGCCAGGTATGATGGATACTATCTTAAACTTAGGTTTAAATGATGTAGCAGTAGAAGGTTTTGCAAAGAAGACAGGAAATCCTAGATTCGCATATGACTCTTACAGAAGATTCATCCAGATGTATTCTGACGTAGTTATGGAAGTTCCAAAATCTTACTTCGAGAAGATCATCGATGAGATGAAAGAAGCAAAAGGTGTAACTTACGATACAGAGTTAACAGCAGATGACTTAAAAGAGTTAGCTGAGAAATTCAAAGGTGTATATAAAGAGGCAATGAACGGCGAAGAGTTCCCACAGGAACCAAAAGACCAGTTAATGGGTGCTGTAAAAGCAGTATTCCGTTCATGGGACAACCCTCGTGCCATTGTATATCGTCGTATGAATGATATCCCTGGAGACTGGGGAACAGCCGTAAACGTACAGACTATGGTATTCGGTAACAAAGGTGACACATCAGGAACAGGTGTTGCATTTACCCGTAACCCATCTACAGGTGAGAAAGGTATCTTCGGTGAGTACCTGATCAACGCTCAGGGTGAGGACGTAGTTGCAGGTGTTCGTACACCACAGCCGATCACTCAGTTAGAGAAAGACTTACCAGAGTGCTACAAACAGTTCATGGATTTAGCTATGAAATTAGAGAACCATTTCCACGACATGCAGGATATGGAGTTCACAATTGAGGAAGGTAAATTATACTTCTTACAGACTCGTAACGGTAAGAGAACAGCTCCTGCAGCTATCAAGATCGCTTGTGATTTAGTAGACGAAGGACAGATCACACCGGAAGAAGCTGTTTGCCGTATCGAAGCAAAATCATTAGATCAGTTATTACACCCAACTTTCGATGCAGATGCATTAAAAGCAGGTGAAGTAATCGGTTCTGCACTTCCGGCATCTCCTGGAGCAGCTGCTGGTAAAGTTATCTTCACAGCAGAAGAAGCAAAAGAAGCAGGAATCGGTGGAAAAGGCGAGAGAGTTATCCTTGTTCGTCTTGAGACATCCCCAGAGGATATCGAAGGTATGCATGCTGCACAGGGTATCTTAACAGTTCGTGGTGGTATGACATCTCACGCAGCCGTAGTTGCTCGTGGTATGGGAACATGCTGTGTATCCGGATGTGGTGAGATCGAAATCGATGAAGAGAAGAAAGAGTTCAAACTCGGTGGATATACATTCCATGAAGGAGATTACATTTCCTTAGACGGAACAACAGGTAAGATTTACAAAGGCGACATCAAGACAAACGAAGCTTCTGTAAGCGGTGACTTCGGACGTGTTATGGGATGGGCTGATGAGTTCAGAACATTAAAAGTTCGTACAAACGCTGATACACCGGCAGACGCTAAGAAAGCTCGTGAGCTTGGTGCAGAAGGTATCGGTCTTTGCCGTACAGAGCATATGTTCTTCGAGGAAGACAGAATTGCTGCTTTCCGTGAGATGATCTGCTCCGATACAGTAGAAGAAAGAGAAGCAGCACTGGATAAGATTCTTCCTTATCAGCAGTCTGACTTTGAAGCATTATATGAAGCATTAGAGGGATGCCCGGTAACCATCCGTTTCTTAGATCCGCCACTTCATGAGTTCGTACCTACTGAAGAAGCAGATATCAAGAAATTAGCAGATGCTCAGGGCAAATCTGTAGAGACGATCAAAGCAATCATCGAAGGACTCAAAGAGTTCAACCCAATGATGGGACACAGAGGATGCCGTCTTGCAGTTACTTATCCTGAAATTGCAAAAATGCAGACAAAAGCTGTTATCCGTGCAGCTATCAATGTAAAGAAAGCACATCCGGATTGGAACATGGTTCCTGAAATCATGATTCCACTTGTATGTGAAGTAAAAGAGTTAAAGAACGTAAAAGCAGTAGTAGTAGAGACAGCTGATGCAGAGATCGCTGCTGCAGGTTCTGACTTAAAATACTCCGTTGGTACTATGATTGAGATCCCAAGAGCTGCATTAACAGCAGATGAGATCGCAACAGAGGCTGAGTTCTTCTGCTTTGGTACAAACGACTTAACACAGATGACATTCGGTTTCTCTCGTGATGATTCCGGTAAGTTCTTAGATGCTTACTATCAGGCTAAGATCTTCGAGTCTGACCCATTCGCAAGATTAGACCAGAACGGTGTTGGCAAATTAATGGATATGGCTGTAAAACTTGGAAAACAGACACGTCCGGACATGCACTTAGGAATCTGTGGAGAGCACGGTGGAGATCCATCTTCCGTAGAGTTCTGCCACAAGTTAGGATTAGACTATGTATCCTGCTCACCATTCCGTGTGCCGATCGCAAGATTAGCAGCAGCTCAGGCAGCTATCGCAAATAGGTAGGAGTTCTCTTTCCTTTGAATTGCCGCTTAGTTTCGAG
>OLQV01000738.1_pt1 | contig 27514 bp, 26 predicted proteins | sample 1672371 | NCBI WGS metagenome assembly OLQV01 (sample SAMEA3136676, study PRJEB25190) | human gut metagenome
CACCGTTCCTTGCTTCAATGTTTTCCTAAGTCACCGCCGCATTCGGCAGCGCTTTTTTCGTATTCTGTTACAGAGACAGCTGGATAAGGCCGAGGATGAGCATGTGAACTGGATAAAACGCGTAGCAGGCATACTGAAACGCCTTGCTGTGGTGTCCCTGCCGCCCGCGGTAGAGCCAGATGGGCACGAGCGAGAGCAGTGCAAGCCCCTGCTCGCAGACCTCAAACTCCAGTCCGAAAAGCTCGATCGGGAAAATCTGTCCTCCGATGAGCGACACATTGATCCAATAGAGCGCCGCGATCTGCCCAAGCAGCTTCCACCACTCTCTGCCGCGGAGGAAATAGAACACAAACACCGTCAAAACGCCCATGCCGTAATAATCTACCATGCCGAGCGTGCCGAGCGCAAAGCCCAGCACCGTGACCGCAACGCAAGTCAGAAGATAGAGCCATGTCTTCCTCTTTTCCCGCACGGCCTCCATCGCCCGAATGCCGAGAAGGCCGATGAGCAGCGTCCAGATGACATTCTGGTGCACAGGGTAGAACCACGTGCCGCCGTACATCAGGTCAAAGGGAATTTCCGACAGCAACGCAAAAATCAGCATCCGCTGCGCGTATTTTTTGAAACTGTGCGTGTGGAAGTAGCCCTCCACCGCCATGAAGGCAAAAATGGGGAACGCGAGACGTCCCACGCAGGTCATCCACTCCTGCGAAAGAAAAAGCGTCGCCCACAGGTGGTCGAGCAGCATGAAGGCCATCGCTAAAATGTGCAGCGCCGCGGCGCTGAGGTCAAACTGTTTTTTCATTGATCTCTCCTGTTGATTTCTCTCTTTCCCCCGCTGTTGCGCAGAGTTATTTTATTTTATCAGATCTCGCGTCAAAAGTCACGCTTAATTTTTGCGTTCCTTTCTCTGCAAAAAATACCGGCGGGCAAAATGCCCGCCGGTACGTTTCAGTTTTACCCCAGAATGGCCTTCAGGTCCTCCTCTGGCGTCGTAATGGGCGCGATGCCAAAGTTCTTGACAAGGTAGTCGAGCACGTTCGGCGAGAGGAACGCCGGCAGCGTCGGACCGAGGCGGATGTCCTTGATGCCGAGATACAGCAGCGTCAGCAGGATGCACACCGCCTTCTGCTCGTACCACGAGAGCACCATCGAAAGCGGCAGCTCGTTCACACCGCAGCCAAAGGCGTCGGCGAGCGCCAGCGCGATCTGGATGGCGCTGTAAGCGTCGTTGCACTGGCCGATGTCCAGGATGCGCGGCAGTCCCGCCACCGTGCCAAGATCTAAGTCATTGAAGCGGAACTTGCCGCAGGCCAGCGTCAGCACGATGGTGTCGGGCGGCGTCTGCTTGACGAATTCCGTGTAGTAATTTCTGCCGGGGCGCGCACCGTCGCAGCCGCCGACTAAGAAAAAGTGTCGGATCTGGCCGGACTTGACGGCCTCAACCACCTTGTCAGCCACACCCAGCACCGCGCCGCGGGCAAAGCCCGTCGTGACTGTGCTGCCGCCGTTGATGCCGGTGAATGCCTTATCCTCGGCATAGCCGCCCAGTTCCAGCGCCTTTTCGATGACCGGCGTGAAGTCCTTGTCCGCGCCGATATGCTTGAGTTCCGGATATGAGACCGCCGCCGTAGTGAACACGCGGTCGGCATAGCTCGCTTTCGGCGGCATCAGGCAATTCGTGGTGAATAGTACGGGCGCGGGGATGTCGGCAAATTCCTTTTGCTGGTTCTGCCACGCCGTGCCGAAATTGCCCTTGAGATGGGCATACTTTTTAAGGCCCGGGTAGCCGTGCGCGGGCAGCATCTCGCTGTGCGTATAGATGTTGATGTCCTTGCCCTCCGTCTGCTCGAGCAGGCGCTTCAAGTCGTGCAGGTCGTGGCCGGAAACCACGATGAACGGTCCCTTTTCCACCGTCAGCGACACGGTGGTCGGCTCTGGCGTGCCGTAGGTCTCCGTGTTGGCCTTGTCGAGCAGCGCCATGCAGCGGTAGTTTTTCTCGCCGACCTCCAGCACAAGGGGGAGCAGGTCATCCATGCCCCAGTCCTCGCCGATGGCAAACAATGCCTTGGCAAAAAAGCGGTTGACCTCGCCGTCCGTATAGCCCAGCACCATCGCGTGGTAGGCGTACGCCGCCATGCCGCGGATACCGAACAGGATAAGCGACTTGAGGCTGCGGATGTCCTCGTCCGCCGTCCAGAGCCGCGAGACATCGTAGTCATTGTTGTGCCCGCAGGGCGACATGCAGGACGCGCAGTCCGGCACAAGACGGCTCTTCTCCGCCTTCACGCGTGCAGTCACATCGCGGATGGCCGCTTCGTCAAAGTTCACATTCGTGAGCGTGGTGAAAAGCGCCTCGATGATGATCTTCCATGTGCCCTCGTTCACGCCGGGGCTGCTGTCCGCAGCGCGGGCAAGGCCGATGAGCGCGCCGGTCAGCTCGTCCTGCAAATTTGCCGTCTCGGCGCTCTTTCCGCACACACCCGCGCTGCCGGTGCAGCCCGTGCAGTGCGCCGCCTGCTCGCACTGAAAACAAAACATCTTGTTGTCCACCGAAAAAATCCTCCTCATTCTGTGGTCTTATCGATCATAGGATGACTCAAATCGTATCCAGTATTCTCCCGTCCGTCGAGATCGTCACGACCTGCCAGGGGATGAATTTACCGCTATTTTGCAGCGCGGTCTTTGCCGCGTGCTCGAGCCCGCCGCAGCACGGGACCTCCATTCGCACGACCGTCACGCTCTTGATGTCATTTTTTGCGATGATCTCGGTCAGCTTTTCGCTGTAATCCACGCTGTCGAGCTTCGGGCAGCCGACGAGCGTAATGTGGCCCTTGATGAATTTCTCGTGGAAGGCCGCGTAGGCGTACGCCGTGCAGTCCGCCGCGATAAGCAGCTTTGCGCCGGAGAAATACGGCGCGTTCACGGGCACGAGCTTGATCTGCACCGGCCACTGGGAGAGCTGGCTCTCCTGCGCAGCAGGAGCCGCCGTTTCAGATGCCGCCTTGTGCGCAAAGGTCTTGAGCTGCATGCCGGGACAGCTGTGGTGCAGTGTCATCCCCTCCTTCTGCATTCTCTTCTGCTTGTTTTCAAGCACCGCCTGCTCGTCGTAGGCCGCGGCCTCGCGCTCGGCAAAGGAAATCGCACCGGTCGGGCACGTCGGCAGGCAGTCGCCCAGGCCGTCGCAGTAGTCGTCGCGCATCAGCTGCGCCTTGCCGTTTACCATGGCGATGGCGCCCTCGTGGCACGCCGCGGCGCAGGCGCCGCAGCCGTTGCATTTATTTTGATCGATCTCAATGATTCTCCGTTTCATTGCAATACCTCCTTGCGTTTTCAAGCGTATTATAGTAGAATGCGGCCAGCAAGTCGGTTGAATTTTCAACGAAAGGCGTTTTTTATGAAAGAATTTTTTTCCATTCTCGCCGCCTCGCCGCTCTTTTCCGGCGTCACGGAGGACGAGCTCGATGCGATGCTCACCTGCCTTGCGGCAAAGACCGAGCAATTCCCCAAGGACATGTTTCTCCTTCATCCCGGTGACACGGTCGAGGAGATCGGCATGGTGCTCTCCGGCTGCGCGCTCGTCGTGCAGGAGGATATCTGGGGCAACCGCAACATTCTCTCCCGCACCGCGCCGGGGCAGACGTATGCCGCGGCCTTTGCCTGCGCGCCAAACAGTGTCTCCAATGTGAGCGTCGTGACCGAAACGCCGACAACGGTGCTGTTTTTGAACGTCAAGCGCCTTTTGACGGTCTGTCCCTCCGCCTGCGCGCACCACAGCCGCATCATCCGAAACCTTCTGAGCGACCTTGCGGGAAAAAACCTGCTGCTCAATGAAAAGCTCACGCACATCGCCCAGCGCACGACGCGCGCCAAGCTCATGTCCTATCTCTCCGCCGAGGCGCAGCGGCGCGGCGCAGTCGAGTTTGACATCCCGTTCTCCCGCCAGCAGCTCGCGGACTTTCTCGCCGTTGAGCGCAGCGGATTGTCGCTCGAGCTTGGAAAAATGAAAAAGGAAGGCCTGCTGGACTATCATAAAGAGCACTTCGTGCTGAATATCTGAATTTTGCAAAAAGGGAGTTCCTCTTACCTTCAAGAGGAACTCCTTTTTCATTTTGTTCTCGCTTTATGCAGCGAGCTTTGCGTAGCGCATCAACATTGTCGCCATCTGCGCACGGGTCGCCTCCCCCTGCGGTTTCAGCTTGCCGTCCATACCGTTGACGATGCCCGCCCCGACGGCCCAGCGCATCGCCTCGACCGCGTAGGGGCTGACGCTCGCGCTGCCAGTAAACGCACTCAGATCACCTTGCACATCGGCCTTGACCAAGCCGCGGCTTTGCGCGTAGCGGTAGAGCATCGTCGCGAGCTGCTCGCGCGTGATCTTGCCGTCCGGGCTCGTGCCGTCGGACACGCCATGCTTGACCGCCCAATCCTGCGCGGCGGCATACCACGCACCCGTGCTGTTCGTGTCCGCGCTGTCCATGCGGGCCAAAATCGTCCAGAGCATCGCGCGGGTGGTGGCCGCATTCGGCTCAAAGCCCTTGCCCGTGCCGGTCATCAGCTTTTCCTCGGTCACGAACTGCACGGCCCCGCTGTACCAGTCACCCGCCTGCACGTCGGGATAGGGGTTGACATAATTCCCGTCGTCTGGCTGCGGCTCGTCGGTTTTGCCGTCCTCCGCGGGCTTGGACGAGGGCGCGGACGTGCCGATCCTCGTGATCGTATACTCGCCGCCCGTCGTGACGGTGAAGCTGATCTTTCCGCCTGAGAGGGTGGATTCGATCCGAACACCGTTCGGATCGGTAACGACTGCGCGCGCGTAGTCGCAGGCCACCGTCAGCGTGGGTTGTTTGTTCTCCAAAATAGCCCTGTTTCCATCCGTGTTGACCAGCGTAACGGTCATCGTGCCGCCGTTTTTCGCCACGGTCACCGTGGGGTCGAACTGCGCCGCGCCGCCCTCATTGTCTGCCAGCGCAAAGGTCGCAAGGCTCAACGCCAGCGTCAGCGTCAGAAGAAAGGAAAGTAACTTTTTCATATGCCGCCTCCTCAATTTTCCGCCTCAGCGGCCGAAGCGCTGAACTCAAACGTGCCGACCGCCGTGTCAGTCTCGCTGTCGTACGAGCTGAAGCGCAGACCGTCCAGTTCGTTTTCGCTGATGGTCACGCCTTGCTGCACGTAGGAGGGGTAGTAGGGATCGCTGCTGCGATAAGGATTGCTCCAGTTTGGATAGAAGAACGTGTTGCACTCCTGCGTTCTGGCAAGAGGGTACGCAAGCGTCTTATTGCTTCCAGCAAACCATGGCAGGAAATCGAGATATTGCGGATCACCGTCAACGCTCAGCGTGTTGTAGTTCTTCGCGGTTTTAAACTCCGGGGCCTGATTAGATGTACAAATTCTATCTTCCCCATCGCGATAGAAATTCAAGATACCATTACCAATCTCTCCGCTCCAGAGTACAGGCGTCCAACCATTGGTCTCATCATAGTCATGGTAGAAGAAGTTTTGCGACATCCACATCGTCTTACCGGAATTATTCTCCAAGTCAACCTCATTATTGACAAATCGATTGCAGCTCGATTCCATCAAATCGGCTCCGATCGACTCATCTACCAAAAGCGCCGTATCATTGCCGACAAACCAGTTGTTTTCCATTCGGAGATTGCCGCCGCCGAGCGCCGACATCCGGATACCAATATGGTTGTTGATGAAAATGGACTGATTTGCCGCCCATGATGAGCGGTCCTCACTGCTGATGGCGCAGTAATAGTCTTTCAGAATGCACCTGCGCGGAAGGCCCTCCCCATAGCCGTATGCGGCGGCATTTGGTGAACCATCCTCAAACGTTTCTTTATCCTTACCCGCTCCTATAAAGCAGATCGAGCTAAAGTCGCAACTCGCACCCTTAAGTTTGACGCCGCCTTTGATTGTCGTGGAGATCACACCTCGGTTATCCCCAGCACCAGCGAGATTAACAAAGCAATCTGTCTCCGGAATAACGATCAGCCCCTCGATCACACCGGCAGGCAGTGTAAATTCAACCGTCTGCATCGTATAATCGGTTGCTGCCGGACAGTCTTTCAAAGTCTCAGCAATTTTTCTGTTAATTACTTCCACATCGGTCGATTCCAAATCTTTATAGTGGAGAGTCATGCTTTGGAACTGCTCAGAACTGAAGCAACGCGCAATTACTTCTGCGTCCTCATCCGTTCCCTTCACAAGCTGAGCTTCATAAGCCCACCAGCCCGCAGCTGACGGATCACCGTAATAAAGGTGTTCCCAATCTAACTGCACATTCTCGCTCTGAGACGAAAGGCTTACCATCTCTACCGTTTCTCGCGTCGGATAATTCACGTTTCCGTCAACAGGATGCGGCACGATGTTAAATGTATAACCTGCCTCTTCCATTTGTGCACGAACATCTTCATTCAGGACGTATTTTACATCATCATCGCCGGACTCACCCGCCACGCGCTGGAACACCCTTGCAGAAATGTACATATGGTCGTTCGAGCCTTGCATAAACCCGCGGTCTCCATAGTCTTTTGGGGAAATGTCGAGCAGCTTATCTCTCCATTCGCACGCAGCAAGATAATACTCGTTACTCGATCCCTCCGGCCAGTTGAATTTTGCGACATTGCCCTGATAGATCTTTCCGTCCAGCTCCACGATAAAATTCCAGTCATCATCGAACCTTGCGGTAACCATGTCGCTGTCTTCTACTTTTCTGCCGTGGGCAGACAGCGACTTGATGTTGATTCGGCTCTCATTACCATTCTTATCCTCAAACTTGATCCAGCCTGTTGCGGTACTGCCGATCTCCGGCCCAGCGAGGGTCATATCCCAAAGCGTAATCTTATTACCTTCGCCCGTCGTCCTCTCAAACGGCTCTAAGCCTGTAACCACTTTTCCATCAACGGACAGTCCTGTCTTCGATGAGATCATTTCCCAATTATCTACATCTCTCGCCATCAGTGAAACTTCATTCGTACCGGCAGCAAGCTCAATCATGTTCCCGTCAAAATAATTATTGCCTTTGTATTGCAGCACCAGCTCGCCGACAAGCGGTGCGCTGCCCGCACGAAGCTGCGCATCGAGCTTGTACCACTGATTGTTGCAGTGGAACATGAGCACATAGTCAGCCTTTTCCGCTTCACTCCAATTCAAGTCTTCAGGAAAGTCTTTCCATAATGCGAACAGTCCCTCCTCATTCGCATGAATTTCAATATTTCCAAACCGTGCACGAGTTTCATCTTCTGCTTTCTGAATAGCGTAACAATCAGCATTGCCCTGATTAAACGTAAGGAACGCAGGTACAACCGCGCCATCGCTCTCATTCACATAAACCAGCCACGGCAGACAGACACTCTCGTCATTCTGATACCGTGTGTAAGACGTCGCACCATTCTTTTTCTCGACATAGAGCTGAATGGCTGTCTTTTCATTCTCTTCTGTCGGCAACTGAGATTCCTCTCCATCGCCGCCCTGCTGAGAATCATTCTCCCCCATTTCAACGGTTTTCTCTTGTTCCTCAGCGCCCGTGTTCTCCCCCGTTCCAGTTGCTATCGCGGCGATGGGCAGCAAACTCACTACCATCACCAGCGCTAACAGCATGCTCAGTGCTCTATGCTTCATGTGTGTTCTCCTCATTTCCTATAAATTTCCGGGGTCTGTACATTCTTTATCAGCATACACGCTTCCGTGCGGGAAAACAATATGCTGGGAGCATACCCTTTGCAAAAAAGGAGGAAACGCCGCGGCGTCTCCTCCCCTTTTCTCTTTAATTGTCCTCCGTTATGATCTGCGAGAGGTCGACGGTGTATCCTGCCGCATTTTCGACATTTACCCCGTTGCCTCGGAACACACAGTTATTGAAATCCAGCGTCTCCGTGCCCGGCATCGCGGCGATGCGCACGGCGGTACCGTTGTCTTCGTACACGCTGTCGCCATAGTAGCTGCCCGAGCACGTCGCGCCGCCGCGGTTGTCGAGCCACAGCCCCACGCCGTTGCCGCGGAACGTGCAGCCCGTGGCGTTGACCCAGCTGCCGAGGCCGCCGTAAGCGCCGATCTCCCAGTTTTCAAACGTGCAGCGGTGCAGGAATGCTCCTTCGCTCGCGGAAAGGCCGATGCCCGTGCCGCCGCCCATAAAGCGGACGTTCGTGATGTTTGAGGGGTGAATGCCGCGCGTCGCGATCGTCACCGTGCCGGTGAACGTCGTGCCGCCCTCGCTGCCGATCAGATCGCAGCAGAAATTTTTCATCGTCAGTCCACCCTCGTATGTCACCGCGGGCAGCTGTAAAATGTAGACCGACTTTCGATCCGCCTCGTGAGCGAGCGTGTCGAGCAGCGCGTTCAGGTCGTCGATCGTCGCCATCGGATAGTCGTTCTCCGTCAACGTCACGACCGGGACGCGCGTGATCTTGACTGTGTGGCGCAGGCGCAGCGTGTCGCCGTTTTTGAGGTAGATCGTCCAGATGACGTTGCCCTCCCCCTCCTTGAGCTGCTCGGTGTGATAGCTCGGGATGGCCTCGATCGCCGCGTTAGAGTTCGTCGGGAGGAACGTCTCGTCGATCTGCAAAAGAGTGATGCCATCGCACGGCGTGGTCGTCACCTCGTAGTGATCCACAAGGGCGAGAAATTCATTCTTCTTGTCCACGCCGCCGCCATTGTCGACAAAAACGCGGGAGCTCGACACCTGGCCGCGCACCTGATCCTCGCGGACCTCTACGGTGAAAAGCGGCTGGCCGAAAAACGGCGCGCCGCCCTGCGATTCAAAGCTCAGCGCCAGATGGAATGTCTGCCCGTCCGTTTCGTAGGTGAGCTCCGCGCCCTGCGCGTCGATGATCTTTCCTCGGTTGGCAAATCCAACCGCCGTCAATGTCACCACCAATATCGCCGCCAGCAGGATCGCCGCGGTGATGCGCCTGCGGCGCTTCGGCTTTGGCATTTCCGCAGGGCGCTTTTCGATCAGAACGCTTTCACAGTAGGGGCAGAACGAGGCGTTTTCGGCAAGCATCGCGTCGCAGTGCGGGCAGCGCTTTTCCTCAAGATTCATCTCACAGCACCTCCATCAGCGCTCGCGCGCTCTGATAGCGCTGCTCGGGCGCGGTCATCGTGCACTTGCGCACGATGCGTCCCATTTTCCCTGCCGTCATCTCGCGCGAGGGGTGCTTGCCCGTGAGCATGATGTTGAGCAGCACGCCGAGCGAAAAAATGTCCGCCCGCTCGTCGGACTGGAAGATGCCGTACTGCTCGGGCGCGGCAAAGCCCGTCGTGCCGAGCACCTGCGTGTCGCTCTCGGACTCGTCCTTGTAGATGCGCGCGGCGTCAAAGTCGATGAGCACGGCGTCGCTGCCGCGCAGGATGACGTTTTCCGGTTTGACGTCGCGGTGCACCGCGCCCATCGAGTGCAGCACATGCAGCGCTTGGCAGAGCTGCATCGTGACCTGCCGCGCTTCCCTCTCCGTGAGCCGTGCCCCCATCAGAAGCTCTGCGAGCGTGTCGCCCTGCACATACTCCTCCAGCACAGCGGTTTGACCGTCCTGCTCCGCCGCTTCCATGATCTGCGGCAGATGCGGACACAGCACCGGCAGCAGACGGCGATAGACCTCGCCGCTGCCGCTGTAGCGGCGGAAGACATAGCGCGTGCCGCTTTTCTTATGCCGAACGACGCTGACCGTGCCGCGCGGGCTCTGCTTCAGCACGCGGAGCGTGTCGTATTCGGTTATCACAGCCTCCAAAAAGCTCTCGTACAGCGTCATAAATTTCATACCCTATGCAGCCAGCATATTGTTTTCGCCTGTTGAAAACGGTAAAATAAACACGAAGTATTATACTGGGGACTTGAATTTTTGTAAAGGCGGAAGATGGATGAAGATCGATATGGCACGAAAAAGCACGGATAATCTGCGCAGTGAGCTGATGGCCGCCCCTGATCTGACGACATTTCTTGCGGCAAACGAGGATAATTTTTCCTCGGCAAGCGCCGTGGCGCGACTCAACGAAATGCTTGAAAAGAAGGGTCTTTCCAAGGCCGCGCTCGCCAAGCAGTCCGGCATGAGCGAAATATACTTGCACCAGATTTTTGCGGGACGGCGCAATCCCTCGCGCAGCCGCATGCTGTGCCTGTGCTTTGGATTGAGCGCCTCGCTCGAGGAAACGCAGGAGCTTCTGCGCCTGTGCGGCCTCGCCGAGCTCTATCCCAAGGTCCGGCGCGACGCGATCATCATTTACGGGCTGCTGCATGGCATGGACCTTTTCGCCGTCAACGACCGGCTGTTCTCCGAGGACGAGGAAACGCTGTTCTGACACTTATACGCTGAAAAGCGACACGACCAGACAAAAAGCACCTGCCTTGAAGGCAGGTGCTTTTCCCTATTCTCTTCCGCCCGACGTTTTCTTCGCGCGCTCCAGTGCGCGCCGCAGCGGCGGGAAGAGCACGAAGACGAGGACCGTATTTGACACGCAGTGGATGACGTCATACGGGATGCCCGAGACCCACCACGAAAACGCCATCTGCCATCCGCCGATGAAAAAATACGGAATGGCGCACAGCACGCCGAAGCACAGCCCGTGCAGCCCCGCGATGGCCGCCCAGAGCGCGCGGCTCTCGCTTCTGCGAAACGGCAGCGCAGCGAGCACGACGATCGGCCAGACGTAGAGATACATCAGGTTCCAAAGCCCCGCGCCGTAGAGCGCGATCTCGAGCAGGGCAAAGCCGAACGCCGGATAAAGCGCCTTCGCGCCGTACACCGCCGTGGCCAAAAGCAGCAGCAGCGTGACCGGATGCACGTTCGGGATAAGGCGCAGGCACTCCTTGCCCGCGACCATCAGCGCGCAGAAAAGCGACAGCTCCGCGATCTCGCGGATGCTGAGTCTTGCGGACTTACCAGCCGACATTCAGCACAAAGTCGTACACATCGCCGTCCGCGACGGGCTGGCTGTCCACGCCGAGCTCGGCAAATGTGCCGTTCACGCTGTAGCCCCACCACTGCTGCTCGCTCTCGTCGGCGGTCTCGCCGTCCACGGTCAGCACATAGAGGCCGTACTCGCTCTCTGTGCCCTCGATGAGGTCTTCCTGCTCGAGCGCGCCGCGCAGGTACTCTTCGTCGGTGTGGATGGTGAAGGTCGTGTCATCGCCGTTCAGGTGGTCGACGTTGATGGTGATCTCCTTACCGCCCTGCTGCGTCTCCAGCTTGTTTGTCTGCCAAATGACGAGCGCGGCAGCCGCCAGCACAAGCACGATGATGAGGGCGATGACGCCTTTGTTGTTTTTCTTCTGCATTTTGCTTTCTCCTTCTCTTGCTGAAAAATGCCGCCTTTGAGCGGCAAAGCGAAGCATTCGATGCCTTTGAACGCTGCGTCGTATTTTACCGTCAAAGCGGCAAAATGTAAAGCCCCAGCCGTCGCGCCGATCCTCCGCCTTTTTTCTGCGCAAAAGGCTTTGCGCATCGCCGCGCGATGCGGTATAATGAGTTTTACGTTCCGCCCGCTTTCGGGCGGACATTGCTGATTCACTTGACCGCGCCGCTTCGGCGCCCGATATACGAAAGGAACATTTTATGGATCTCATTCAGGCCCTTGCCGCCGAACTCGGCAAAGACCCCCGGCACGTTGAAAACGTCGTGCGCTTGCTCGACGAGGGCAACACCATCCCCTTTATCGCCCGCTACCGCAAGGAGCTCCACGGTGCAATGGACGACACCTCTCTGCGCACGCTCGAAGAGCGGCTCCAATACCTGCGCGGTCTTGAAGATCGCCGCGAAGCGGTGAAAAAGTCCATCGACGAGCAGGGCAAGCTGACCGATGAGCTCGCTGCCGCCATCGACAGCGCCAAAACGCTCGCCGAGGTCGAAGACCTCTACCGCCCCTACAAGCAAAAGCGCCGCACCCGCGCCACGATGGCGAAGGAAAAGGGCCTTGAACCGCTCGCCGCGCTGCTCTTCGCGCAGGAGCGTGACTGCCCGCGGCCCGAGGAGGCCGCGCGCGACTTTGTCGACCCCGAAAAGGGCGTCGAGACGGTCGAGGACGCCCTGCAGGGTGCGAGCGACATCATCGCTGAGCAGATCTCTGACGACGCCGCCATCCGCAAGAGCCTTCGCGCGCTCATTTCCCGTCAGGGCCAGCTTGTGAGCAGGGCCGCGACCGAGGACGACAGCGTCTATCGCCTATACTACGATTTTACGCAGTCTGTCGCCCGCTTGCAGGGGCATCAGGTGCTCGCCATCAATCGCGGTGAAAAAGAAGGCATTTTGAAGGTCTCCATCACGCTCGACCGCGAGCAGGCGCTCCCGCTGCTGCGCCGTGCAGTCGTGAAGCCCGGCTCCGCCGCCATGGAATTCGTCAAGTCCGCCGCCGAGGACGCCTACGACCGTCTCATCTTCCCCTCGCTCGAGCGCGAGGTGCGAAATCAGCTCACTGAGCAGGCAGACGAGGGTGCCATCGGCCAGTTTGCGCTCAACTTAAAGCCGCTTTTGATGCAGCCGCCGGTCAAGGGTAAGGTCACGATGGGCCTTGATCCCGGTTACCGCATGGGCTGCAAGGTCGCCGTCGTGGACGGCACAGGCAAGGTGCTCGATACCGCCGTGGTCTACCCGACCTACGGCGAGCGGCAGAAAAATGAAGCCATCGCCGCGCTGGCAACGCTCATCAAAAAGCACGGTGTGGAGCACATCGCCATCGGCAACGGCACGGCCAGCCGCGAGACCGAACAGATGTCCGTCGAGCTCATCCGTCAGGTGAACGAGGGCGGTGCGCACGTGAGCTACATGATCGTCTCTGAGGCAGGCGCGTCCGTGTACTCGGCGAGCAAGCTCGCCGCCGAGGAATTCCCGCAGTACGACGTGAACCTCCGCTCCGCTGTATCCATCGCGCGGAGATTACAAGACCCGCTTGCCGAGCTCGTGAAGATCGACCCCAAGGCCATCGGCGTGGGGCAGTATCAGCACGACATGCCGCAAAAGCAGCTCGACGAGGCGCTCTGCGGCGTGGTCGAGGACTGCGTCAACGCCGTCGGCGTGGATATCAACACGGCGTCGCCGTCACTTTTGCAGCGCGTCGCGGGCCTGAACGGCACAACGGCGAAAAATGTCGTCTCGTACCGCGAGGAGAACGGCGCGTTCACCTCACGCGCGCAGATCAAGAAAGTGCCGAAGCTCGGCCCCAAGGCCTTCCAGCAGTGCGCGGGCTTTCTGCGCGTGCCGGAGAGCAGGAGCGTTCTCGACAACACCGCCGTCCACCCCGAGAGCTATGACGCCGCGAAGGCGCTGCTCGACCTGACTGGCCACACGCTCGCCGACGTGAAGGACGGCAGGCTCGCCGATCTGCCCGATCGCGTCAAGGCCTACGGCGAGGACAAGGCCGCGGGTGAGATCGGCGTCGGCGTTCCCACGCTGCGCGATATCGTCTCGGAGCTCTTAAAGCCCGGCCGCGACGTGCGCGACGTGCTGCCAAAGCCCATCCTGCGCACCGACGTTCTTGAAATGAAAGACCTAAAGCCCGGCATGGTGTTGACCGGCACGGTGCGCAACGTCATCGACTTCGGCGTGTTCGTGGACATCGGCGTGCATCAGGATGGACTTGTCCACATCTCGCAGGTGTCGAACAAGTTCATCAAGCACCCGTCCGAGGTCGTGTCCGTCGGCGACGTTGTCAAGGTCGTCGTGCTGGAGGTCGACGAGAAGAAAAAGCGCATCAGCCTCTCCATGAAGCAGGTGAAATAAGTTTCGTCCTGCAGTTGACATAAAAGCTCCCACGGTTCCGGTAATACCGTGGGAGTTTTTCATTTTATCGTATACTGATTTACAGCAGGTCGGCCAGCTCCAACACGAGCTTTTCGCTCTTTTCCCAGCCGAGGCAGGCGTCGGTGATGCTCTTGCCGTAGGTGCCCTCGCTGATCTTCTGGTTGCCGTCCTCGATGTAGCTCTCGATCATCAGGCCCTTGACGAGCGCGTTGATGTCATTCGAGTGGCGCTTGGAGTGCAGGACCTCCTTCGCGATGCGGATCTGCTCCAAATACTGCTTGCCGGAGTTGGCGTGGTTGCAGTCGACGATGCAGGCGGGGTTCTTGATGCCCTTTTCCGCGTACAGCTCGTGCAGCTGCACCAGGTCTTCATAGTGATAGTTGGGGCGGCTGTCACCCTTTTCGTTCACATAACCGCGCATGATGGCGTGGGCATAGGGGTTGCCCGCGGTCTCGACCTCCCAGCCGCGGTAGAGGAACGTGTGGTCGCCCATCGCCGCATAGATGGAGTTCATCATCACGCTCAAGTCGCCGCCCGTGGGGTTCTTCATGCCGACGGGCACATCAATACCGCTCGCGACGAGGCGGTGCTGCTGGTTCTCAACCGAGCGCGCGCCGACGGCGACATAGCCCAGAATATCAGACAGATAGCGGTAGTTTTCGGGATAGAGCATCTCGTCGGCGCAGGCAAAGCCGGTCTCCTGCACCGCGCGGGTGTGGAGACGGCGGATGGCGATGATGCCCTCGAGCATGTCGGGCTTCTTGCTCGGGTCGGGCTGGTGGAGCATGCCCTTGTAGCCCGAGCCGTTGGTGCGCGGCTTGTTCGTGTAGATGCGCGGGACGATCAGGATCTTATCCTTGACCTTTTCCTGCAGGGGGACGAGGCGGCAGACATAGTCCATCACGCTGTCCTCGCGGTCGGCAGAGCAGGGGCCGATGATAAGCATCAGGCGGCTGTCACGCCCGTCGAGGATCGCGCGCATCTCTTCCACGCGCGCCTCACGCACCTTGGCGACCTCTTCCGTGACGGGGAACTCTTTTTTAATGTCCATCGGGATGGGCAGTTTACGGATGAATTTTGCATTTTGCTGCATAATGAATACTCCTTGTCGATAATTGACCGATATTGTCTATTATTTTACAGCGTTCCCCGCGGTTCTGCAAGCGCGATTTCATGGCGGACTGTATAAAGATTCGAAAACGGCACGTGCAAATTCTATCGAATCTCGAAAACGGCGGTCAATTCCGCCCGAGCCGCTTCCAACGGCTGTGCAGCCGTGCTCCTTATTTCCTTTTTTGTTGCCGTGAACCTCATTCGTATAAACGCAGATGCGTTTCATGCCGGTACAGTGCATCAATTTCCCGTTTGGTTTTATTTTCCTCTTTCACACATTTGGAGCGTTTTCTAAACTTTTTTATTGATATTTATGTATTTAAACGGTCAAATCATACATTTTCGTAATATTTTTATCGGTTGAGATGTGGGAATTATCTCATTTGACTGAATTTAACAACTCCTTTTCGCGATTCCGGATTAGACTGCTGATTGAAAGGGTACGCGGCAGAGTGGTATGTGGCTGCCGCGCGCCGAACCGGACACATAAAAGGAGGAATCATTATGCTGACGATCGAACTCAACATGTACCACGCTGTTGCTCTGGGCGCTTTCCTGTTCTGGCTGGGCGGCGTCATCACCGACAAGGTCTCGCTGCTCAGCCGCTACTGCATCCCCGCTCCGCTGGTCGGCGGACTGTGCTTTTCCATCCTCAACTGCATTCTCTATTCCACGGGCATCGCGTCCATCACCTTCGACGCGACGCTGCAAACCGTTTTTATGATCATGTTCTTCACCACCGTCGGCTTCACGGTCAGTATCCCCGCGCTGCTCAAGGGCGGCAAAGCTGTCATCCTGTGCCTTGCCATCTCCATTGTGATGATCCCGCTGCAAAACTTCCTCGGTGGAGGCGTGATGGCGCTCTTCGGACGCGACCCGCTGCTCGGCATCGGCTGCGGCTCCATCGCTCTGGTCGGCGGCCCTGGCACGGCGGCGGCGTTCGGCCCCGACCTTGAAGCCGCGGGCGTGGTCGGCGGCAGCGTCGTTTCCATCGCGGCGGCAACGTTCGGTCTCGTGGCCGGTTCGCTGATGGGCGGCCCGACGGCCAAGCGTCTCATCGAAAAGCACGATCTGCGTCCCGCTCCGGTGACCGCCGGCGGCACCACCCCGTCTGCCGCCCTTGCGACCGACGTGGCCAGCGAGGACGAGCGCTTCATCTCCGACAGCCCGCGCTTTGTCAAAGGCTTCATGCTGCTGCTTCTCGCCGTCGGCATCGGCAATCAGGTCAGCGTATGGCTCACGGCGCTCACTGACCTCACCTTCCCCGCTTACATCGGCGCGATGCTCGTCGCCGTGGTCGTCCGCAACGTGATGGACGGCGTACATGTCTCCTACCCTGCCGAAGAGATCGACACCATGGGCAATATGTTCCTCTCGATCTTCCTCGCCATGGCGCTCGCGGGCCTCAAGCTCTGGGAGCTCGTCGACCTTGCGATGCCGATGGTCATCTGCCTTGTGCTCCAGTGTGTTGTGATGTTCCTCTTCTCCTACTTCGTGGTCTTCAACGTCATGGGCCGCAATTACGACGCGGCGGTCATGACTGCGGGCTTTATCGGCTTCGCCATGGGCGCAACCTCGAACGCCATGGCCAACATGCAGGTCGTGACGAAGAAATACGGTCCTTCGCCGGTGGCGTACTTTGCCATCCCGATGGTCGGCGGCATGTTCATCGACTTCTTCAACGCCGTTCTAATTGCCGCCAACATCGGCTGGTGGACGTAAGCGAGGTGAGACCATGTACGTCCACTTCCCGAGCGATGTCCTCGCCGCGGCGGTGCTCGGCGTCGTCATCGGCGAGCTGGTCTTCCGCTATGGGAACCGCCTGCTGGACCGGCACAAATTGCTGACGGTCAACTGAATCCCTCCCACTGTAAGTCCATCCCCCCCCGCATCAAAAAAGCAGCGCCGTTCGGCGCTGCTTTTTCCTCTTGCGGGCAAAAACCGCGTGCGATATAATGAAAATAAAGTTGACAAAAGGGGAAAGGGGTGAAGTGCCGATGGATATCGAGCGAACGAAACAATTTTATCGCGAGCTTAAGCAGTCTGACCTGTGCGGCTGCGCCTATTGCCGCAACTATGTAAAAGAGGCCGCGAAGGCCTATCCTGCCGTGACGGCGTATCTCCAAACGCTCGGTGTCGACATCGCGAAGCCGTTTGAAACGATGCCGCTCGAACTGGATGAAGATGGCCGGATGCCGTACATCGGGCCGCAGTACCTCGTCTTCGGCGCAGAAGCGGGCTTTGCCGCCGCGACGGTCAAGGATGCCAATGACGTCGAGGTCCGCCTCGCGCAGTCCCACCCGGACGACGATATTCAGGAGCCGCACTTTGTGATCGAGATATTCCCGATTTTCCTGCCGTGGACGGTGGAGGAAACGAAAGCCAAGCAGTGAAAAGATCTGTCGTTCTGTTTGTGATGGTCTCTTTTTTGCGCCGGCAGGCTGCGGCGCTGTTGAGCGCATCGCGGACGCGGGCGGCGAAAACCAAACGAGAGATAAAATGAGAAAGCGAGGAAACAGCATGAGTTCTGCGATCATCAAAATGAAGCGCGAGGCGAAAACCGACTTGGCGGAGGTATCCAAAAGCATTCTCGATGATTTCAAGGGCGATGTTGCCGAGCTGTCTCTGGAGCAGATGTCGGAGGTGAACGGCGTCAAAGTGCTGCTGCTCATTCTGGAGCGGTACTATATGAGAAACGGCAGCATGGCCGTCAGCACAGTGCAGCTCATCGACTCCGGAGAAGTCCAGCAGGCGACGATCATCGGCACCGGAGGCGGCGAGGGCCTTATGAACATCAGTCTGGGCGCCAATCAGGATTTTGCGCGCAGGGTCGCCAAGGTTTTGGCGAAGCTCGGCTTTGAGGAAATCAGATCTTGATTTTGAGGAGGGACAAACGATGTACATTTATGTCATAACGATGATAGCGGCCGCACTTACGATATATTTCAGCCTTGATGAGTATAAAAAGGGCAGCATGAGCACGCGCAATTTTAAGATCATCTGCGTATGCGAGAGTATCGTGCTGCTCAGCCAGCTTTATTTTCTTTTGACTTGATGTAATTTTCAAATCAGTGAGGGGCGCAGCCGCGCCCCTTTTCATTTTTTCGTCTTTGTGGTATACTTTGGGCAAAATCAAGAGGAAAAGCGAGGAAAACGGTCATGGAAACCATTGCAGCCATCGCCACGGCGCAAAGCCCGTCGGCCATCGGCATCGTGCGCCTGAGCGGAGAGGAGACGCGGCGCGTGCTCGCCGCGCTGTTCACGCCCGCAAGCGGCATGGCGGTCGAAGCGCTTCCGTACCGCCGCATGACCTATGGCGACATCCGCTCGGCGGACGGCACGCTGCTCGATCGCGGCATGGCGGTCTGTTTTTCCGCCGCCCACAGCTACACGGGTGAGGAGAGCGCCGAGCTCCACTGCCATGGCTCGCCGGTCGTACTGAGCGAGGTGCTGCAAGCGGCATTTGCCGCGGGCGCACGGCAGGCGCGGCCCGGTGAATTCACGCAGCGGGCGTTCCTGAACGGAAAGCTCGACCTCACCGAGGCTGAGGCAGTCATCGACCTCATCGACGCCGAGACGGCGGAGAGCGCGCGCAATGCCGCGGCCCAGCTCTCCGGCGCGCTGCGCCGCCCGATCGAAAGTGTTTATGACAAGCTGCTCGACGTTTCGAGCCGTTTCTACGCCGTCGTCGACTACCCCGACGAGGACATTGAAGACCTCTCGCGCGAGGAGACCGAGCGCACGCTTTTATGCTGTGAAGAGACGCTTTCTGATCTTCTCGGCACGTTCGCACGCGGGAAAGTGCTCAAAAACGGCGTCGCGACCGCCATCATCGGCGCGCCGAACGCAGGCAAGAGCTCACTTTTGAACGCGCTCGTCGGCTTTGACCGTGCCATCGTCACAGACATCGCGGGCACGACGCGCGACACGGTGGAGGAAAAGGCGACGGTCGGCGGCGTGCTGCTGCGCCTCATCGACACGGCGGGCCTACACGAGACGGACGATCTCGTCGAACAGCTCGGCGTTGAGCGATCGAAAAAAGCGGTCGAGGACGCTGATCTGATCCTCGCGCTGTTGGACGGCAGCACGGGACTGCCGGCATCCGAGGCGCGGGCAGCAGAAATGCTTGCTCCGCTGGAACTTGCCGCGAAAAGCGGCAAGCCGTGGCTGCTGCTGCTGACAAAATCCGACCTCGGCGGCGGGGCAGGCATTGTCCCCGACAAGGACTGGCGCACGCCGGAGGCGATTATTTCGCTCTCAAGCGTGACGCACGAGGGGTTCGAAGCGCTGGAAGCGGCGATCCGCACGCTTTACCCCGCGCCGAAAGGCGATACGTCCCTTGTGACAAACGCCCGTCAGGCCGACGCCATCCGCCGCGCGCTTGATAGCGTCCGTACGGCGAAGGACGCGCTCCAAAGCGGCATGACGCCCGACGTTGTACTCACGGAAGTAGAGCAGGCGGAAAACGCCCTCGGCGAGCTCACGGGCCGCACCGCGCGCGAGGACATGGTCGCGCGCATCTTCGAGCGCTTCTGCGTCGGAAAATAAGAGCTTATTTCAATAAAAGTACCCTGAACGAACCGTTCAGGGTACTTTTTTATCAGGTGCCGCATTCATTCAGCCGCTTTTTTCTCATAGTTGCCAAAAAACGCGGCGTATGATATCTTGAAAGAAAAGCCCCCGGTCAAAACTGTCTTGGAGGTACGCCATGCCGAAGCGAAGCTGGAATTTGAACACCGTCTACATATCCGAGCGCCTGCAGGAGTGCCTGCGCCCGATCTCGCGCTGCGCGCTCACCACCGTGGTCGCGCCGATGGGCTACGGCAAGACGACGGCGGTGAACTGGTATCTTTTAGAGCGCGCCAAGCTCGACGAAGCCGCCGTTGTGCGTATCAGCGTGTATTCGGACAATCTGGCCATCTTCTGGAAGAGCGTGCAGGAGGCCTTTTCCCACGCGGGGTTCGACTTTCTGCGCGCCTACCCCTGCCCCGACGACGCCGCGGGCGGAAGCCTCCTGACGGACGATCTCTGCCACGCGCTCGCGGGCAAGCAGCCCTGCTATATTTTCATCGACGACTTTCACCTCTTGACCGACAACCGCGTGCCCGCCTTTCTCTGCACGCTGACGAACCGCCTGCCCGAAAACGTTCACCTGATCGTCGCAAGCCGTGACCGCTTCCTGCCCGCGGAGGAGATCCTGCGCCTTGGCGGCAGGCTCTACACCGTGGGCGCCGAGCAGCTGCGCCTCAACCACACGGAGCTCTCGATCTACGCCCACCGCTGCGGCACGGAGCTCTCGGACGCGCAGATCGAATCGCTGCTCTATTCAAGCGAGGGGTGGTTCTCGGCCATTTACTTAAATCTCCGCACGCTGCACGAGCGCGGCGAGCTGCCGAGCCGCAGCTCGGATATCTACGCGATGTTCTCCGCCGCGATGATCGACCCGTTGCCGTCAAAGCGGCGCGAATTTTTGGCCGTCATGGGTCTTGCGGACGAATTCACCGTCGAGATGGCCGAAGCCGTCACCGGCAGCAAAAACACCGCTGCGATCTTACAGACGTTGACCGAGCAGAACGCCTTTGTCAAGCGCCTGCCGGACGGCGTGACGTTCCGCTTCCACCACATGATGAAGGACTGCGCCGAGCGCACGTTCCACACGATGGAGCCGCGGCGGCAGGCAGTTTACCATAATAGATATGGCGAGTGGTACAAAACGCATGGGCAATATCTGCATGCGCTCAAATTCTACTGTCTTGCCAAAAACTACGACGCGGCGCTGCGCGTCATCCAGCGCGACGCGGGCATCCTGCTCACGTCGCTTGGCGCGCAGCAGGTGCTCGACTTCATCGCCCACTGCCCGGTCGAAACGCTCAAGGAGCACCCGCTTTCGCTTCTCGTTCTGATGCGCAGCATGTTCAACTGGCGGCAGATCCCAAAGATGCTCGAGCTCAAGGAGCTGCTGCTCGCCGCGATCACCGAGCACCCCGACTGGCCGGAGAGCGAGCGCGGCGACCTTCTCGGTGAGTGCGACCTCATCATGAGCTTTTTGATGTACAACGACATCTCCGCGATGAGCCGCCTGCACCGCAGCGCGAGCGCGCAGATGTCGCGCCCCGCCATCAGCATCCAGAAAAGCGGGGGCTGGACGTTCGGCTCGCCGTCGGTGCTGATGATGTTTTACCGCGCGTCCGGCGAACTCCAGAGCGAGCTCACCGAGATGGACGAGTGCATGCCGCACTACTATAAGATCACAAACGGCCACGGGCAGGGCGCTGAGACCATCATGCGCGCGGAGGCCGACTTCATGCGCGCCTGCTTTGCCGACGCGCAGATTATGCTCGAGCGCGCCTATGCGCAGATTGACGGCAACGGGCAGGAAAACATGGCCTTGTGCTGCGATTTTCTCGCCTGGCGGCTCTCGCTCTGCACTTCTTTCACGCCGCGCGAGTCCTTTGAGCAGCGGCGCGAGGCGCTGCTGGGGCTGCATAACGTCACATGGCTCAACATTCTGCAAAGCTCCTGCGCCTATTACTATGCGCTGCTGGGACTGCCCGAAAAAATTCCCGCGGTCTTCCGTGAGCATCAACTCGCCTCCATCCACTTCCTCGCGCCCGGAAAGCCGATGATGGAGCTTATCGAAAATCAGGTCTACCTTGCTCAGGGCGAGTACGCCAAGGTCATCGGCCGCAGCGAAGCACTGCTCGGTATGTGCGAGGCGATGCACTATGCGCTCGTCGCGCTGCACATCCGCCTTCAGACCGCCGCGGCCTACGAAATGCTCGGCAAGCGCGAGACGGCAGACGAGCTTTTGATCTCTGCCCTCGCCGCGGCGGAGCCGGACGCGCTCTATCTGCCGTTTGTCGAAAATTACCGCTATCTCAAGACGGCGCTCACGCGCGGCGCGGGTGCGAAATTTGCCGCGTTTGTCCGGACGGTCACACCGCTTGGCGAGGACTTTGTGCGCCGCTGCGGCGAAAAGCGTGCGGAAGGCTCCCGTCCCGCCGCCCTCGCGGGCCTCACCGAGCGCGAAAGCGCCATCGCCGCGCTCGTCGCCAAGCGCCTGAGCAACCGCGAGATCGCCGAGCAGCTCTTTTTATCCGAGGGAAGCGTGAAGCAGTACATCAACCAGATCTACTCCAAGCTCCTCATCACGGGCGACGTGCGCACCAAGCGCAAACGGCTCGCCGAGCTCGCCGCGCCGAAGAGCTAAGACACAGCTTGGACGCAGCGCATCCGTTTTTGCATTGCCGCTCCTGCAAAAGTATCTAACCTTTGGTTAATACCAACTTTTTCCGATCCACCGTACAATGGCTGTACGGTGGATCTTTTATTTTCCGGAGGGGAGGAATGCCTTTGTACCGAAAATACATCTCAGCCGTCACACCGCTCCCGGACTACATTCTCCGGGTGGATTTCATCTCCGGCAGCCGCCTGCTGCTCGATATGAAGCCGTATCTCGACAAGCTCCGCTTCCGCCCGCTTGCCGATCCCGCGGTGTGGAACAGCGCCATGACGAACGGCATCTTTGTCCGCTTCGACAACGTGGAGCTGAGCCACGACGAAATTCTGTCCATGGCGGAACGGGCGCACTGAGCGCCGATTTTTCAAAATTGAGAGGAGAATACCATGAAAAACGCTTGTAAGCACCTTGCCCTTTGCACCCTGACACTGATCCTTTGCCTCGCCCTCGCCGCCTGCGGCAGCGACAACTCCGGCGACTCCGCGGACTACGGCAACGACTCCACTGTGCCGTCGACGATCGACGGCTTTGTCAAGGAGAGCTACGACAGCTACGATTACAGCTCTTTCGAAGGTTACTATCTGCCCGACAGCGGCACGGACTTCGACTATCTCATCATCGACACCAACGGTTCGCGCTGGCGCATCGGCAACAACGACGACCTCGCCGCCAGCGGCTATTTGCAGTACGACGCGGACTATGACTGCATCTACGCCTACAACGAGCACGACGGCGTCGCCTATCAGTTCTCCGCCGACGGCAGCAGCGTGAACATCTATTCGCTCGGCTCGTTCACCTATGAAATGAGCCTCGACGAGTTCGACGCGCAGGCCGAAGACTACAACAGCAGCGACAGCTCGGTCGATCTCTCTTACCTTGCGGGCATCTGGTATCTGGACGGTGATCTCGACGCCGACAGCTACATCTACATCGACAGCAGCGGCGGTCTCTGGGGCCTCTATGAGCGCGCGCCCGGCGCGGAGACGACCGAGGTCGACGGCGGCTTTATCTCCGCCCCGACCGATGTCGACGATGTGTACTATGCCGTTTCCACGACGTATCAGGACGTCACCTATGAATTCACGCTTTTTGACACCGATTCTATCGTGTGGGGCGGCGAAAATGACTACTATGAGCGCCTTGAGTAAGCCGTTTTGAAACGTGAAGAAGGGAGAAAAGAAGATGAAAACTTTCCATCATTTCCTTGCGGTGCTGCTTACGCTTCTTCTTTGCCTGAGCCTGACCGCCTGCGGCGACAGCAGCGATGACGTCACGGGCGACGACTGGCGCGCGAGCGGCGTGGTCGCCGCCGAGGGCACCATCACACACGAGGGCGAGGGCAGCGTCAAGGTCCTCGTCACCGTAGGACCCGAGAGCGCGGCGTTTTACCGCGACGAGCCCGAGCAGGAGCTCTTCGACAGCGTGTCCTTCCCCGTGACGGTCGAGGACGCGAACGACGACGGCACGGGCTTTGACATTTCGTTCGACGACATCACCGGCGATGGCGAGAGCGACGTCGTCGTGACGTTCCAGCACGCCGACATGAGCACGACGCAGATGGTCTGGTTCTGGGATGCCGACGAGCGCTATGTCTTCGAGCCGGATTACTCCTACTTCCACGAAAACGGCGTGCAGACCGACCTGACCGACACGCCCTATTTCTCTGACAACGGCTTACAGATCAACGCTGCGGTCAACACGGGCACTTATCTTCTGGAAAACGGTGTTGCCTGCTACTCCGGCCTTGGCGACGGCTACGAGAGAAATGACTGCTACTGGGAGGTCGTGAAGCACAGCGACCAGTCGCACGACGGCATCCGCGAGATTCAGTTCGACGCCATCTGCTACATTCCCGAGAGCTCCATCCCGTACTTCACCGAGCAGTACATCACCAACACCGACAGCGAGCTCTACGACTACTACACCGGCATGTGGTTCACCGCCGCCACCGCCTACGGCAACAGCCAGCGCGGCGACAACTACTATGTTCATACCGTCAATTATAACGGCAACGAATACCTCATCGAATTCGCCTACTCGACCGACTGGCAGTACAACGTCAGCGATTGGGCGATGGTGCTGACCAAGAGCTACATGGTCTACCTGCCCGACGATTACGACGGGCTGGTCTTCGCCGCCATGCCGCAGCTCGACAACTATAAGGACTGCGCCAGACGGATGCAGCTCGATAGCATCGCGCCCGAGGCGAGCATCATGGACATTGACCTTGTCGACCCCTACAACACGCTGTTTTTCAGCATTTGCTACTAAAAAGGCGGTGAACAGCATGACGCACCGAACGTATCTTCTGCCGCTCGTGCTCGCGCTGCTGCTCCTGCTGAGCCTGACCGCCTGCGGCGACAGCAGCTCTGATGATCCGCAAAGCGGCTATGAGACCGTCATGGACATGGAATTTCTCGACGGTATGTGGAGCATCGACGGCACCTCGAAGCTGTACTTTGACAGTGAGGAGGGCTTCTATGCCTACCGTACCGGCTGGGGTCTCGGCGGGCGCGGAGAATTTGAATTGTCCGAGGCGAGTGGCCGGCCGATGATCTTTTTCAACGGCTTTCTCTACAATTTTCTCCTGCGCGACGACGGCGTGCTGCTACCGAACCAGAACGGCGAGGGCAGCGGGCTCACCATCCACCGCCACACCTTCCTCCGCGACGACGAGGCGGAGATCGTCGAGTGGGATAAAAGCAACTGGGACGGCATGTGGCAGAACGCCCTGGGCGAGACCATCGTCATCGACTCGTCCCTCATGCAGTACATCGCCTGCTCACCGGACTATTCCATGAGTGGCACGATGAACGACGAGGGCGAGGGCATGGGCCTCTACCTCTACGACAACGGGACGCGCGCCTATCTCTGCCCCAGCGACGACGGCAACAGCTTCACCCTCTCCGCTGACCGCTTTGGCCGCTACGGGGACGATCAGCACTTTGACGGCGTCTTTTACCGCAATGCCGACTTCGATGCCTACACGGACATGGAAAACGCGGAGTTTTACGAAGACGAGTACTCCACTTTCTATATCTGGTACTACGACGGCGTGAACCGTTATCTTCTGGGCAACGACTACACCATCGGCGACGACGGCCTTGCCTACCACGACGAAGACGGTCTCGTCTATCCCGCAGGCTGGATCCCGGAAGAACCATACGATCCCGCCGCTGACTGGGGTGCCGACTGGATGGACAACTGGGACATCTGAGGCCCCCGCGGAAGAAGGAGGAAAAGGAAATGAGACAACGGAGACCCCTTTTGGCATTCACCCTGGCGCTGCTGCTCTGTCTGAGCCTTGCCGCCTGCGGTGCAAAGCAGTATCCCATGCAGATCACCGTGGTGAACCGCAGCACCTACCCCATCGCGGATATCCACATCAGCCTTACCACGGAGGAGGGCTGGGGTGAAAACCGCCTGGAGACCACGCTGGAGGAAGGCGAGAGCGCCGGGATCGACCTGGGCGAGTACACAGAAGAGCAGCTGAGCGAAGGCTTCCAGCTTCAGTTCTACGGGGCAGACGGTGAGCCCGTCAACCCGGACTACGACCCCAGTTCCCCGACCTTTTTTGAAAGCGGCGACTTCCTCATTCTTGCGCCGCCGGATCTCAGCGTCGCCCTGTTCCTGGACACCGCTTACGACAGTGCGGCCTATGACCAGAAGATCGCGGAGCTCTATGCCGCCGACGGCGACGGCCGGGGCGATCCCATCCCTGAGGAGGGCATTCCGGTCCTGACCTGCGGAATGCCGCCCTTCACCCACATGCAGAACCTGCGCTCGGACAGCAATCCCAATGGCACCTACCACTATACGGACATCACGGAGGATGGCCAGATCACGGTAGAGAACCTGGCGGAGCCCAGCGCCCTTGTGATCGACGCGCAGGACCTGGCGGATTACCTCCCCGCCTGCGCTCTGGCCCTCAGCGATTCCCTTACCTATGACGCGCTGAGCGTCCAGGAGAACGAGACATACAGCGAGACCCTCGGGTATCCCGTTTACATCATCACCTACACCAGCGGCGAGAGGGAGGACAGCCGGGACTGGACAGTCTTCGCCACGGACACCGGCACCTGCACCTATCTCTATGCCTTCTGCGAGGCTCCCGAGGCCGCCGAGGACATGGAGGAGATCTATCAGAGCATTTTTGCACAGCTCCATTGGAGCGATGCGGAGTAAGAAGGAGGAGAAAACATGAAGAGTAGACTGCATTTTCTGACGGGCCTTCTGCTGACGCTGTGCCTTTTGTGCACCGCCTGCGGCAGCACGGATGAGCCGGTCTCTCCCGTGGATGACCCCAACGAGGGGCTGGGCGGCGGCCTCAGCGAGGACACGGTCAATGACTTCAGCGGGTTTAAGGGCATCTGGCTGGGCGAGGCAAGCAACGATTACGACTCCATCGAGTTTGACGCCGAGGGCAACTGGACCCTCTACCTCAGCGGCGAGGCAGTGGATGACGGGTATCTCCGCTATGAGCCGGAGTGGGAGGCTATCTATGCCTACAGCAGCTCGGACGATTCCGGCAGCCTCATCACCATGGAGGAAGGCCAGCTCTACAGCGCCGCTTACGGCTACTTTAACTACGGCGAAGGGATGGAGTACCTTTGGTATGAAGACGGCGGCCATCTCACCGAGGACGACGAGCCCGATCCCTCGGAGGACGAGGTTCCCGACTGGAACGGCCGTTTAGGCGGAGACCCAGACTCCTATTGGAGCTGGGATTCCGACCTCTGCCAGCGGAATGTCTCGGAATTCAAGGGCATTTGGTACTATGACGGCGATCTCTCGGCTGAGACCTATATCGTCATCGACGGTAATGGAAACTGGAGCTATTACCAGCGCGCTCCCGGCGCTGAGCCTGCGGAAATGGACTGCGGAGTTTTCACCTACTCCATGGATGAGGTAAGCACCTATTATGCGGACTCCACCATGTATGACGGCGTTTCTTACCGGGTCTTTGAGGTTGACGAGGACTCTCTGGTCTGGGGCGATGAGGGCGTTTACTACATGATGGAGTGATGGAAAGGAAGGAGAACCATGAAGAATCGATGGAAACATATTTTTATCCCTGTGCTGACCATGGCGCTCTGCCTGGCCGCCTGCGGCGACAACAGCAACCAGCCCGCCGGCTCCAGCGCCGCTTCCGGTTCCGGCAGCGCTTCCGGCAACAGCGTGAAGGTGGGCTTCATCATGCTCCATGATGAGAACTCCACCTACGACCTCAACTTCATCAACGGTGCCAAGGAGGCCTGCGAGGCCCTGGGCATCACCGACTACATCATCAAGACCAACATCGGCGAGAACAACGACTGCTATGACGCCGCCTGCGAGCTGGTGGACGAAGGCTGCAACATCATCTTTGCCGACTCCTTCGGCCATGAGGATTACATCATCCAGGCCGCTAAGGAATTCCCCGATG
>OLQV01000745.1_pt1 | contig 27428 bp, 18 predicted proteins | sample 1672371 | NCBI WGS metagenome assembly OLQV01 (sample SAMEA3136676, study PRJEB25190) | human gut metagenome
CAGCCAGAATGTGAGCCATGCTGATGGTGCTGAGCGTCTTGGCAACGCCGCCTTTCAGATTGATAATAGATACCGTTTTCATTTTGTTTTCCCCTTAAAATAAATGTTTGTATCTGCTCAGCGATATGTCCTCAATCATACCGCAGAAGCCGAGTGTGTCCGGTGTCAGCGCGAAAATGGGAGGTGGTCTTGCCGCCGCGGATGAAGAGATTTTTCTGTCATTTACCGCGCAGCGGACACCGACCGTATTTCACCAAATCGAGCGGACTTAACCGCTGTTTTTCGCCTGAACATATAAAAAATACGCAACGAGTAGAACGTGTCTACCTGTTGCGTTTAATTATACACTCTTGGTTGCACAATTTGACGAGCAATGTCTCTTTTCTTTTCAAGCGTTTTCTGGTATAATTATTTCATATGAGCATGGGCATATTTCTCGTGTGCACATATTCCGCCGCCGAAGAATACGGTGCGCGGCCACAGTATATATTCCGCCGTGCGTGGAGAAACTTAGAGAATACGGCGGCGCATTACGATAATAAATGGGGAACAGTCATGAAAGAGAACAATTTGGTCATCACCGGCATGGGCGCCGTGACGCCGGTCGGCATCGGCGTCAGCGAATACTGGAACGCGCTCAAGGAAGGAACGTGCGGTGTGGGCAAAATCACGCGCTTTGATGCAGGTGAAATGCCCGTGCAGATCGCGGCGGAGCTCAAGGATTTCGATCCGACCGCCTATATGCCTAAGACGCTCGCGCGCACGATGGACCCGTTCATGCAGTTCGCCTTTATCGCCGCCGAGCAGGCAATCGCGGACAGCGGTCTGTGCATCGAGAGCGAGTCCGACCGCGTCGGCATCGTCATGGGTACCGCGATGGACGGCGTTACCACCGTTGCACAGACGCAGGCTGCCTTCGATGAGGGCAAGCGCGTCGGTCCGCGCTTCGTTCCGATGACCATCGGCAACATTGCTGCCGCGCAGATCGCTATCGCGCACGGCATTCACGGTCCCAGCCTGACGCTCAACACGGCCTGCTCCGCAGGCGGTGACGCGATCATGACCGCGACCATGCTGCTGAACTCCGGCGAGGCGGATGCTGTGCTCGCCGTTGGCGGCGAGAGCATCCTCTGCCCTATCGTTGTGTCCGGTCTCGCGCAGGCCAAGGCGCTTTCGCGCCGCAACGATGATCCCGAGCACGCCTGCCGTCCGTTTGATGCGGACCGCGACGGCTTTGTCATCGGTGAGGGCGGCGGCGCGCTCCTGATTGAAACCGAGGAGCACGCGGTAAAGCGCGGCGCGACCATCTACGCCCGCCTTGCAGGCTGGGCGAACACCTCGGACGCACACCATGTCACTGCTCCCTGCCCGGACGGTGAGGGCGCAGCGCGCTGCATGAAGCTCGCGCTTGCGCGCGCCGGAATGCAGCCGTCCGACATCGGCTACATCAATGCGCACGGCACCTCGACGCCGCTCGGCGACAAGGCGGAAACGCTTGCTGTCAAGTCTGTGTTCGGCGGCCGCGAATGTGCGCCTCCGATGTCCTCGACCAAGTCCGCAACCGGTCATCTTATGGGTGCGGGCGGTCTGACCGAGGTCATCGCGTGCATCATGGCACTCCGCGAGGGCGTTCTTCCGCCGACGCTTCACCTCAACACCCCCGACCCGGACTGTGATCTTGACTATGTGCCGAATACTGCTCGAAAGGCCGATATTTCCGCGGCAATGAGCAATTCTCTCGGCTTTGGCGGCCAGAATTCCAGTATCATCGTAGCAAAATACGAATTATAACCGAACGGGCGGCCGATTTTTTTTCGCGCCGCCTGTTGCATTTTGCCGAAAATGTGTTATTATATTTACACGATATAGTTTTACACTCTACATCATGTATTCAAATTTACGATTTATCTTTATGAAATGAGGCGACCCCATTTGAGTTATACCTATGACGTTACCATGTTCCGCGATACATTCGAAAGCCGTTTTACCTATCTGACCGGTTTTCTGCGCAATGTTTCGCGTTTCGGAGACCGTCCCGCCGTATTTGATCCGCATTCTGACCGCCGCTGGACCTACCGCGAGCTGAACTGCGAGGTCAACCGTCTTGCTCACGCGCTCCGCGCGGACGGCGTCGGCAAAAACGACGTGGTTATGTTTGCTCTGCTCAACTCTCCCGAGTTTGTCTTTTTCTACCTTGCTGCGCACAAAATCGGCGCGATCGCCTGCCCGGTGAATTACCGTCAGGGCTCCGGCGAAATTGCGCTCGTCATCGACGACAGCACGCCGAAGGTGTTCGTATACGACGCAGAATTCGGCGAGCTTTCGAGCCGGGCGCTCGAGATGTGTGAGAACAGGCCGGCCGTTGAGCTGGTTGTCGGCGCAGATGAGGATGCTGTCCTCCCCGCCGGACGCAGGCGCTACGAGGATTATGTTTTCGAGCGTCCGGAGACCGATCCCCCGATCGATTTCGCGCCGCACATCTACGATGAAACGACCCGTCTGTATACCTCCGGCACGACCAACCGCCCCAAGGGCGTGCCGATCAACAACATCAACGAGGTCCTGTCCGCACACGATGTCATGATGCACTTCCCTCTCAGCCCGGTCGACCGCACGATGAACATGACCCCGTGGTTCCACCGCGGCGGTATTCACTCCGGCGGCCCCTGCCCGACGCTGTACGCCGGCGGTGAGGTCGTTATCCTGCGTGATTTTGCGCCGCGCACCTGTCTGGAATATGCAGAAAAATACGCGATTTCTTTCCTGATCGGTGTGCCGACCATTATTGCGATGCTCGCGCGCACGCAGGAGCGCTCCCCGGCCGATCTGTCTGCTCTGCGCGGCATCGTCACCATGGGTGCGCCGTTCGAGAAAAGCGCGTGCGAGAAATACATGAAGCTGCTGACGCCCAACATTTTCAACGGCTACGGCACGACCGAGACGTTCTGGAATACATTCCTGCGTCCCTTTGACCTGCCCGACAACGCAGGCTCTGCCGGACGCTCGTGCACGGACGATGAGGTTCGTCTTGTTGCCCTGCGGCCGGACGGCGAGCGCTCCGAGCCGGATGAGACCGTGCCGCGCGACAGCGAAACCCCGGGCGAGATCATCATCTCCTCCCCTGCCAAGAGCGCTTTCTGCTACTTCAACAACGAGGAAATGACCGAAAAGAAGTTCTACAAAGGCTGGCTCTATACCGGCGACGTCGGCACATGGGACGAGAACGAGTTTGTGACCGTTTCCGGCCGCCGCGACGACATGATCGTTTCGGCCGGCGAAAATATTTATCCGGCGCAGATCGAGGCCGTGCTCAATGAGCATCCCAAGGTTGCGGAAAGCGCCGTCATCGGCATACCGGACAAGCTGCGCGGCGAGGTCGTCGCGGCGTATGTCGTGGCAAAGGATCCGTCGCTCACGGTCGAGGAACTCAAGGACTACTGCACGCACAGCCCGATGCTCTCCTCGTACAAGTGGCCGCGCGCCTATCATATCGTGGACGAGCTGCCGCATACGGCAACCGGCAAGCTGATGCACTACAAGCTGAGAAGCTACGCGAAAAATTAAAAATGTCCCTCTCGAAGGCGCGTCAACCCTGAAATGAGGGCAAAAAGAGGCAGGGTCACCGAAGTGACCCTGCCTCTTTCGTTTTGCCTTAGACTGCATTTTACGCGCCGAACACCTTGAGCATAAAGCCTGCGGCTACCGCAGAGCCGATAACGCCTGCGACATTCGGGCCCATAGCGTGCATGAGCAGGAAGTTTACCGGATTGGCCTTCTGACCCTCGACCTGCGAAACGCGCGCCGCCATCGGGACAGCGGAGACGCCTGCCGAGCCGATCAGCGGATTGACCTTGCCGCCGGTGAGCTTGCACATGATCTTTCCGAAAACCAGACCGCCCACCGTCGAGAAAATAAAAGCGAGAAGGCCGAGAATGATGATCTTAATGGTATCCCAGGTCAGGAAGGTCGAGGCGATCGCCTTGCAGCCGACCGACAGACCGAGGAAAATGGTAACGATGTTGCACAGCGCGTTCTGCGCGGTGTCGGACAGGCGGTCGGTCAGACCGCATTCGCGCAGCAGATTGCCGAGCATGAGCATGCCGATCAGCGGCGCAGTGTCCGGGATGAGCAGGATGACGACAGTCGCGACCGCGATCGGGAAGATGATCTTCTCGGTCTTGGAGACCGGACGAAGCTGCTCCATCTTGATCTCGCGCTCCTTCCGGGTCGTCAGCAGACGCATGATCGGCGGCTGGATGAGCGGAATGAGCGCCATGTAGGAATATGCCGCAATGGCGATTGCCGGAAGATAATCCGCTGCAAGACGGGATGCAACAAGGATGGAGGTCGGGCCGTCTGCGCCGCCGATGATGGCAATGGCCGCGGCTACTGCGGACGGGAAGCCGAGTGCCAGCGCGAGCAGGAACGCCGAGAAAATGCCGAGCTGTGCCGCTGCACCGAGCAGCAGCGAGGACGGACGGGCGATCAGCGGACCGAAATCAGTCATCGCGCCGATGCCGAGAAAGATGATGGACGGATAGATCGCGTGCTGTACGCCCTGATAGAAGACCCAGAGCATGCCGGGGCTCGAGCCGTCGACCGGCGCGTTCAGCAGACCTGTGAGCGGAAAGTTGGCGAGCAGCATGCCAAATGCGATCGGAATGAGCAGCAGCGGCTCAAATCTTTTGCCGATGCCGAGATACAGCAGCACGAACGAAATCAGGATCATGATCAGGCTGCGCGGATCTTCGAGAAACGCTGCGAAGCCGGAATCTGCCAGAATGCTGCCGAGCGCACTGAAAAACGAAAATTGCATATCGAGCGCCTCCCGTTACATCGTGCAGAGCGGTGCGCCGGTAGCGACGCTTGCGCCCTTCTGCACGCAGATCGAACCGATCGTGCCGGCGCGGGGTGCACAGATCTCATTCTCCATTTTCATCGCCTCGAGGATGAACAGGACGTCGCCTGCATTTACCTGCTGGCCGGCGGTGCAGCGGATGTCGAGAATAGTACCCGGCATCGGAGCCGCAACCGTCTCACCGCCTGCCGGAGCTGCGGCCGGTGCTGGAGCCGGTGCGGCAGCCGGAGCCGGCGCCGGTGCCGTCTTGGGTGCGGAAGCGGGCGCTGCGCCGACCGGCGTGCCCGTGACCGTGCCGCGTTCTACGATGACTTCATATTGCTTGCCGTTGAGCGATACCATATATTTCATTGTCGTTTTCCCCCTTAAACTGCCTTGATGGACTTAAATACAAGCTCGTCGAGCGGAATGCCGGTCTCGTGGCTGACGATAGCCATGACGCAGGCGGCCTGCGTCTCGTCGATGCCCTCGAGGACAACGGCTGTCGGTGCAGCCGGAACAGGCGCCGGTGCTGGTGCAGCCGCCGGAGCCGAGGCCGCTTCACTGCCCTTCCCCGCGATCGCGCCGACCGCACGGGAAACAATGACGATGATGCCCCAAAGCACCGCGAGCATGAGAAAAACGATAAAGAAGCCGGAAACCGCGATCATGAGCGCGTCTAAAATTCCGAGAGGATCGTGTACCATGGATCAGTTTACCTCCTTAAAGGAATAGCTTGCCGTAAAGGTCTGCTCGCGGCGCGCAAGGAACTGCTCGCTCTGCTGCGGGAAAGCGATGTACGAGAGCACATCCTCCTCGCTGCGGGCATGCTGACCGAGATGTTCGCGCGCCGCCGGAAATTCGGGCTCGAGCGTATCTGCATAGCGGCCGGTCATCGGCTTGTCGTCACCGAGCACCTTTTTCGCAAGCTCCTCATCGATCTTTCCGGGTGCGCGGCCGTACTCACCATGAATATAGCTCTTGATCTCCTTGCCGATCGACTTGTATCGTCCGCCCAGCAGAACATTCACGGTCGCCTGTACGCCGACCATCTGCGACAGCGGCGTAACGAGCGGCGGGTAGCCGAGGTCTGCACGCACGCGCGGCGTTTCCTCGAGCACCTGATCGAGCTTGTCGATGGCGTTCTGTGCCTTGAGCTGCGCGACAAGGTTGGAGAGCATGCCGCCCGGGATCTGATAAACGAGCGCATCGGTCTTGGTCGAGAGCACATAGGGGTCGAACAGGCCGTTTTCGGTGAATTTATTTTTGATCGGAACGAAATAATCGTTGATCTCCTTGAGCTCCTTCGTATCCACGCCGCAGTCGTAACCCATCTGCGTGAGCGCGTACACGAGCGACTCGGTCGCAGGCTGACTCGTACCGCCCGAAAAGGCCGAGGTCGCGCAGTCAATGCCTGCGGCGCCGGCCTCCGCCGCCTTGAGATAGGTCATATAGCCGAGTCCGGTCGTCGCGTGTGTATGAACGTAGATCGGAATGCTGATATTCTCCTTGAGAGCGGAGACAAGGTCGAAGCACTCCTTCGGACTCATAATACCGGCCATATCCTTGATGCAGAGCGAGTGACAGCCCATCTGCTCGATCTGTTTGCCAAGGGAGACAAACATCTCGAGGTTATGGATCGGACTGAGCGTATAGCAGATACAGCCCTGTGCATGACCGCCGGCCTTGATGCACTCGTCCACCGCAGTCTCGATGTTGCGCAGGTCGTTGAGCGCGTCGAAGATACGGATGATATCCATGCCGTTCTCGATACTCTTGCGCACGAAGCGGCGCACAGTATCATCCGAATAATGATGGTAGCCGAGCAGATTCTGACCGCGCAGCAGCATTTGCAGCTTGGTATTTTTCATGTGTGATTTGATGTTGCGGAGCCGCTCCCACGGATCCTCGTTCAGATATCGCAGACAACTGTCAAATGTCGCGCCGCCCCAGCATTCAATGGAGTGGTAGCCTGCCTTATCCATGTCATCAAGAATACCCTGAAAGTCGGAAAACGGCATACGGGTCGCGATCAGCGACTGCTGCGCATCGCGCAGCACGGTCTCGGTGATGTGTATTTGTTTCACATTTTGCCCCTCCTTCGGCAGCAGAGCAGGCCGGGCGCAATAAATGCGCTCCCTGTTCCCACTTTTCTGCATAAATGTATCATATCACGTTCGGAGAGTGCGTGCAATGCTTTTTCACACTGAAGTGCGTTCTGTTTTTCAAAATCATGCGAAATCTTCAAAATTACATTTCTTTGTTTAAAACTGTGGTTTTTTTGATTGACTTTCTGTTTTATATATTGTATATTATATATGTTGTCTGAATTTTTAAGATTCCAGATTCGTATATAGCTTTGCCGCCGCACCCCCGGGCTGAGGGAACATCGTGTCTCCTAAGCATGTGTTTTATCACAGAGAATTTTCTCTTGTCGCGGGCCGTTGTTAGATAAAGATACGAATAGATTTTGGAGTTTACTCATTCCGGACCGCGAAAAAACGTGAAATATGACGCGCAACAAAATCGCCCTTTAAGCACTGTATTTCACGCAAATCACACCATTTTTAATACCTGTCTCAGTAGCTCAGTTGGATAGAGCACATGCCTCCTAAGCGGCAGATGGTTCGATTCCTTCGAGCCTTGAAAATTGCATAAAACTTATAAATGTCTCAGTAGCTCAGCTGGATAGAGCACACGCCTCCTAAGGACAGGGACATCAATTACCAATGGCACCAATTCCCCTACAACTTCACAATATGCGTCTGTAGCTCAGTTGGATAGAGCGCGAGCCTCCTAAGCCCGAGGCCCCCGGTTCGAGCCCGGGCAGGCGTACCAAAAACGCTGTGATCTCAACGGATCGCGGCGTTTTTTCGCTTTTGAGTGCGTTGTTTCAATGACAGCGGCAGCACCCGAAATTCAGCCGCTGCATCTTTTTGGCACCCCTTTTTCATATCGAACCGGTTTTTGTATTTTTCGCCGTTTGGCACCACCTTGGCACCATGGCACAAATCAGTCATTTGCAACCCTGGTTCGATATGAGCGATGTGAGCGCACTTAAGAGTTCGGGGGACTGCTGGAGCTGTACGATGATACTCTGCACGTCCAATGCAGTCTGTGGTTCATCAGGCGCTTTCACACTGCGCAGATCTGGGTTTGCGTAAAACGCACTTTCAAACTTCTGGGCATTGACCTTGCGGTCTTCATCAAGAATGTGCGCATAGACCTTTGTGACCATATCGGCCTGCGAATGCCCTGTGTCGCCCTGTGTGGCTTTGATGTCGCCGTGATTAAGTTTCAACTTATAAGTCGTGCTGGAATGGCGAAGAGAATGAAACACGACATTAGGGAGCTTGGCATCCCGCTTCAATCTCCGGAAAGCATTGGAAATAACTGTTTCCTCGCAGGGGCGTCCATTTGGCAGTGCTACAACGAGATTGTAGTCGAGGTATTCATCACCCAGAAACTCTTTTTGCTTATCCTGCGAATCCTTCCACTCCCGCAAAATGTAAGCCACTGTTTTTGGCATCCACACCTTGCGAACGCTGCTTTCTGTCTTCGGCGTTTTCAGCACGATCACCGTGCTGGCATTTTCCAAGTACATGGTTCGAGGGAATTTTTTGATGATTTCTTCTTCGCCCAAAATAGCAAGGGAGGATTCCTTCACACGAGCCAGCTCTTTCTCCACACACAGATAGGCGTTGTCGTTGGCAATATCCGCATCGGAAATGTGAATGTTGTCCCAGGTCAGGCCAACGATTTCTCCGATCCGCAGCGAGCAGGCAAACGACAGGTTGATAGCAACATAAAGACGCCCATCTTTACATTCATCCAACGCCTTTCGAATCGTCGCCGCATCCCATATCTCACGGGGTTTGCGCTTGACCTTTGGCAGAGTTGTGTTATCAAACGGGTTCTTTGCGACGATGTCCCAGCGTACAGCCTGGTTGAAAGCGCATCGAAGGAGTTTATTGATACGCTCAATATTGGCAGGTGTCATGTACTCCGTTTTGCTGTATCGGTTCTTAAAAACAGGGCATTTCGTCCTTTGCAGTATTGTAATAAACCGATCCGCTGCGATGGTAGTTACGTCCTGCATCAGTGTGTCGCCAAGCAGCGGGGCAATATAGTTGCGGATCAGCCCCGTATTGGCTTCGTAGGTGCTGGGGCTCCATTTTTTCACCCCATACAAGCTCACAAAGTCATCGAGAAAGGCGGAAACGGTCGTCTTATTGGGTGATATAAAGGTGCGGTTGCCTTGTTTATATTCAATCTCTGCCTTACGGTGCTTTGCTTCCGCTTCCGTATTGAAGGACTCCCATTTCTGTTTCTTTTCTCCACATTCATTGAAATAGTAATAAACAACGTGATATTTGCCTCTACGTCTTTTGATAGATGCCATAATAAACCTCCTACAACGTCTGTTTATCCAGCCAATTATCAAAGGACACTTTGGAAACTCTGATGGAAGAACCGATCCGCACCACCTTGAACACGCCTGAGTGGGCAAGATTATACGCAGCGGTTCTGCCTATACCAAGGATTTTTGCAATTTCCTCAACGGTATATGTCCGCTTTCCGCCAAGGCTTTTGTTGGTGTCTCCGTGGTCAATACTCATAGTCGCCTCCCTTCTGTGACCACAGCACCATGCTTCAAAAGAATTGTAGCATGGTGCTGTGATACGCGCAAAAAATTGATATGGAATTATATCAGCAGAGGAAGCTCCTATCCTTAACAATGGATGGGGGCTTCCTCTACCGATACATCTTTAGATGCATCTATTTCAAATTCATCTAAGAAAAAATCTCAAGCAAAACAGGCGGCTGGTGGCTACCAACCTCACGGGAATCTCACCCCGGCCCATACTGATGGGTGCGCCGCACGATGCTTTGAGGGCGTCCAATGCGGGAGTATCTTTAAGGGTGCCAGTGGTCATGGCCAACAGAGTGCCGCCCTGTTTCTGAACAACGCCTGTTTCGCTCCCTCCGCGTAGGAGATCCTGGCGGGCGCTGTTCTCTGGCTCACACCGGCACGAACGTACCTGTCTGCTGTATGACGCGCAAAGTGCGCTTTTTCAAGAAACATGGGCATATAGGCCCGCAGCCGATGTCAATACTCTTGACAGCAGCTGCCAGTCTATATAAAACCCACAGCGGCAGCGCAAGGGGGATACGCCGCCGCTGTGGGCGGAGGGGGCTAAACCGTGTAGGACTTACTTGCGGAGGAAAGCGGCTACCATATCAATGAACTGCGCGTTCGTCGGTGGCTGCGACAACGGGTGGCCTGCAATACGCTCAAGTAAGCGGTGGTCAGGCTGCCTCCAACACGCCTGCACAAGGGTTCGGAGATTTCTTTCCACGCAGTAGGCGGTAGTATGAAAATATTGTGCCGTCTGACTGTAGAGCCTTTTCGTGATCAGCAGGACATACTCCGGCTTCTCCTGCACCTGTTCCAACATATACACGGCAAAGTGAAACCCAGACAGCTTTCCGGATACACCCAAGAGACGCAGCAAACGTTCAGCGTCCAAAGAAACGTTCTTTTCCAGTTCCGAAACGTAGCAAACTAAAGGCACTGATGTTCCCTCCTGTCTTGTGTATTTTGAAAGCCAGCACTCGGTGATCCTCGGCGGACCTCTTGCCGGTGGACATACGCTGTTTTGTTCTTGATATGCTAATTTTACACGATTTATGGCCGTTTGTGTCATAGTTTCGTTCTACAATGGTCTACGTGAATGCGATGTTTTTTGTATGGAATTGTCGATAAATGCGGTTTTTACAACAAAAAGTCACCGCCAGCAAAGCAGCGTGATTGCCGCTTTGCTGGCGGTGCTTCTGTATCTTCTGAATCGACGTGGATCAGTGGGACGTTACTATTCATCCGCCCATACCACTGCCCAAATCGTAGCCCAGGTCACAGGTATAGCGCCACTCCACCACGTCGCCATCCTTCAGCTGATAGCGTGAACAGCCGTAGTTGGGATACCAGCCGTTCACGTTATACATCCAGCCGGAGAGGCTACCCACGTCGAACTCGTAGAGGTTATTGATTCCCTCTACATACGCACTGTTATACATGGGAGTCCAGTTGGATTCCATGTGGATGGCATTGTCCCGACATACCCGCTGAAGGACATCAAAGACGCTCTCGCCCTCGCTGAACTCCACCTCTGTGGCGGGGAAAATGATGCCGTCCGCTGGTACGAGAAACCGCTTGCTCTCCACGCATTTATCCATGTTGCCCAAGATTGTTTCGCAGGAGATGGAGAAGGTACAGGTGTGCGTCACGGTGGTATCCACCGTCGTGTCCTGCGGCTCTACCGGGTCAGGCTTGCCCTCCGGGACAGGCTCAGTCATGTATTGGTCCTTATCGCCGGTGTCCTCCGGCTGCTCCGTCTGCGTTTGGCCGCAGGCCGCGCAGGACAACAGCAGAAGAATTGTCAGAAGCAGGGTAATGATATGCTCTATTTTTGTTTTCACATTACTGCTCCTTCTTGATACGGCGGTAACGGCGGATCATACCGAAAGCCAACAGTGCGGCGATGATGACGGCCAGCAGTATCGCACCCAGCGGCGTTTCGGTCAGGGCAGAGCCTACGATCTCGAACACGCTGTTACCCTTACCGTCCGGGCCGAACTTGCCGTTCTCGGCGGCCTGGAGGTAGGTGAGGGCGGATACAACGGAGGAGAAGTCCATAACAGGGTTTTCGTACGATGGGATATCACTCAAACCATCCACAGAGGACTCTACCTCCGTCTTGGAAACAAAGCCCACACCCTCAATATAGAACGTTCTCAGCCCATCGGCCACTGTGTTTCCGTTTTTTACGAAGCGGTCATCATTCAAAGAGATGCCTGCGGCGTTCATCATATCCAGTACGGCAAGAGTAGCTTCTCCATCGGGTAAGCCATCTCTGCCGGGGAAACTGCCATCCGCAAACTGTACGGATGAAAGGTATTCGATAGCCTTGTCTATTGCTTTGGCAATATATTCTTTGTCAGTATGGGGAGCAAGGGCGGCCACATTCTCAGCGGTGAACTGCACCTCCTCCCAAATCGAATTATCGGCATCGTAACTGAACTTACCGTCCACCATTTGGTTTTGCAGCATTTTGGCGGCGTATTTATCCACTACACTGTCAGCATCTACGCCGCGGGATCGCCATACAGAAAGATCGATAGAATCCAGATCCTTCAGTGCATCCGCCAAATCTCCTGTCCCCTTACTGCTCACATCGGTAAGCGGCGCAAGGAAGTCAAGTCCATTGACATCTGCAGGGTCTATGTCCAAGACCTTCATGGCGCGCACCGCGCCCGGCGAATAGGTTGCGGATTTGAGCCCCATCAGGTATTCACTGTTGGTGTCGGTAAGGTGTTGCATGATCGTCTGCAATTCGCCTTTTTGTTCTTTAGTCAATTTGCCCTGCGCCTGCTCCAGCGACAGTACCTCTTTGGCATAGTGGGAAATAGCTGATTCAGAAACAATAGTCACATTTTCATCCCAAAACCAGCCATCTTCTACCTTTTGGTAAGACGTATCTGCCTGCTCCTGCAACAATGCCTTATAATTAATGGATGAGGGTTTTACTTCGTTGCTCGCAGGAGGGTTATCAATTTTTGTACTGTTTCCAGCTATCCTACGCATCGTACATAGGCCACTATAGGGCTCGGCGTTGTCATACATTCTGCGCGAAACAACTCCCTCTCCGCCGTCCGGATCTTTCATCAGGCTGGAGCCGGCCTCATACCAGCCGCCCCACGACTCCTTATACCTCCACCAATGGTCCTCGCGGTAGAAACCCTGATACGGCTCATTTCTCGCATCCTCAAAATAGAACCCTTGATACCACCCCATCATGCCGTCCAGCACGGTATGGCCGTCCTTGGTGAAACGCTCGTCCGTAAGGGAAATTCCCAGCGCGGCCAGCATCTCCAGCACCGCCGCGTCCTCCTCCACGTCCTCATCGCCGTATTTGACGAAACCGCCGCTGGGGAGCTGCTGCTCGGAGAGATAATCCAGTGCCTTATCTATGGCCGTGGACACGTCCTTGCGGTTTTGATAAGGTGCAAGGGCCTGTACGGATTTTGCCGTCAGTAGGATATAGTCAAAGCGATCCGGCTCATCGTCCACGCCTTTTTGTTTTAGTTCCGCAGGCCACTTAGAGGTATAGCGGAACTCGCCGCTGCTCTGCTGGCGAGCAAGCGCTTCTGTCAGCAGCGTTTCACGGAGGGCGTTGAACTCGTCGGTCTTGCCGGCGTCACCGGCGGCATCCAAGTCCATCAGCATATCCAGCCGATCCTCGTCCGCTTCCACCAGCTCCGGCTTCCGCAAGGCATCCATGAGGTCGTGTCCGGCGAAGTCCGTCACATCCAGCCCCATATCCGCCACCGTGCGGATAACACCGGGGATGTAGGCCGTTTTGCCCCGCTTGACCGCGAGATCCAGCCAGTCAGCCAGCGCTTGCAGGTATTCGTCATAGAAGCCGCTGGGGACAGCTGCGCCGGAAGTCCACAGGGCATAGACCGCCTTGGCGTTCTCTTCCTGCGTAGCGGTGGCAAGGTAGTCCTTGCTCTCGGTGACGCGCTGGATGACCAGCTGCGTCACTGTCTGATACGCCTGCTCCGCCTCATCTGTCCAGCCGTCCGTGGGAGCAGCTTGTGCTACGATGGGCAAAAGTATCACCAGTGTCAGCAAGGCTGTGAGTAATCTTGTGATATGCTTTCTCATTTGCTCTCCCTCCTGCGGCGGATGACCACCGTCGCAGCTACCATAACGACTACCGCGCCACCGATGATAAGAAACAGGTTTCTTTGTGCTGCGTCCGTCTGCGCCTTCACGGAAAGTACGGCGTCCCAGTTCTGGACAAGCTCTTTGTCGTGGCCTGACAGCACCTTGTAGCGCTTCACCAGCCTGTCCACCGTGGACTTCTCGCCCAGTCCCGGATCGGTCATGGGGATGATTTGTTCTTGAATGTCCACGTTGATGCTCTCTATCTCCGCGTACAGTGCGTCTATGTCGGCTTTTGCCTGCGTCAGCTTAGTCATGTAGGTATCGTAGCCTTCGAAATCACGGCTCATTTTCAGCTTGTCCAGCAGGGCTGTCACCTCGGCATCGTTCTCCGTGGACAGCTTTTTTGGCAGGGCGTCCGTCTGCTGCTGGTCGGCCTCGGTAAACTCGTAGCTGCCCGCAAAGGACACCTCGCTTTCCTCCGGCGTCAGTATCTTGGCGGACACGCTGCCGGGGCGGAAATCGTACAGGATGCTCATACCCTGTGCCTGCCGCCATACGGCCACCAGTGCCAGCAGAGCCTGGTCGGTGGCGATGCTGTTGCTCTCGCCGGGGATGGCGGAGGGATTGCCGGGGTCGGACTCGTAGGAGTGGGCAAATCCGCCGTCTTCCTGCTGGTAGTAGAACAGGGCATCCAGCAGATTGATGCCGTTCTTGATGAACCGTGAGTCGTTCTGCGGATCAACACCGATGGAGCACAGCGACACGATGATCTGTGACACGGACTCGGAGTTCCGTGTGCCCCAGCTGCGGAAGTCGCCGGTGTCCAGCTGCAATTTTGAAAGGCAGTCCAGTGCCTTGTCCACCGGGTCTTTCACGTTGAATGTGGCGTTACGGTAGTACGGCGCAAGCGCCTGTATCGCCATGGCCGTGATGTCCGGGTCGGCGGTGCTGCCCTGTGCAAAGCGCAGGTTGAAACCATCATCGGGGAGCTGGAAGGACAGTATCTTCTTGATCATCTCCGTGCGGGTGTAAGACGAGCCCGCAGGGATGTTGTACTTCATACTGTCCAGCGTGATAAGTCCCCACAGCCAACCGTTTAACCCCTGTGCGCCGATGTCCACGGTCTTACCGCGGTCATATACGCCGTCCGCGATGAGGTTGATGTCGTTGCCGTCCGCGTCCTTACCAAAATGGGTGGGGTCGCCGCCGCAGGCCAGCACAGCAAGGGAGATTCTATGCCACTCGGTAGCCTTCACCCTGTCCAGCTTGTCCGGCTCACGGTATTTCTGCTCGACGTAGGTCTGCAACGCTGCGAGGTAGGCGTCGTAATCGTCTTCCACACCGCATCGGCTCAAGCCGATGGGCAGCCAGTCCGTGGCGGAGCTGCCGGCATAGGTCAGCTCGTCCCCAGAGAGAAGATAGTCGCTATCTTCCAAACCCAACGCAGAGCGCTTCTGCGCCAGAATGCCGTAAATAGCTTCAGAAATCTCTTTGACAGTGTATTTGCCCTGCGGCACCACCTGTCGTTGATTCTGCTTCTGCGCTGTCTCTGCCTGCTGCGCGGTCATAGGACTGACGGTGATGCTTACATCGCCGGTGAATGTACCGTTCTTGAACTGCACGCGGCCAATAATATTGGAATTCTCCAGCGGCGTGATGCTGCCCCACGTTTCCTCGGTCCACTGGGCGTCCTTACCTACCTGTATTTCCACCGTGCCGGTGAAGAAATCCGGATGGTCAAGCGTCACGGACTGCACATAGTACATCCCATTGATAGAAATGCCACAGCTCGCTTCATCTTCTTTGTTTTTGCCCACGGCCAGCGACACGCGGGCGACCTTACCTGTGGGCAGAGTATGCCCCTCGTTGGCCGTCAGGTTCAGCACATCCGCGCTGTCTACGCCCGCTTTCTCGAACACCCAATAGGGCAGATCGTTCCCTGTCGGAGCATTGACGGTGATGCTATATCCCGCCGCGTAAGTCAATGGCATACTGCCAAGTATCAGCACCAATGCCAGCAGAAACGCCGTCAAATTTCGCACTTTTCTTCTCACAGAGGCATCCCTCCCGTTTCCGTTTATATAGCCGTATTCGCGTGGACGGAAATTCCGCCCACGCGAATCGGCAGACTACGCCCGCGGCGTAATCAGGTTTAATTATTTCTCGTCATGCTCGTCACGCTTGACCTTGTGGTAGCGGCGTACCGCGCCCACGATGATCAGCGCCGCAATGACGGCCACGATACTCCAGACGAGGATGGGATTCTCACGCACCACTGTGCCGATGATCTCCCACACGGAGTTGCCGCTGGCACCACCCTCGGTATCCTGTCCATCCGGCACATCATCCGGGGCATCGGAGGTCTGGGGATCGTTGGTGTTGTCGGTGTCCGGCTCGTCCGCGTTCTCGGACAGGCTGTCCATGCTCACCTGCTGGGAATCCAGCCACACAGGGAAGGTCATGGACGTACCGCTGGCCTCCCACTTGCTGTACAGACGGTCTGCCAGTGCCGCAAGGCTGCTGGCGTACTGGCCGTAGATACTCTCGTAGGTGCCGCTGGCCATGCCGCCGCCACCGGTCAGCCACGCGCTGAACACCTCCTCGCTGCCGGAGTCGATGTACTTCTGCAGCGCCTTGGCAATGGTGTCGCCGTCCTTGCCGTCCACGCCGGTGTGCTCGTTGAGGCTGGCCAGCAGCAGAGCCGCCAGATCCTTGGCCTCATCGGTCTTCTTACCCACGGCCGCGGTGGCCATGTTGTCCAGACTGTTGGTCAGCAGGGCACGGACCACGTTGGGGTTCTCTTCCAGCCACTTCTGGAAGGACTTATTCCCGCCGTTGGAGCCCCACTCGGCGTAGGCGCCCAGCACAAGGCCCTTGATATCGTACTCCACGTCCATGTTCAGGCCGTCCTGCAGGCCCTCGTCGTCCTTATCGCCGGTGCCGGTACCGTCGCCGCTGCCGCCGTAGTAGTAACCACCGTTACCGCCGGGGCCAACACTGGCAAATTCGGCGTGGATAGTAACATTGCTCTCTGCGGGTATGACGATGCTCGGTGTGCCCTTAGTAGGCAGAGTATCGGTCTGGCCGTTATGCGTCCATGTCAGGGACTTCAGGCCGAAGGTGTTGTCCTTGGGCGTGGCCTTAATGGTCACGCTGGTACCCTTCATGCCGTACACGGCATTTTCCTGATTCTCGCTACTGTGGCTATTGGCTTCCAGGCTGACCGTGCCGCCAGTGCCGTACTGCACCAGTGCGCGGTAGACGCTGAACTCCGTGTTTGGGTCTTCGATGGGCTTGGGATACGCTCTACCCGGACCTGCAGGCATCTGATTTTGGCCACGCCGGGTATCCTGCGTCCAGTAGTTGGCGTGCGCACCAGTGCCGCCATCTACACCCCATGCTACCTTGCCGCTGGCGAAATCAGCCAGCGTAGCGTATTCGCCTGCGCTGCTAACCGCTGTAGCACTGCTTGCAAGGTAATAACTATTCGTCACTTTGCCATCTGCCAAAGTGTTGGGTGCGAGGGCGATGTCCTCCCCCGCTACATAGCTGAAGCAGTTTTTGAGTTTGACAGAGTTGTTACCGGTTCCCGAAATGCCGTACGCCCAATCCGATTTATAAGTGCTGATGACTTTGCCGGTATTGTAGCAGAACGATGCTCCATTAAAATTGTTAATGCCCGCTACACCTGTGCCGCTGGATCTTTCTGCATAGCCGGTAATTGTACCGGTATTCCCGCAGCGTTCAACATTAAAAGCGTTATTAGATATCCCACCTGCTAATTTACCGACACTTGTCACCTCGCCACTATTCACACAATCAGTGATACGACCTGCCGTGGCAATACCTGCGGCAAAATTCTGACCACTGACCATGCCGCTATTGGTACACCCTGTAACCGCAAAACCCGTATTATTTGTAGCGCACGCCACAATACCAGCAGCAATACCTCTTCCCGAGGCAGTTCCAGTGTAGGTCGTCTTAATTTCTGCAGAACTGTGGCAAGCAGTAATTGAAGATGAACCGCTACTACCAGCAGTACATATACCGGCCGCAAGATTATAACCCACTACACTGCTACCATTTTCGACTGTACAGTTTTTTGCGTTTATGTTAGGACAATATCCAACGAGGCCGCCAGCGTTTCCACTGCTGCTTGTTATTTGAATATTCTTGGCCGTAATGTCGACAAGCGTAATACCCACACCATTAGTAGCCAAACTACCGACCAAACTGCCACAATAATATCTGCCTGTGACCGACACATCTTTCAGCGTAAGCTTCTGGAACGTACTTCCGGACACTTCGCCAAACAGGCCTGCATTTGCATTGTTATTGGTAGTATTGATACTCAGATTTCGAATTGAGTACGTCCCCCCGTCCAGATTGCCCGCAAACGCATTTCCAACAATACCGATAGGCGTCCAGTTGTCAAACTGCTTCATATCAATGTCATTTGCCAATCTGAACCACTTACTCTTGTAGTTAAAACCCTTGTCGTTGACCTGCGTCTGCAGGGACTGAAGATCGTCCGGAGTCTTGATCAGATAAGCGCCATCCGCATCGGTGTCCCAGATATTCTGCCATACCGCATAGAGAGTGACTGTTTCACCCTTTTTAACGCTAATTTCCGCAGGAGTGATGGTGCCCTTAGATGCATCAAACTTGTACCCCGGTGTCGCAGCATTTGACTTCTCATCCCAGCCGAGGAACGTGCCGTTTTCGTGCTTGAAGCCAAGATCAGTGTCCTCGACGCTCTTGATCTGGAAAACAGCGGACTCGGCTCCAGCAGCCACGGTTCTGTTAATTTCCACAGCCCTGCCGGTAGTGGCACCATTAGGATCGTAGATCAGCGTAACTGCGTCAATGCCTTCTTCAAAGCTGCCATCCCACCTCCGGATGTGAATGGGGTTATACGGTGATTTGGTTTTATTGGTCCATTCAATGTAGATACCAAGGTTTTCCGGCGTGTTCAGCACCTCAACCAGTTCTTGTGCATCATCACCGGTGCCGACGGTATAAATGACTTTACCGTGTTCACCCGATGCTGCAATAATGTTCTGCCCTGTGCTTTCCTTACCGTTCTTGATATAACCGGATCTCTCATCGGTGCCGACAGTGCAGATATAGTAGCTGTTGACTACCGTACCACTGCTGATGCCGTAGGCCTTATTTGCCGCACCGGTCACACTGCCGAGGTTATAGCTGTTGGCCACTGTGCCGCTGCCTGCGATGCCGCCCGCAGTACCGCTGCTCGTGACCGTGCCAAAGTTGGCGCAGTTGGTCACCGATCCCGCAGCCTTGCCGACAATGCCGCCAGTCGTGCTACCGCCGGTCACACTGCCCTCATTCCAGCAGAGATTTACTACGCCGACACTTGTGCTATTGCCAACAACACCGCCGGCAGACGCACGTGTGCCCTCGGCGTTGACGCTTACCGCGTTCAAGCAGTTTTTCACCGTGCCACCGTCGTTGTATCCCACAACGCCGCCGATATAGGACACGCTGCCACTTGCCTTTGCACTGCCCTGGACCTGCAAATTCTGCACGGTGCCCTTCAACCAGCCGAACAAACCGGCATATCCTTTTGCCGCATCCACATTCAGGCCTGTTATAGTATGGTTGTTGCCGTTAAATGTACCATCAAAGCTATTGCTCACGCCGATGGGTGCCCACTGGATATTAGTAAGGGCAATATTCTGTTCCAGAGATAATTCCCACCCCGCAAAAGACTCATATTTGCCGAGTTCACCGTTGACCAGTAAGGAGAGTCCCACCAACTCCTTCGCGTTCTTGAATGCGTAAGTTTTGGTGTCCTTGCTGTTCTCGTACCAGCTGATGTCTGCCTCGACCAGCGAATAGGTATATTCAGCGCTGGATTTTACTCGAAGTGCAAGCCCATCGTCTGTACTTACCGGTGCATACGGCAAAAACACGATCTGCTGGCCCGCAGGAATCCCCTTTATCGTCAGCGGCACATCAGCTCCGCTTGCAGCGTAGAAATACTGCTTGCCGTCAGTACCCGTTAGGGTCCGCTTATCACTGTCGTTGCCTATTGTTACATCAACGCCGTCCTGTAAATTCGCGGGTTTGGTCAGCGTCAACTCTTCTGCATAAACATAGCTCGACAAAACAGGCAGCTTCTTCTGCGCGGTAGTATCATATCCCCAGCCCAACTCGTATGCCACGCGACCCAAGTCAAATTCATCCTGCGTCCGGGCGCCGGTATCGTCATCGGTATCTTTCTTGTCATAGGTAGAACTTTTTGCCATGTAGTAGCAGTTGGTATACATACCCACTCCCACGGGCTTCAAATCCTCCATACCATAGCAATATCCTCTACCCACGGCAGTTGTGCTGTCATTCTTGCCCACAAGACCTCCAATAACAGCGTTTTGACCACTGCCGCTGACCTCCGCGGTACAAGCACAACTGTACACTCCACCAGACCTCAGCCAACCTACGATACCGCCCACGTTGGCTCCGGCGGCAGCAGATGTCACTTTGCCGTCTTTGACGGTCACATTCTTAATCGTGCCGCCGTCCACCACGCCGAACAGGCCAGCGTTGGCATAGTTGCCTGCAACGGTCAGACCGAAGATGACCTTATTATTGCCGTTAAACGTGCCCCTAAAAGGATGATCCGCATCCTTGCCGATGGGAGCCCAGTCCTTGATACCGCTTAGGTCAATGTCCGCATAAAGAGTGATCGTCTTCCCGGAAAAGTCGATGTGCTTGTCGTTGACCAATGTGGCGAGGAAGTGCAATTCCTCCGAAGTCTTGATGGTGTAGCTTTTGCTCGTCTGGTTGTAATACCAACCACTCTCCGCCAGATCAGCCATAAGCTCGTCTTTGGTCCCGAAGTACAGGGTAATGATGCCCTGTTCATCCACGTCTTCCGCTTTCACAGTGTACGGCGTCGAAGTCGGCGCCAAATCCGCTTCCGTGATCGTAACACCATCTCCCTGCGGATTTTTGACCGTGTAATAGACATCGCCAGTCCCATCTGCCGCCGTCAGTGTAAGTGTTTCACCACTGTTCCGCAGTATCTGCGTCAGATCGTTACCAATCTTAACCTTTCCATCCACAACGGAACTCTTAACCCCGGTAGCCAATTTTACCAGCGCATCATACTTCAACGTTGTGTCGATAATGAGATACGAACTCCCCACCTTCCACAGAGGCAGGCCATTCTCATAGGCATAGGGGTTCAGCAAATCTGCCACCGTGCCATCCTTAAATTGAGCTTCCGTGCAGACCGTTGTTCCGCTGACGCTTTTGTTCACATTGGTGTAGCAGTTTATGCCACTCCAGCTTCCATATACACCCAATACGCTCGCACCATCATCTGTACGGCAATACCAGCAGTTCGTGGCAGAACCCTGACCTACCACACCACCGGCATTGGATGTACCGGCGGTCACAGCACCGTAAAAACCGCAGTTCTGCACCGTGCCGCCGCTGAGCCTTGCCACAATGCCGCCCACGTTGTTCTGTCCTGTTGCTATTACCCTACCGGCAACAACGAGATTCTTCACCACGCCACCAGTACTAATATTGCCGAACAGGCCTTGATACTGCGTCGCGTTATTGATGTACAGGCCGGTAATGGTATGGCCATTGCCGTCAAACGTACCGGAAAAAGGTTTGTTATCTTTCCTACTCACATATGTGCCAATGGGTGTCCACAAAGTAGGCTCACCATCGGCGGTCGGCACATCTTGTGCGTTCAGCGCGATGTTCTTTGTCAGCTGGATATACTTTTCGTTGAAGGGATTGCCTTCGTTCACCAACTTGGCAAAATAGGCCAGTTCCACTGCATTGCCAAGTTCATAGGGCATATCCGCCGTACCAGCGCCCTCTTTTTTATACCAATTATCGGCAGTTGTATCATCCTTGCTGCCATAGACGATGGTAGTGACTTGTCCATCGCCGAGAGTATAGTCAACGCCGGTTTTTGTGATTTCTTTCCATTGACCATCACTGGCTTTATAAAAGGCATTTTCGCCCGTCAGCTTAACGCTGTTCGTGCTGGCATCGACAAAGGCGTAGTCCGCATCATTTACCTTGACTTGTACATCCGTGGTAGGCAAAAACTTCTCCAGCACCACCAGTTTTTCACCGGTCTGCAAGAATTCAGGGTGTTTCGTACCCGGTTTCCACATCTTGTAGCCCTTGGGCAAAGAGGCATTCAGCAAGCTGGCTACTGTACCGTTCGTAAATTCACCATTTTCTTTATACTCGCCGCTTTTCGAGCCACTCACATTGTGATAACACCCAATAATGGAATCAAACGAGCCGACACCGTCAGCTTTGCTATTTCCATCGGTATCAAAATACCAACATTTTTCAACAGTAGTGTCATAACCGCCAGCTATGCCGCCCACAAACAATTCATTGTAAACGCTGTCATCCGCCTTGATCGTTCCATAGAATCCGCAGTTCTGCACTTTGCCATAAGAAGCAGCACAAATACCACCAACACCAACACGAGCATCTCCTGCACTCTCTCCCGCGCAAATTGTGCCCACGACGATAAGATTACGAATGACAGCGTCATCGCCGCCCATTCCAAACAGTCCGGGGCACTCCGTCGTATCTGGGACATACAACCCGCCGACGGTATGCCCATCACCGTCGAATATGCCATTAAAACTATTGTCGCTATTGCCGATCGGCGTCCATTCGTTCCCGCTTGCCGGCACATCGTCTGTGTTCAGATTGATATCTTCCGTCAATATGATGGTCTTGCCGGAGAAAGTCACCGCGGCAATAGTCTTGTTATCACTATCCTTCGCTGTACCATTCACCAACTGCGCCAAACCTGCCAGCTGTGCAGCCGTACTGATCTCGAACTTGGTATCTTTCTCGTGCCCAATGTACCAACCGATATCAACCGTGCCGTCCCAGACAGTGACCGCATCGACCGCGTTCTCGCCTTTCCCCTCCTGAGTGTCGATTTCATCGATCGGCTCGTTGACGGGCTGCTCGTCCTTATTTTCCTCGTCCTTGTTCTCCCCATCGGGGGCCTCGTCCTTCTTATCCTCATCGGGCTTGTTGGCGTCGTCGCCCTCACCCTCGCCGGGGTTCTTGTCCTCATCACCGGGGTTGGTAGGCTGTTCATCCCCGCCGTGCTCGGTGTCCTTGTTTTCGTCGTCCTTGCCTTCGTTGTCCCCGCTGGGGTTAGCGTCAGCCGGGTTCGTATCGCCCTCGACGATGGTCGTGCCGCTGCCGCCCACCACCTCCGTGGCAAACGCCGCGGGGGTCACCAGCGTCAGCGTGAGCACCATGCTCATCAGCAGGCTCACGATGCGCCGGGACATACTGCTTGTCCGTTTCTTCATGTGATCTGTCTCCTCTCGTTGTTGAATGTATCTATGTAAAAACTATTTAGTTACTGCTCTTTGGCATCACCACATACAATTTGCCTGTCTCCGGGTCTTCGTACACCGTGCCCTTCTGCTCGAAGCTGCTGGAGGACTGGATGTCCTGCTCCATCTCTTCCGCGTTGTCCAGCTCCTGCATCTGCTCCCGCTGGAGGATCTCCACGCGGGTCTTGCTCAGGTCCACGTTCCAGTTCAGAATGACCGCCGCCATCAGCCCGCAGGCGAACACCAGCATCACGTCCGACAGGTTCGCCAGCCCGGACATGGCGTCCACCTCCTCCGTCACCCGGCGGCGGGAGGAAAACTTACCCTTCAACATCTGCCGTGACCTCCTCCAGAACTGCCTCCATCAGCGTTTCCAGCGACACCATATCGTCGTTGTACCAGCGCTTGCGGATATGGGAGATGACGCTGGCCACCGCCGCGCTGATGACGCCGGCGATGGTGGTGTCGAACGCCACATTCATGGACTCCGACAGCGTCACCGTGTCACCCTGTCCCAGCGCTACGATGCCGGGGCCGAGGGGTATCAGCGTACCCAGCAGGCCAAACATGGGGCCCAGCTTGGCGATCATGTCCGTGACGGAGGTGGTGCGGGCGTTCCGCGCCTCCTCCGTGGCCAGCAGGCGCTCCGCCAGTGCCGTCAGGGTGTCCTTGGGCAACCCCCGGCTCTCCGCCAGCTCCAGCAGGGCCTTCTTCTGCCGCCACAGCAGGCCGCTGTTTTCAATCAGCTCCGCAAGGCCGTCCGCGCCCGCCGTGTGTACGTCACGCAGCAGTTGCGGGACGTTGCACTTGTGCTTGCGGCGCTCCGCGATAAACTCCACCACGATGTCGCCGATCTGCCAGACCGCGCCGGCCATGAGGATCAGCAGGATGATGAGGCAGGGGATCATCAGCGCCTGGGCGATGGTATGCAGTATTTCACTCAAAGAGATCATGTGTGTTTGCTCCTATTCCTGTTTCTCGCCCCGCAGATGGGGCGTATTTTTCCCGTTACCTGCCCCGCAGGGGCGGGTAACATATTTGCTTTTGTATGTGGTTTTGGTCTTGCCGTTCAACAAAGAGAGGAGGTGGGAGGGGCGGCTTTTCCCCTCCCACCCTTATGGAAAGCTGACAGCCTCCGTTCAGACTGTCTCGGCTTGACAAGGGTAATTCAGCAGGACACCTTCTGCTCTGCGGCTTCCGCCGCTTTCTCGATTTCACGCTGACGGGCAGCGGCGTCACGAGCTTCTTTCTTCTCGCGCTCCAACCGCTTTTTCTCTTTCAGCCGTGATTGCTGTGCCGCATGGCTGGCGGCGGCCTTGGCGCGCTTCTCCTTCTTCCTGCGCTCAGATTCCTCGTAGAACAGCGGCTCCTGCACGGCCTTTTCCCGCTTGTAGCGTGCGGTGTCTTTCAACTTAGGCTCTTTCGCCGGTGGCCGCAGATGTGCCATCTCCAATACTGCGTCCCAACTGCCAAAGCGCTCCTCAATGAACGTGCCGCCGTCTATCTCGCAGGGAACAGGCGTGTGCCGCAGTAGTTCAGCACGATTGCTGACGTATTGCGCCAAATGCGCCAGCGGCGTATCCGCGTGTTTCTCTGCAAAAGCCGCGTCCCGCGCTTCCAGCGCCGCCACGGTACGCTTGGCCACATTACGCTCGAACCAGCTTTTGTAGTCAAATCTCTCGCGGGGATTTCTGTGTGACATGGCATAGTCCTCCCTTACAAAAATCGCCGGTTTTCCAAAGAAAACCAGCGGTGATCCGGCAGAAATGAAAATGCGCTGACGAACCTCGCCAGCGCGCACTCCCGCCTATGCCGTCAGGGAGAGATCGCCCGCTGTCCAACACTGATCCTCCATCGTGCAATTCTTCTGCCCTAACGTCACGAAGGGCTTTTGCCCTTCTCGTACCTGAACCTACCTTCTCAGAGCGTTCGCTCCAATGGCTGCTATTCGCCACACGGCATTTCTGCCGCTTTGGTCCATTCCTTACGTCAACAGCGCCGTCCGCAGGGGGTATCACCCCGTTCCTTCAAAACTGCCGCCTGACGGTAATGATATACCGCCTTTACAGCGACAGCCACACGACTTCGCAAGACCTTTTATTCAGTTTTTTGCCTCGATTTCTTTCGCAAAGTAACATACTTTGCGAAAGCTTTCCAATTTCAACCGAATAACAGTATATACCAGCCGTTTTTCCGTGTCAACAACGAGTTCTAATTTTCGACTTTTTTCTGGCGTAAATCTGGAATGCCTTGCAGCGCAAGGCGTTCCGCGCTTTTTCGCAAAGTATGTTACTTTGCGAAAATTTTTTGCCATTTTTTGGATAGGAAAAAGGACGCCTTTCGGCGTCCTTTTTTACGTTATTCCTTTCAAAAATCCTATCCCCTCCACGGCTCTGCGCTTGTAGTCCATAGACGAGTGGACGTACAGCCGCAGGGTGGTGCGGACATCAGCGTGGCCCAGCAGTTCGCTGACGCTTTTCACGTCCACCCCCCGCTCCACGCAGCGTGTGGCGTAGCTGTGCCTCAGACAATGAAAATTCCGATACCGCACACCGCAGCGCTCCAACAACACCTTATAACGGTATTGCATCGCCCGCGGGTCAGGGACGATCTCCCCGCCGGTCAGCAGGTAGCTGTCCGGCTGCTTTGTCTCTGGCTTCAGCATCCGCAGCATCTCTTTCGGAATGGGTATCCAGCGTTCGGAATTTTCCGTTTTCGGTGGCTGCACCGTCAGGCACGTCCCGCCGCCTATCTGCGCGATGCGCTCCACCGTCCGCTGGATGTGCAGCAGTCCCGCGCCGACGTCCACGTCCTGCCATTGCAGGCCGCACAGCTCTCCCAGCCGCAATCCGGTGTAGGCCGTCAGCAGCACGCCAAGTCCCGTCCTGTCCGGACGGCGCAGAATGACCTGTCCCATCTGCTTCAGTTCCGGCTCGGTGAACACCTCCACGGCCTTCTGCCGCACCTTCGGCAGCGTCACATCCTCGCCGTAGCCCACACCGGCCATGCCTACGATCCGCAGCAGCAGACCACCGATTTCTCGCACCAGCTTGGGCGAATAGTCCTCCTGTAACTGCTGGATGAAGTCGTTGACCTCCGCCGCCGTCAGTTCCGCTGCCACGCACTCGCCCAGCGCCGGCAGGATGTGGCATTGGATGTTGCGGCGGTAGCACGCCAGCGTGGATGGCTTTACGCTCCCAACCATATCCTCTAAAAAGATAGCGGATAGCCGTTCCACCGTGGCGTCCCTGCGGACGTATTTCCTGCGTTCTCCCATTTTTTCAAGCACCTTTCCGTCCCCCATAGGTGCCCTGACTTCATGCAAAAAGCGTCGGCAAATGCCGACGCTTCTCTCGTGTAAACGGGCGCGAAGCCCCCGTTCATGCAGCTCGGTTTCAGGCGTGTGCATTCGTGACGCTTACCGGCGCGACCTGACTTATCTCCTGCCTCAGAGGAGCCTCACAGTGACCTGTTCGCGGGGACTTTGACCCACATTCCAACTTTCACCGAAACGCCGCAGCGTTTCAGACCGGTAAGCCTATTCACTTTTCGGGGACTACGGGTGCTATTATGATGAACACTCCGTCGTTTTGCAAGAGGGACTTTGTTTCGCAGAGCGACACATTTTTGCGGTGTCGTTTATTCATTCCCGCAAAGCCTTATGGGAACTGCATTCTTGCTGACGCTGCATGACGAGTCCTCATGTATTCTCTGCAAAAGTTGAACGTTTATGTGTTCCCGTTTTCCGCCACCCACGTCCGCACATAGTCCACAAACAGCCGCGTGGAATTGGAAAGAGCCTTCTTGTCCTTGACGCCGATGCCGATGGTGCGGTAGAAGTGCAGAGGCGCGCGGCAGACCTTGATGGGCGTGGGACTGTGGCGCACCATCAGCTCCGGCAGGAGGCTGATGCCCAGCCCCTCGGACACCATGGCGAGAATGGTCCTGTCCTCCCGGGCGATATATTTCACGTTGGGCCGAACGCCCATCTCGTCAAACGCCGCCATGATCTCGTAGTCGTCGCCCTCCTCCAGTTGGATGAAGGGTTCTTCCGCCAGCGCCGACACAGGGAACGGGTCGCGGTCGGCGTAGGGATGGTCGCAGGGTACGATGACCTGCAATTCGTCCCGGTGCAGGGCGTAGGTCTGCAAACGCTTCACGGACGGCAGGCGCAGAAAGCCGCAGTCCACCGTGCCGTTGACGATCCAGCCCTCGATCTGGTCGTAAAAGTCGCCGGTGACGACCTCGAACTCGATGTTGGGGTAGATCTTCCCGAAGCTCTTGAGGATGCGGGGCAGCCACTGGGCGGACACGCTGGAGAACGTAGCGATCTTCACCAAGCCGCTGTCCATGTCCTTCAGCCCTTCCACTGTCTGCATCAGGGAATGGTGGGCGGCGCACAGCTTCTCGATCTTGGGCAGTACCGCACGGCCATCCGCCGTCAGCACCACGCCGCCGCGGTTGCGGCTCAACAGCTTCACGCCCAGCT
>OLQV01000746.1_pt1 | contig 27421 bp, 23 predicted proteins | sample 1672371 | NCBI WGS metagenome assembly OLQV01 (sample SAMEA3136676, study PRJEB25190) | human gut metagenome
AAGCCTTGGTGATATTTTACGGCAGGAGTATCCTTCTTCCGTCCTTCACCACGCCACATAAAAAAAGGCAGGTCCGGATATTCTCCTTTCCTGCCATTTCTCATATCTTTTATCTTCTTTTTATTTTTTTATTTTCTATCTTCAGAATTTCGACAGCTTCAGCTTCTCTTCCAGATACTTACACAGCCTTGCCTGCACAAACTCCGGAACTTCCAGCATCTTCAGCGGTTTGTCATTCCCCTCCATCATATGTACATATTCCTGAATTGCGTCATAATATACTCCCAGGAATTCTGTACCTACATTAAATTTATTAATACCCTTACGGAAAGCAATCTCCAGCTGATCATGAGGGATGCCGCTACCGCCATGAAGAACAAGAGGAACATCGGTAGCAGCATCGATTTCTTCCAGTCTCTGGATATCCAGATGAGGAGTTTCCACATAAACACCATGAGCATTTCCGATAGCAATCGTCAGAGAATCGATCTTCGTCTCTTCACAGAACTTTGCTGCTGCATCTGCCTTGGTGTAATAATCTGATTTATCACCATCGCAGTCCTGAGCCAGACCTACATGTCCGATCTCCGCCTCAACATCAGCTCCCAGAATATGCGCCGTCTCTGTCACCTTCTTTGTAAGAGCAATATTCTCTTCCAGGCTGTATGCAGAGCCGTCGATCATAACGGAATTAAATCCCTTTTTAATAGAAGTAATAACAGAATCATAATCATAACTGTGATCCAGATGAAGTCCCACAGGTACCTTTACAGATTCTGCCAGCTCTTTTACCATTTCCGCAAATCCATGAACATTCATGGTGTTATTCTGCTCATAATGTTCCGGCAAAAGCATAACCAGTACAGGAGTGTTTGTTTTTTCCGCAGTCTTTACTACGGAATAAGCCATATTGTAATCGGTACAGATAAAGGAAATTACCGCCGTATTGCTTTCATCTGCCATTTTTAATATTGTACTGACTCTTTCTAACATTCTCAATTCCTCCTATTGTTCATAAATTGTCGAATAAAACCCCTGAAACCAGAAACTTACAGACACAGCTCCCGGATCTGGCAGTCCCAGAGTTTTTTCTTTAAAATTCTTGCTTCTGCCCACTCTTGACCGGAGATTTTTGCAGTCCTCCACTCCCTGAAGTGCAGCTCTGTAGCCTCTTTCCAGAACTTCTGTTATATCTTCTGTCTCAGAAGCTGCTTTTTTCATTTCCACACATGCCGGGTACAGAGCATCCAACATGGTTTTCTGACCAGGTTTTGATTTACCTCTTCTTTCGATTGCCTGCTCTCCGTCATAAAAATAATCTGCAAGCTGTGGTGCTGTCACATATTCCTGATGTCCCAGCCGGTCAATACCTCCCAGAAACATAGTCCCAAAAATAATCCCGGAAGCACCGCCCATGGTTCTGATCAGTTCTATACTGACTGCATAACAGAGATCATCTATATATTTGTACTCATTAGACACCAGAAGTCTCACCAGAGCTTCACAGCCCCGTTTCATGCCCTCTCCATGGTCACCATCACCGATCACAGAATCAATCTCTGTAAGATAAGGTTCTTTTTTTATGATCAGACTGGCACTTTTCAGAAACATCTTCTGCAAAACATCTGCATTTAATTTTTCCATGATCTCTCAGCCCCTCCTATATCACATAGCCATATCCACTTACCGGTGAAATATATTTTTCCATTTCTTCATCACAGGAAATCAGACTGAGCATACAGCCCTTTCCCGGAAAAACATCAAAATAAGTTCCTGCTCCACAGCCACAGATCCGGATCTCTCTTTTCTCCAGCTGTCTGGCTGCTGCTTCCAGAAGCACCATGCTTTCTGTGAAACCTACGTCACAATGTTTGTTTACAGAAAGATAAACCGGTGATTCTTTCCACTGATTCAGCTCTGACATAAGAATTTCTACAGCATCACTGAACATCTGATCTACTGATTCAAAAGGTTCTTCTTTTACTGCCGGTTCCCCGGAAAATCCTTCTCCCAGATAAACCCTATTATCTCTCACATTCAGTGCTATAGATCTGAGCCGGCTGTTGGCTTTCTGTGCCAGTGTGCTGAGCTGCTCCAGATCATAACCATCCCTGGCTGCCCCTGCACAGATCTTGCATACCTGCCCAATACCATGAAGTCCACCCCTGTTTTCTGCAGGTTCCCCTTCACAGCTTAAGATATCATCAGAAATACAGCACATGGAAGCCTTAATTCCATCATGGGCAAGAAGCTCCACTGCCATGTCATTATTAAGATAATCCCCCATATAGTGATTGGTAAGGAAGAGAACCCCCTTACCACAGTCAATGACTTTTGCCATTTCATAAAGTACATATGCATTGGGCGCACTGTCAAAATTACCATGAACTATGGCATCTGCCAGTCCTTCCTCTGCAAAGCCACTCCACATAGGGCCATAGCCGCCGCCACCGTTTACAATGATTCTCACCTGATTTTCAGGAAGGTTATTGCGATAAAGACCATAGCCATATTCGGAAGGCAGTCTTGTATATTTGCCGGGGCAGGCTCTCATGATGCCATTCAAAGCCTCATCAAGGGCACTTTCCCTGGAATTCCAAAATCTTATCAACCTTTCACCGCCCCTGCTGTCATACCTTTTACAAACTGTTTCTGTACAATACAATAGAAAATGATCATTGGAATTGTGATAATGATCAGAATTGCAAACAATATACCCGGCTGGCTATTATAAACACCTTTATACTGCTGTGCGATCAACGGTAATGTCTTGGTAGTTGCCTTTGTCATAGTACACAGTGCCAGGAAGAATTCATTCCAGCATGTAAGGAAAGTCCAGATGGCAACAACAACGATACCTGGTTTCAGCATTGGCATAACGATTCTGGTATAAAGCTGTACAATATTACATCCATCCAGACATGCTGCTTCTTCCAATTCTTTCGGTACACCTCTCATAAATCCCTGCAGGATCGTTACTGCATAAGGAATATTCAGTGCGATATATGTATGGGAGGATCAGTCCAAAATAATTATCAAGAAGTCCCATTCTGCTGTTCAGCTGTGTAATAGGAATAACCAGTGCACTGATAGGAACCATCAGTGTACAGAGGATCAGGTTGTACATGATTACTTTTCCATATACATTCTTTCTGGAAAATCCATAAACTGCCATAGATGCACAGAGTACTGTAGCAGCTGTGGATACTACAGAGATCACAAGACTGGAAATAAAGTTATTAACAATTGTTGGGTTATCTGAAATCGCTTTGATATAGTTTCCTGTTGTCAGATCCGTTACAAAAAGTCTCGGATCAAAAATAGAGTTCTGGGTACGGAATGAAAGACTCAGTGCATAAAGTAACGGAATCAGTGCGATGATCGCCATAATTGCCAGAAATACTTTCCAGCCGCCATCTCTGTGACCCAGATGTTTTTTCTTTTTTGCTGCTTCCATAACTTATTCCCCTTTCCTCATGAAGTCTCCTGAACCAAGGAATCTTACCTGTATAAATGTCAGTACCAGTGCAAACAAAAGAACTGCTACAGAAATAGCACATGCATAGCCCATCTGGTTCTCTGTAAAACCTTTCATAAAGATGTAGGTACCTGGCATTTCTGTTGCATGGTTTGGTCCACCACCTGTCATAACACCAATCAGTGCATAAGTCTGAAGGGATCCGATAATACCAAGCATCAGAAGTGATTTATGTACAGATACAAGACCCGGAATAAATACATATCGGATTTCCTGCCATGTATTTGCTCCATCGATTCTTGCTGCTTCTTTGATATCGTCCGGTATCTGTGAAATACCGCCGATATACATGATCATAGACCATCCTGTCCACTCCCAGATATTTGCAAGCATAATGCCCCAGAGAGCAACTTTCTGATTACCAAGAACATTAATAGTAGGTGACATACCAAACCATGTGCTGAGATAATGTCCGATGATTCCCTGATATGGCTGGAAAATCTTACTGAACATAATAGCAACAACAGTTACAGAGGTAACTACCGGTATGAAAAATAAGGTACGGTAAAAAGTTCTTGAAAATGACTTTCCATCAGCTTTTTTGCTGCGGATACGTTCTTCAATTGCATATGCCAGGAAAAATCCAAGAATTGCCTGAACAGGCACAGTGACTAAGATCCAGAGAATTGAGTTTTTCATTGTGATCCAGAATGTACTGTCTTTGAATACATTCAGGAAGTTATTCAACCCTACAAATTCCATGTTACTCAGAGTCGCCCACTTAAACAGGCTGTTCTTAATGATGAAGAAAATCGGGTATAAAATGTATAAACAGAAGAAAAACATTGCAGGAAGGATGAACAGATATCCTGCTACATTTACTTTTTGCTTTTTCTTCTTCTGAACGTTTGCTAAATCTGTCATAGGCTTCTCCTCTTTTTTAAGAGAGAGAACCGAAAAAGCTCGGTCCTCTCCGCATTACAGACTATAAAAATCCTTAAAATATCTTACAACAACAATTATAATGCATCCTGTGCATCCTGGATATGCTGTGCTGCTTCGTCAACAGAATATGTTCCACCAACAAGACCCTGCATAGCTTCCTGAACTGCTGTTTCAATAGTAGCTTCACTGATTCTCTGGTTTACAAGTCCTCCTGCAATGTCTTTACCAGAACGGTTAAATTCATCAACTGCGTTCTGAAGTCCTTCTCTTTCTACCATTGCGCTTGTATCTGGCTCAATATTTGGATAGGACAGATGGTTGTTCATATCATTTGCGATTTCCTGTGCACCTTCACCTGCTGCAAAGCTGGAGATTGCTTTCCATGCTGCTTCCGGATCTTTACAGTTCTTTGTGATACCATAACCAAAGTCAACACCACCGATAGCCTTGGAATCGGAAAGTCCGTCTTCGATAGCCGGCAGATAGAAGTAGTCATAATCCCAATTTGCAACTGCATCAGATACATCTTCACCTGTATATTCCTGTGCCCACCAGGAACCAAGAAGCATCATACCAGCCTGTCCTGCCAGGAACAGAGTAGTTCCATCACTGTAGCTTGTAGAGGAAAGGGAACCATCCTGCATTACACCGTCATCAAAGAGTTTCTTATAGTTTGTCATAGCCTGTTTCATCTCATCAGATGTCCATGCTTTTTCACCTTTCTGACATTCATCAAACAGTGTGTCGCTGATCTGAGATGTACACATAATAAGAAGGTTTACATGCTGCCATCCATCAGCTCCACCGAAGAACAGAGGTGCATATCCTTTATCTCTCAGAGTTTTGGATACTTCTACCAGTTCATCATATGTAGTAGGTGCTTTTAATCCCAGCTGATCAAACAGAGTTTTGTTATATTCTACATAAATATCCTGTGTTTCGATAGGAAGGATATAATGTGAATCATCGCCTTCTTTATTACCAAGCTGCAGCTGGCTCTGTGTTACATTGTCATAAACTGAGGTCCAGTCATCACCCCATGTTTCTTTCGCATAATCACTGAGGTCGATCAGATAATCAGAATATGTCTGGGTCAGAGATCCTGGCTGAAGACCTACAATGTCCGGAAGGTTGTCAGATGCAGATGCTGCGGAAAGTGCCTGCAGATATTCCGGGTTGTAGTTATAGTTTGTGTAATCAACTGTGATATCCGGATTAGCTTTTTCAAATGCAGCGATCATTTTTTCTGCTGTACGAGTGATCGGTGACCATGTCCACAGAGATACAGATGTTTTATCTGCGGCAGATACAGTAGCTGCACCAAGAGTAGATCCAAGGATTGCACCAACTAATAAAATACTCATTAATTTCTTGTTCTTCATGTCGTTCCCTCCATTAATACATTATAATTTTTACTTCTCCCTATTTTTAAAAGATCCGGCCGGAATCTTAAAAAATACATTATTTAATTGTTTTTTCGTATTGCTCTGCTACTTCCTGCCAGTAGATCCTGTTTTCCGGTCTGTAGACCTTCATCTGGAAAGATCTGGCTGAAAGACTTCTCATTTCTTTTACTGTTTTTACTTCTCCCAGTGCATAAAGCTGTGTCAAAAGATTGCCTGCCAGTGTGGCGTATTCCATTCCGGCATAAATCTCACTGTCAAGAGCATTACTGATCAGCTGCATCAGAAGCTCATTTCTTACTGCACCGTTTATGACATTGATCCGATCAAATGTAATCTCCAGCTCTTTAAGAGCTTCTGCATAATGACGGATCTTTAATACAATGCTTTCGTATATGCTGCGGACAAATTCACCATCTTCTGTCAGCTGTCTCTGTCCTGTTTCAGCAAAATACTGATTCATCTTTTTACAAAAATCTCCACCGGCATCATTAAAAGTAAGTGCTTCCACATCAAACCATGGTACCGGATTTCTGGCTTCAAGAGCCATATTGATAAGATCTGTAAAAGAATACGTGACTCCCTGTTCCCTGCGGGTTCTGATAAATTCATTCAAATGCCAGCAGGCTGAAAAATCTCTGTAAATGATCTTCTTTCTGTCAATACCGCCGGTATTCTTGAATCCTTTCAGATATCCTTCCCGGGTGAGCAGACATTTTGCCTGTTCCACACCCATGCTTACATTAGTTCCTATACTGATATAAAGTTTATTTTCACCAAAATCCGGGATGGCAGCTACTGCTGCGGCACTGTCGTGACCTACTGTGGTCACCAGTCTGGTGTTTTTCATTCCTGTCTGAGTCTGAATTTCCGGTCTCAGAGTTCCTTTGAATGTTCCTGGCTCCACGATTTCCGTATAAAGTTTCTCAGGAATGCCAAATCTTCTGGCAACTTCCAGACTCCAGTCTTCCTGACGGTTTTCCATCAAACAGGAAGTTCCTGCAATGGTCATTTCCGTTGTCTTTGTTCCTGTAAGAAAATATCCCAGAAGATCCGGCAGAAGCAGCATACTGTCTGCATTGTCCAGAACAGCACTTCCTTCTGTACGGTAAGAATAGAGCTGCGGTAATGTATAGGTTCTGTTGCACTGACACCCCGTCAGCTGAAACAGTTCATATGTATCCATTACATCGTTCATATCCTGAATAGTAGTACGGGTACGTTCATCTCTATAATGATATACCGGTTCCATAAGACGTCCTTTTTTATCCAGAAGCCCATAACTTGCTCCCCAGGTGTCTATTGCAACGGTATCTGCTTCTCCGTATTTCTCTTTAAAATAAGCCATTCCGTCTATGATCGCATTATGAAGGGAAAAAACATCCCAATATAAAGCAGTTCCTATTTCTACCGGGCGATTCACAAAATCGCGATATTCTCTGATGAGTAACTGACTGCCATCAAATTCTCCAAAAGCCATTTTGCCACTGCTGGCACCAATGTCTACAGCAATTACTTTTTTGCTCATGCTCACACTCCAGTAGTTCGACCGAAAGAAGCTGCTTCTGTGGGTTTCTGTCCGATCCGGTTATCAGATCTTTTCTTCCAGAAATTCAAATGCATTCTGTATTACCAGTGCCGCAGCTCCCATGGCTCCCAGATTTCTTCCAAATTCTGATGCCATGATCTTCAGTCCGTTATTATTTTCTTTAATAATATCTCTGCTTACCTGTTCTCTTACTCCGTCCAGAAGTATATCCCCCAGCTCTGCCAGTTCCCCAAACAAAATAATCTTTTTCGGTGCAAAAATATTAACCAACATACTTAACACATCTGCAATAAAACCTTCGACCTGCTCCAGAAGTCTCAGAGAATCTTCATGCCCTGCCCGGACAGAATCGATAAAAGTGGTCATTGTGATCCTGTCCAGATCATTCTGAACTTTCTCTGCAATCTCTCTGAATCTTCCGACCTTTATTCCGTCGATAATCTTATTAACAATGGCAACATCTGATATTTCTGAGTTCAGACAGCCATATCGTCCACAGGAACAGATCCTGCTTCCTCCATTGATCTTTACATGTCCCAGTTCACCGGAAAATCCATGTGTTCCGCAGACCGGCTGGTTATTTATGATCGGGATGACTCTTGCTCCTGTTCGTATGGAAACAAAAAGCATGTCCTCACATCTGCCACCATATATCAGCCATTTATATGCATAGATCATTACATTAACGTTATTATCCATATAACATGGAATATGAAATTCATTTTCGATGATCTCTTTTATGGGAATATTTTTCCACCCTTGCAGGTGTCCGTAGGAAATTGCAATTCCCTTGTTTATATCACTATATCCGGGAACTCCCACACCTATTCCAATAATCTTCTGACTTTTTTCTCCAAGAAATGCTATTGCATCGTAGATCATCTTCTTGATCATTCCCAAAACTGTATCCGCAACCTTTTCTTCTGATCCGATGTCCTGCTCTGCCTCGTAGATAAGTTTTCCCGTAAAATCCAGCGTCACACAGTAAATTGCGTTTCGGTTGAATCCCACTCCCAGGAAATATCCGCCTTCCGGATTGATCCGAAGCCATACAGGTCTTCGTCCGATCCTTGCATCGTTGCAGATTTCTTCATAAACCAGACCTTCATGAATCAGTTCATCTACTGTATTCAGAACTGTTGTCATACTGTAGGATGTGACCTTTTTTACATCATTTCGGGAAATATTCTCATGTGAGCGAATAACACTCAGCATTTTGTTTCTCTGGTAATTTTTACGATTTTCTAAGATTGATTCCATCCCCATGTTTTCTTCTCCTTTTCATACCATATCTTTGCAGCAACTATTCTTCGGTCTGACAGGATTAGTATTATGAACAGTTACATTTTTCGACCATATATTACCAGTATAGCAGAAGTGGGATGTTTCGTACTTGGTTTTCGTAATTTAACTTTTTTATTTTTTACGTTTTTCCCTGTTTTCTTTATAAATATCAAAAAATCTTGCAACTTCGTCTTTGTCAAGAGGTGCTTCTGATTTGAGGATATATTTGGTGATCAGCACCTGTTCTGCGATGGATTCACATGCTTCTACTACATTCATTGCATCCTCTACTGTTTTTCCAACTGCAAGGCTTCCATGATTACCAAGAAGAACAATTCTGTATCCATCTGCCAGATAAGGTTCTGCCATTGTCAGGATATATTTGGTTCCCGGTGCTCCGTATGGCACACATGGAATCTTGTGGAAATTACCCATCATCTCCGGAAGAGCTTCTGTCTCAACATCCATACAGCACATGGAAAAAGCTGTCAGGATCTTGGAATGACTGTGAACTACACCACCTACATCCCATCCGTTTTCTTCACAGATGTCATATGCCATTGAATGCATGATGATCTCTGAAGTTTCCTTCATACCCCAGATTCTCTCACCATCTTCATTCACAACAGCAATCTTTTCCGGTGTAAGAAGCCCCTTATTCTGTCCTGTAGGGGTGATATAGATCTTACCGTCCTTCTTAGTAGAGATATTACCGGCGAATGAATTCACAAGTCCCTTCTCATCCATACGCTTCGCTACAAAAAGCACCTCATTTATCGCTTCCGATGAAATCCCCAGTTTTTCCATCTTTTCACGCATATCTTCCATTGCCTTAACCTCCTTCATGGAAACTTTTTATTTTCTTTTCGATGTAATCAGATTACATCATTTTATCGTTAAAGTCAATGCTGTTATGTGTTTTCATCATTATTTATAACTATAATTCTTTATTTTTGTGCATTATTACCTGTTTTATATTTGATTTAGTTTCATTCTCTATTATATTAAAATCGTTATCGTTTTAATTATTTATATTTTCTATATAATGTGTAAAAAATATTGAATTGAGGCAGTGGGTGTTTCGCACCCACTGCCTCAATTCAATTTCATAAATTCTTATTTATTCCCACTCATGCTATTTCCATTCATCATAAAATTCATAAGCCGTTCAATATCTTCTTTTTCTGCACAAACCAATTCCAAATCACCAATCTCACTATTTGAAAAAATACTGGAAATTGCAACCAGTCTGGAAAGCTTAGATTTCAGATTTAAAACATCTCCTTCTTCTGTGATAAGCTGGACACGTCCAACACAATCCTCTACCACATTAAAAAAGCCTTCAACATCTTCTATGTTTCTTATAATCATATTCTACGATCTCCTTTTCCTGTTTCTGATATAACCAATATCAAGCAAGGCGGGATTTCATCATCTCGCCTTGCCAGATTATTAACATTTTATATTGGAAGAATCAATCATTCTTACTGGATACCTTCAAGAATAACCCCCTGTTCACGAAGAATTCCCTGAAGTTCACTTACATTCTGTTCAAGTTCTCTTGGCGTAACACCATTCTTAACACAAAGAGCTGCCGCAGCTCCTGCTGCCTGTCCTGTCTGCATTGTTTGATGCAAATATCTTAAATATGCATCACGATCCGTAGAAACATGCTTTCCAGCAATCAGCATATTCTCAACTTCCTTCGGAACCAGACAACGATATGGAATATCATAGGAACCATCATCTTTCGGGCAAACTTTCTCAACCTGAGCAATCGTATTATTATCAGTTGTGTGATGTGCACCTGCTTTGAAATGAGATTTAGCAATAACATCCGGGAATTCACGTCCTGCTGCTACATCATCTCTTGTAAGCTTATAATCACCCATGATACGACGTCCCTCACGAAGTCTCATTTCAGGACACATTCTTGTAAGGTATGCGTTTTCAAATCCAGGAATATATTTTCTAAAGAATTCTACTGCCATAGCATTCTGACGGCGACACTCAATCTCACCTTTTGTAAGATCCCATGCATCATCAGTAAGGATTTCCGGAACCTGAGAAGAATGCTGCATATGAGCCTGGATGTGCCCGCCTTCCCTTGGTGTAAGGAAAAAGCCTACTCCTGAATATGGATGCCAATCTCCTTTCGGAAGTGCTTCATCTCTGAATTTAAAGAATCCCATCATTTCTCCAAACATTGCCGGATCATCACATGTCTTATAAAATTCAAGTGCTTTTTGATGTGCTTCTTCTTTTCGTTCATCGGACCAATGAGGAAGAACATGTTCAAACCACATAAGCTGATCTGGGTTATTATGAACGTAATCCAAAACTCTCTCCCAGTCCACACCGTCCATTGTAAATGAAATAGTATGCGGCTGAACAGTCTTTCTGTCCACATATTCCCAGGGAGCACCTGCACGAGATGCAATATCTCCTTCACCTGTACAATCAACAATAACTTTACCATTAATTATCATGGTTCCATTTGTATTTTCTACAACAACACCTGTTACCTTATTATCATCCTGAACCACATCTACTACAAGACTATGAAGTAAAAGTTCTACTCCTTCTTCTTCCATCATCTGGAAAATAGTCATTGCAAACCAGTCTGGATCAACATAAGAAAAAGTATATCCTGCTTCCAGTCTGTGTTCTGGTTTAAGGTGTGGAAGTGCATGTCCTTCCTTTAACATGCGGGCATGGATTTCTTCAACAATGCCTGCGCAATCTTGCTGTCCCTTAGGATTAAACAAATGTGCAAATGCAAACCCTGGAGGCCCTGAAAAACAGAGCTGACCGCCAAGTGCTCCTACTCTCTCAATAAGAAGTGTAGACGCTCCACCGCGTGCAGCTGCTATTGCAGCTGCCACACCGGAAGTACCACCACCACAGATAATTACATCATATATCTTTTCAACAACAATCTGTTTTCTTGCCATGATAGAACTCCTTTCTGTAAATAACGTATTCGCTATACTTTATTTTTTAAATTCTTTAATCGATTTAGCTATCTTTCCATCCGGAAGTGCAATCGGCTCTACGCAGCCTTCACTATGCAAAGCCCAGGGAAGAATAACACCAGAATGTCCGCCACGTCCACCAACAACAACAACCTCAACATCTTTAGGCGTTCTGGTTACAGGAAGTGGATGTCTGTTTTCCCATTCTTTTGGACGAACCGGTACAAGTCCTCTATTACGAACCATTGGCACTTCATGATATACATACTGATGAATATGTTCCTGAATCATTTCTTTTGTATATCCAGATTTCTTTAACATAATACCATGATCAGGAGTCAGACAAATTACAAGCGGACCAGGCATATACGCATTGTTGGAACCAAGGGTTGTACAGCAGGCTGTGATTGTATCCAGAAGATCATGACCGTTAAGACTAAGAAAATCAATAATGTCATGAAGTGGTTCTGCCTTCAATACATAAACGGTTGTCGTTTCAGAATCATAATGATCCTCATTAATCATATTCCACTGTGCCAAATCTGGTTCCTCTGCAAAGCAGAATGTAAATTCAGCCTGAGAAGCAATGCAATCAAGATCACACACACCGGGAACAGAACGAAATACATTCATCATAACCAAGTTAACTGCACGTCCAATTGTAGCATTAGCCGGCCATCCTGGTCCCTGACAGCCCTGTTTGCCTGAAATACCAATTTCCTGTGCAATAGGACCAGATACAATAACCATATTTCCACCTGGATGTGATGTTGTAACAGACTGATTCAAATTATACTCCTTATGATTCAATGCTTTGAATACAGCAACCAATACCGGCATTGCATTCGGCTTACATCCAGCCATAATAGCAGCAATCGCAACATCTTTTACAGTAACTGTTTTTCCCGAAGGACCGCTTGGATCACAAAGAACCATATCTTCATCAAATGGGCAGTACTCCAGCATTTTTTCATATCTCGCTTTTGTCGGAGGAATAATCGGAAGTCCATCACTGATATGCTCTTTGTTAAAGAAATCATTGATTTCTTCGAGACCTGCACCTGCTTCTGCAACATCATCAATTTCTACCTCTAAAGGAAGAAGTCCATCTTTCTGAGGTGCAACAAGATCCATTTTTGCTTTTATTTCAGCCAGTTTTTCCAGTTCTTCTCCATTCGTCGTTAATGAAGCAAGAATGTAATCCCAGTGTTTGTCAACTTCTGCTGCAACCTCTTCTACAGTGGATGCTTGCATAATATCAACAGAACACATACATAAATGACCTGCTCGATAAAGTCCTACCCCCTCAGTAATTCCTGTTCCTGGAGGTGCTGTCATATATAATGTCGGAATACCAAGTTTTTCAATCTCAATAGATAATACAGTTGTAGAAGAAGACGTACCCATGTCTCCAAATGCTGTGATGCAGGCTACCGGCTCTTCTTTCGCCAACATTGCTGCATAATCAGCTAACATTGCAGCATCTTTGCCTCGGACAGTTTCTGTATATTCTACCCATTTTGAGTCATCACACCCAATTTCAACTAAGCGTTCTTTAATGCGATCAAATACTGTGTAATAATTACAAAAGCCCAACTTTGTATTATTGTAAAATAAAATCTTTCCCTTTTTCAGTTCCTCTAATGTTGGACGTTTTGCCAACGTAATCATTGTACGTTCCTGGTAACCTCGAGGATCAAGTAATTGGCTTAATTTTGTTGACATATGTACCCTCCTTGAATATAGTTTTATATGTTAGATGTAACACTTGAATTTCCAAAATCAACTTTTTATTTTCCTACAACATCTTTATAATTTTCTGGCGTCGCCATATTACCAGAAATTTCAACAGCTGCGTATTTCTGTCCTTCTTCCAAAAACTCCGGATAAATTTCTTCTGCGGTTTTACCATTACGAGTAATTTCCAACATGCCAGCCACCATCTGTTCTGCAAAATCCATAGCATCGTAATAACATGTTGCTTTCCATTCCGGGGCAGCTCCATTCGCCCATTCCTGAATGGCTAACTCACCACCTGCGCTCACCAGAATAGTTTTATCCTGCATACCACCTGCTTCGATTGCTCGCGCGGCACCCATAGCGTAAGAGTCAACTGATCCCATAACGATCCAGGAAGCAATTTCCGGATGTGCGGAGAGAATGGCGGAAACCTGATTGTAAGAAGCTTCTGTATTGTCACTACTGCTGGCTTCAGCTGCACAATCTGCCATAAATACATTTTCCTTCGGTACGCCAAGTTCTTCAATTCCACTCATAAAACCATCTATACGAGTAAGATCTGACTGGTATTTACTGTTTGTATTTTGAATGATTCCGATTTTTGATACATCTGAGAGATCTACCCCTGTTGTATCCTTGTTTTCTACAATCCATTCTCCACAGTTTTTTCCTACATTGAATGCATCCAGTTCTACATAAGGTGCAATATTATTTCCTTCTCCATCTTTTAGTTTTAGGGTTTCTCCAATTACAGGAATACCGGCATTATTAAACTTATCTACAACTGCAGTAGCACTTCCTTCATCAACAACAAAGAGAAATGCACCATCAATTCCCTGATTTATTGCAGTATCAACCTGAGATAATTGAGTATTAATGTCACGGCTTGCATCTCCATTGAGCACTTCAAAATTATTTTCTTCTCCCAATTCTCTTAGCGCCTCATCAATATGTTGGATCCACTCTACCGTCATAGATGTATTAAAGTATTCGAACACCAACTTTTCTTCAGAGGAAGCAAACACATTGACTGACCCTATTCCTCCTGTCGCTATCGCCGCACACAGAAACAAACTTATCATTTTTCTTGTCTTCATAATCTTTCCTCCTGTCCTTTAATTTATTTTACTAATTTTTTTCTTCTTACATAATCGAATACCAGAGCCCCTATCAACAGCAATCCTTTTGCTACAACCTGCCAGAATGACGATACATTTACCACCGTCAAACCATTATTAAAACATTGCATTACCAATAAACCAATGAAACATCCCAGAAGATTACCTTTACCACCGGTAAATGCAACACCGCCAAGAATAGCTGCCGTGATAGCATCAAATTCTGCTCCTGATCCACCCGCTGGCTGTCCGGAATGCATCTTTGCAGTCATTAAAATACCTGCAAAAGCAGCAATCATAGATGACATCAGATAAAGAATAGTGCTAGTTCTCTTTGGACTTAGACCTGCAAGTCTCGCCGCCTCTGGATTTCCTCCAACCATATATACGCTGCGACCAAATACCGTTTTGGAAAGAATAAAACCAAAAACTATAAAAAATATAACCATAATAATCGCAGGGAAAGGAATTCCCATAATTCGCATGGTACCAATCTGGTTATATGCCTGGTTAGCTACCGGCTGTGATTTGCCATCACAAATCAGATAAGCAGCCCCTTGACAAACCTGAGAAATTGCCAATGTAGCAATAAATGGCTGTAATTCAAAAATATTAACCAACAGAGAATTACACAGACCAACAATTGCACTACATATTACAACAATTAAAATTGCCAGACCCCATGGAATATTTTTATTAACCAGCAATGCCATCATAACTCCAAATAGTGAAGCAGTATGAGCGCTGGCAAGATCTATATGTCCGGCAATGATCAAATAAGTTTCACCAATGGCCAGAAGACCAATTGTTGATGCTGCCATCAGAATATTTGTAAAATTCGTGATGGAAAAAAAGTTCTTATTTAAACCTGTAAAAATAGCAATTACAATTGCAAGAACTATCAGCATCAGGATCTCATTTGATTGAAAAATATTGACTTTCTTTTTTGTTTTATTATTTTCCATATCTTATTCTCCATTATCCCAAAAGGCCACTGTCATCAACCATGGCCAGCTGCATAATCAGCTCCTCTGAAAGTTCGTTCTTTCCAAGTTCACCGGTCACTTTTCCCTCATGCATAACTACCACGTTATCACAGACATTTAACACTTCCGGCAAATCTGAAGAAATAAAAATCACTCCCAAGCCTTTTTTTGCAAGATCACATACCATCTGGTATATTTCAGCCTTTGCACCTACATCGATGCCTTTTGTTGGTTCGTCCAAGATTAATACTTTCAAATTTGCGAGCATCCATCTTCCCAGAATTACTTTTTGCTGATTTCCTCCAGATAACTCTCTTACAATTTTTTTGTCACTATGTGTTTTTATTCGGTATTGTTCAATTGCTTTAGCAGACAGTTTTTTCTCTTTTCCCGAATCAATAACACCTCCACCAGAAATTGTTCGAAGGATAGGCATCGTGAGATTGTCCCTAATCGATCTTCCTAATACTAATCCCTGTTCTTTCCTATCTTCTGGACAAAATCCAATGCCTGCTTTAATGGCATCTTTCGGGCCTTTAATTTTAACTGTTTTACCTTCTATCAGAATTTCTCCGCCTTTTTTCTTGTCTGCCCCAAAAATCAATTGCATAGTCTCTGAACGTCCGGCACCAACCAGTCCAGAAAAGCCAAGCACTTCTCCAGCATGAAGCTTAAAACTTACATTATGAACCATGCTGCCTTCCAGATTTCTGACTTCCAAAACGACATCTCCAAATTTATCATTTCTATCCAACATGGAATATGTATCACCAATGTTACGCCCAACCATCTTTGATACCAATTGATTTTCAGTCGCCTCTTTAGTTGCAATTTTGTCTACAAAGCATCCATCCTTCAGAATAACAATACTGTCTGTTATTCTAAACAACTCACCAAGGCGATGAGAAACGTACAAGATAACTTTTCCTTCTTCCTTTAACTTTTTTATCAGATCAAAAAGTATATTGATTTCTGCATCTGACAAAGGCGCCGTCGGCTCATCAAATGCTATAATTTTACTTTCCCGACGATAAGCTTTCATAATTTCCACCATTTGCTGGTGTGCCACCGATAAATTTTTCACTTTTGTACCAGCTTTAAACGGAAGATGAAAGACATCAATTAATCTCTGCGCCTCTTCATTTGATCTCTTAAAATCAATCACACCAAAGCTATTATGATACATATCTTCCATGAAGATATTCTCAGCAACAGTCAATTCTCCAACCAATTGTCGTTCTTGGTAGATAATGTTAACGCCTGCTTTAATCGCTTCAATTGGTGTTTTAAACTCCATCTTTTCGCCATTAATATAATACTCACCTGAATCTGCAGTCTGTGCGCCACTTAATATTTTTAAAAGTGTACTTTTTCCTGCCCCATTCTCACCCAAAAGTGCACACACTTCTCCTCCATCTGCACGAAAGCTAATATTATCAAGAGCCTGGACACCAACAAAGGCCTTACTTATATTTTTTACTTCCAAACAATTTCCCATAGCCCCTCCGTCTTCGTATCCTATACATAGCCGCACCTTTTTCAAACAAGCATATTATTCAGCCAGATTTCTTTTTGCCTCCGCACGAGCTTTCTGAACTTTCGAATATTCGTTTGTCCTCTGAATTAAAAAACGGAAATCTTTTGCACGAGTAACTCTTGGATAATTACATCTATTATTAGGAGTTGTATCTTTTCCATTAAAAATTGGATGTCTTAACATTAATTCCAAAACATCTTCATCGTTGTATCCCCATTCCTCAAATGTCATATTCTTTGCAATATTCAGGTCAACATTCAAATCGATCACCCAATCAATCAGCATTTTCACTTCAAATTCTGTATCTGTAAGATGATTACCAGTCAAAGCATTATACGCCTTTCTATATTTCTCCTTACAGCCTTCTCCATTCCATTCGATTACTGCTGGAAGTACCATGCCACAGGCATCTCCATGCGGCATATGGAAAGGAGCTTCTGACATCGGATGTGTAATAACATGATCCTGTCCAATACTTGCAATTCCAAGTGAAAATCCAGAATACATACATCCAAGGCTCATCATATTTGCCCATTTATCCTCAGCAGGATTTGCGCAGAACGGACGTATTGCTTCTCCTATCAATTCCAGAGATCTTAAAGAAAAAGTTTCTGTGAAATCATTGGCACTCATACTGGTATAGGACTCAAGTCCATGCGTAAGTGCATCCACAGATGTAGCAGCTGCAACACTTCTTGGTAATCCTGCAAGTAAATCAGGATCCATTATAGAATACGGTGGAAGTATACAATCATGAGAAGGTACTATTTTTTCACCCTCATAGTTGCAGATAACCGCATTCCGACAAACATCAGATCCTGTCCCTGCTGTTGTAGGAATTGCAATAATTGGAAAAGTCTTATGAGCAAAGGGTTTATGTGGATCAATTCCAAAAAGGAAAGATGGATCAACACATGATTTTCCTGAATCACCTGCAATAGCTACACCCTTTGCAGTATCCATTGTGGAACCACCGCCCACTGCAATCATTACATCTGCACCAAAATCACGATATGCCGGATTTGCCTTTTCATCAATAGTCTTTGCTTCCGGATTAGGAACTAAGTCTGTAAAAACAAAATATTCAATACCTTCTGTTTTTTTTAGAATTTTCTCAACAGGATCAATAACTCCAATCCTATAAAGATCCGGATCAGCAATCAACATAACTCTGTTCCAGCCTTCTGTCCTGAGAATTTCAGGAATAACATTTATACTACCCGATCCCTGATAAAGACTTTGTTTTACACCAAACTGTAAGTATTTCTTTTCTCTTGCCACGGTTTTTCCTCCTTATAAATTTGCATATTTTTCGTCTTTTCATCTGTTATTTCAAAACTTTCATCGTCCTCTTAAGTGATTTCACCTTATCATTCTCATATTTTTTTGTCAATATTTCTATATGCTTTGTCATTTTTGTTAAATTGACATTGTGATTGACATATTTTTTGACTATTCTGTCACATTACTGTCATATTTTAAAAATGACAAAAATGTAAATAATATTGACTTTTTCATCAAAAGATAAAAGACTAAAAACATCAAATATTTTAAGGAGGAGGTACATGACATGAAAGACTACACAAAAAAACGACGTTATATTCTTGTAACTTGCTGTCTCGCAAACTTATGCCTTGGATCTGTTTACGCCTGGAGCGTATTCGCTTCACCTATGGCTGAATATCTAAGTCAAATTAATGGTATAAACATTACAACCGGAGATCTTGCTATTGTATATACCATAGCTAATTCTGTAGGACCCATCACAATGATATCAGGTGGATGGTTTAACGACAGGTTCGGTCCTAAGATTGTTCTTTTGGTCGGAGGCGTTATGTTTGGTTTAGGTATGTTTTTGTCTGGCTTTGCCACAAGCATAGGATATCTGGTCTTTACTTATGGTCTTCTTGGTGGACTTGGCCTGGGTATGGCCTATGGATGTAATATCAGCTCTTGCGTCAAATTCTTTCCAGATAAACGTGGTCTGATTGGAGGTATTACAACTGCTGTTTACGGATTATCTTCTGTAATCCTGCCTCCAATTGTTACTTCTGTTGTACAAAAATCCAGTGTTTCTTTTGCTTTCAAAATTGTAGGAATAACATTCATTATTATCATGATTCTCTGCTCACTTATCGTTGAAAAATGTCCTGATAACTTCATTCCTGGTGGATGGATTCCTCCTACGCAGAAGAATTCAACAGTTACTGTGAAAAATTATGATTGGAAATTCATGCTAAAAAGCCCCATTTTTTATTCTATGTTGCTTCTTCTTATGTGTGGTGCCTTCTGTGGTATGATGATTATATCTCAGGCATCCGCCGTCGCATCCGATATGATTGGCATGGGAACAGCTTCTGCAAGCTTAGCCGTCTCTATTCTGGCTCTTTTCAATGCAGGCGGAAGACTTTTAGCCGGAACACTTTCTGATAAAATCGGACGCATTAATACACTTGTTCTCTCTTGCATATTATCAATAGTCGGTCTTCTTTTCCTGACTTTCTGCAAAACAGGAACCTATATAACGTTTTATATTGGTATTGCTTTTGTCGGTATCTGTTTTGGGGCATTTATGGGTGTCTATCCCGGATTTACCGCTGATCAGTTCGGTCAAAAAAACAACAGTGTAAACTATGGAATAATGTTTATAGGATTTGCTATGGCTGGATTCTTTGGTCCAATGATTATGAAAAATGTATATGCATCTACAGGTTCTTATAAAAATTCTTTTATTATTGCAATCTGTTTAAATATTATCGGCATACTACTATCGCTAATCTATCGTTCACTTTCTTACAAACCAAAAAATACTTTGTTATCGTTCCATCTTCAAAATAGCAATTTCAAGAACATGTAGTGAAAAAATTTTCTTACATCTACTCTTTTACTGCAAAAAACGAGATTCCACTGATTTAATTATCTGGAATCTCGTTTAAAACTGTTTGCTTTTTTTAATTTTTGTCAGGAGACATCTGGCACAGGCACACTTTGAATCATAATTTGTATCTGACGTGCTACCATCTCATTATTTCTGTTCTGCGGAAATGCAGTTTCCCATATATGGTGGCAAGTATGATACATTGCCCTTACGATAGGTAATTCCGTAGAAGTCAACACCCATGGTACATCATCTGTCAATTGTTTGGGTTCATTAAAGATACTGACACAAGTATTATTTTTGCACAATACATTCAAATCTCCCATCAATTGAGCACTGCTGTCATCTACAAGTGTTACTTCATGAATCTTGGTATGTGACTGCACATGGGTCAATACCTCCGCCATATTGTTCAGCAATTGTCGAAATTGATGATTTGAAATATAGATTGATTTCCCACAAAACAAAGAAACTGTATCAAGGTATATTTTCTCCTCACCAAGTAATTTCAACAGTGCTTTTTTGGGAATTAAATATCTGAAATGGGCTTCCCCATCTCTACGCAAATCTTTTTTCAAACTCAGGCAAGCTTCAAGAATCTGATCACATAATTTCTGATCCACATTATTGTTTCTCAATATTTCTTCCATTTCTGTCACTGGAATTAGATTAACAAATGGAAATCTCATATAAAGATACTGACTTTCTGGTAAATTCACCATACCAGAAAGGAAATCCATATAAGAACCACTGTCTTCATGGAAATAAAACCTGAAACATGGTGAAGCCGTCTTCAGTTTTTTTTGCATTACTTCAAGCATTCCCTGAACGGTCTCTTTGTCATCTGACAAATAAGTTATGTTCTCTTTCTGTTCTGTCTTTGCAGAATACTGCAGCATTGCCGCATGATCCTTCAATACCACACATGACTTCTCAATATAGTCTCCGTATCTTTCCTCATGAAAATATGGATAAACTTTCCCTGTCAAATATAAGGGCAACCACGCAAGTAAAGATTTTTCTAATTGATCTGATTTTCTACTCATAGGATGAATTACATAAATTTCATTTCCTCCATCCAAAAAATTTCTATTTAAATCTTTCCATTCTTCAATATATTGCTCACTTTCCAAAAACCAATCTTGCGATTTATCAAGTGCACACCATAATTCCTGGGATGTCTCCAAGTCAGTCCCCATTCGGAGAATAGAAAGGATACAATTTCTTTTTCCCTGTGCACCGTAAAATTTGTACATAGATATTCTGTCTTTCTTATTCTCAGAAATAATAAAATCCTGTATAGATACTTCAGTTGCTTCCACTTTTACAGCTTTTATCAGCCATTTTTTTAAATAAAGTTTTAGTCTGTCTTTACTCACTGCATTCACATCTGGATAATCTTCTTCCAATAACTTACGAACCTCTGCATAATCGGAAGCTTTATCCAAAGACATCACATATTCTATCATCTGTTCAAAAATTTGAGAATTTGCTCTGAATTTTCTTTTATTAGTTCTCCATTTACTGATTAACGAAGAGTCTACATGCAACACCTCGGCCATTTCCATTCCAGATATATGAAATGTTTTTAGTAACATAGAAAAATTAGTAATTGGAACTTTGTCTCTACTCATTTTTGCCTCCTCCTCCACAAAATAATAATAATCATTATATTAATTTCTGTCTACTGTTTTATATTTTATTTTTTAACTGAAAAATATACAACGATAACAGCATATATTCTCTTGTATATGCTGAGGCATCGTCATATTGAAACAATTCTTCAATTCTTTTAATCCTATAAATCAATGTATTCTTATGTATTTTTAATTCCCTGGCAGTAGCTGAAACTGAACGATAATTCTGAAGATAACAAAAATATGTTTTAAGAACCTGTTCTTTATCTTTTATTTTATTTTCACATAATCTTCTGATATCAGGATGACAAGCATAAACAAAAGAAAAATCCCACGCATTTTCAATCATATAACGCACCGCATGTACATAAAAATCAGCAATCAACATTTTTTCAGTACTCTTACTATATTCTGCTGCTTTACAAGCCTGTTTATAAGCATACGGCAACTCTGCTAATTTTTTATACGGAAGGCTCAATCCTGCCCGAAATCTTACATGTTGTAAAAGATCATTCAATAGTCTGCTCCTATAAAGGTATTCCAGCTGAATATCTGAGATAGAAAAAACAATATTTCCATCATAATTTACTGCTAACACTTGTGAAAATATATTTTGTATCATATTTCGGACAGAAATGGCTTTTTGTGCTGAAAGTTCTTCTTCAAACATCAGCACGCAGATTCTATAATCCCTTTCAGATGACCAGCACACATACTGTTTCCAGTATTCTTGTTCTGTATCCGATATAGTCTGACCCAGAAGCATTCTGGTAAAATAATGCATCATCTTCCCTGTTTGATCCGTTTTTTCTACAAGCTCTTTAAGAGTTTCCGTAAGATATCTACTTATAAATTCTACAAGTTCCACATCCCCCACATTCAATTTACGATCATATTCCAAAATATTGAGTCGTCCTATATTGTTTCCCTTCCAAAATAATGCATAAGATACCATATTCATATGTATATTTTGATCACAAAAACTGTAAATCTCCGGTTTGCTATCCAAATAGTATTTGTTATTTCGTCCCTCCTTCATAAGATAATCTATAACCTTTGGTGAACTATAACCATGCTGTTTGAGATATGACCAGTCATTATTTACATCAGCTTCATCATATTGACTGCTCATACTCAGAACTTTATTGCCACCATCAAGAAGAACCATAGGGTTATGAAATATCATCCAACTTTTTTCCATTATCATCTTGTAATCCAGTTTCACTCTTGCCTGCTGTAAAATCTGTTCCCAATTCTGATAAAAATCGAACGTATCCTGTACAAGATTATAGATCTGTCTATAATCTTCCCCTGAAAAAATGATATATCCGCCCTCTTTTCCTGCATCACAAATCACATCTTTGCCTTTTTGATATACGAAAACACAATTAGGAACTACAGATAACCTTGCACTTTGCAGGTTTATAGGTGCATCTTCTGGAATATACAACTTTGGTTCCATTTGATATAATCGATTTGCAATCATCCACAAGTTAAGTTTCATATTAGCCCTTTCCATTTTTAATGCACGAAAACTACTCGGTTTTAAATAACCGAGTAGTCTAACCTCATCAACCATATAAATTCCTTATTCACGACTCATCTTGGAATTTTTTGTTAATACTTCAATTCTGTATAATCAAAAAATCCTGCCTCTCCTAAAGTGTACAAAGACGCTTCTTTATAATCTGGCGGCTCCAATGGAATTTTTCCGGCATTTTCCGCTTTTAATTTTCCTTCTAAAAGGGCTTGCGCTGCCTGTATTTCTTTTTCTAAAAAACTTCTGTTCAAAGGAAAATCAAAATGAGCCGTATAAATAGTATCAAAATCATTTCCATACCGTGTCTTCAATCTATGCAAGCTACAGATTAAAGCCCGTAAATTTCTTTGAGGGCCAAAAATAAATACCTTTTTAAGAATAGTGTCCCCACCCACCAAAATTCGTTCTGCTCTATTCAAGAGAACAATACTTCCATAAGTATGGCCTGGCATAAAAATCACCTCAAACACACGACCACCTATATCTATTATTTCACCATCAAAGATTGGATTTGGGATTGCATCTCCCGGTTTACATTTACAAGCATAATAGGCAAACTCTGATGGATGCATCAGAGTTTTTTCAAACTGATGATTACATCCAATATGATCACTGTCTGCGTGAGTGTTTACAAGGATAACTGGGATGTCCCCTACAAGTTTTGTTATTATTTCTCTCAAGTTTCCCGGCCCATTTGTTGTATCAACCAACAAAGCAGCCTGACTTCCCCGGAACAAAAATGCTCTTCCAACTGCACCAGAAAAATACCAGGTATTATCGTTAATGGCAATAGCCTCCATAAAGAATCCCTCCCATTCCTGACAACTATCACAAGCTTTGGATTACTCTATATGATTCAAAGTTTTTCGAATACGTTCCATAGTAGTTGCAAGCTCTATACTATGCTTATATGATACATCGTCAGATTCTTTTTTTCCTTCCAAAATATACTGAGATACCGATTCAAACTGATATTTAAATCCCTCACATCCATTACCTTCATATGGATCATCAAAAGATTCTTCCAAATCGTTATACCATAAATGATTTTTATGTGTGTACAATGAAGCATGATACGGACAAAAAAACGGATTCCCTATCAAAATTTCACCTTCTGTTCCACTTATACGAGCTATACTCTGGGTTCTGGCAGTCCATGAACAAGATAACATAGCTCGTCTGGAAGCTCCCTCATATGAAAGAATAAAACAAGAATTCAAATCTCCTCCATCCGGACGATCAATTCGTTCAGATACACCAATTATTTTCTCTGGAAGCTGATTATATACAAATTGAGCAAGATTCACACTATAACAACCAAATTGAGATAATGCTCCTCCACCTTGAGATATATTATTTCCCCAATGACTTGCATCATTAATATCAACTCCAAAAGTCTGAATTGGACATCCGAAAGTTGCAATCACTTCCACTACTTCTCCGATTCTGCCTTCCTGCATCCACTGTTTTGCTTTTCTCATAGCCGGAAAATAATTAGACCAAACACCTTCTGCACAAAATACGTTGTTGTTTTTTGCACATTCAAAAATTTCAACAGCATCTTGCGCATTTTGAGTCATTGGTTTTTCTACCAAACAGTTTTTTCCTGCATTCATTATTTTAAAACATTGTTCTTTATGAAGCCACGGAGGAGATGCAACGTAAACAATATCTACATCTTCTCGTTTTAACACATCTTCTATATTCGTATAGGCAGTTGCATTTACAAGTTGATTGCTTTCAATAAAATTCTGAGCTTTTGTATAATTGGAAGAACAAACTGCTACAATCTCATATGTGTCCGCCTGTCTCATTTCTTTAATTACCCTGTTGGCAATTTTCCCAAGGCTCCACATAGCCCATTTTACTTTTCTTTTACTCATAACTTACTCCTTATCATAATCAGCGCCTTTATTAATATCTGCAAAATTAACCATTGACTTGTATATTAATTATATCAATGCATTATTATTTTGAAAAGATATTGACAACATTTGTCATTATAGCAAAATTGACAGATAAATGACAGAGCTATTTTGCATTGCTTACATTGTTATTTCAATACTATTCGTTCAGATGAACGAATAGTATTGTCATTTATTTACGAAAATTAGTTCAAGTATTCTGTTTATTTTAATTTTAAATACGATAAAATAGAATTATCAAACGGATAATCCAAAATCATTCAACCCATTTGTAACTGTTCAATACCCTCACAGTTATACCCATTTTATTTATATATAAAATTTCAGGAGGTAGAAGAATATGAAAATGACCGAACGAGAATGTGCTTTATTGGCTTTTGATCATCAGGAAACACCTTGGGTTCCATCACCTTCAACAAGTATGGATATCTGTATCCCAACTGTAATTGAAGAGGGTGCCCGTGGCTACGGTATCACAACTGACTGGTTTGGGGTAAAATATCTCTATAGAGAAGATCAACCTGGTCCAATGCCTCTGGAATCTGAAGTCAAAATTGATGATATTGAAAACTGGAAAGAAATTGTTACTATGCCTAACATAGATGATTATGACTGGGAAGGTCATGCAGCCAGAGACACAGCTAATTGGGATAGAAAAAACAAAGTATCAAAATGCATATTGATAAATGGTTGCTTTGAAAGTCTTCATATGTTCTGCGGATTTGTTGATGCACTCTGCAATATTCAGGAATATGAAGATGAATGTAAAGACTTTATGGAATGGATTGCAAACTACAAAGTTGCAATTATAGAACGCGTTAAAAAGTACTATAATCCAGATATCATTCAATTTCATGACGATTATGGAAATACCAATAATATGTTTATGCCTTTATCAAAATGGAATACTATTGTCCGTCCCAATCTGCAGAAAGTTGTTGATGCAGTAAAAGGGAATGATATGCGATTTCTCCTTCACTCTGATGGAAAAATTCGCGAAATGATTCCTACATTTATTGAAATGGGAATAGAAGCATTAAATCCAGTACAAACAGAAAATAATCCTTATGAAGTCAAACAACTTTTTGGTGACCGTCTTACCATTAACGGTGGGTTTGATAATGTTGCTGTACTAGACAATCCTGATGCTACGGAACAAGATATCCGTGATTCTATTAACAAAACTTTATATGAAATGTATCCTGGCGGAGGATGGGTTGCTCACTGCAGTTTCCTAAATCAATTTTCCGATCGTAACGCAATATGGCTGGATTGCTTAGATAATTTTAATCAGCCTCTTATGGAAAAGGCTGGTGTTCCTTTTATACGACACGGAAATATGGATGTCTTGCAATCCGTGTATAATCTTGCTGAAAACGCAAAGAAGTAGTTATCTTTTTATCAATACAAAAGAGACCAAATTCCAATCACTTGAAATTTGGTCTCTTTTCTTCTTTTATCCACAGAATGTCTCCACACAAGACATCCTTCTCCACACCACAACCTGGTTATCCACACAACAACCAGCGGCTTTCCCCACTCCAAAATCTGGAGATCCTAAAAAGCCCAGGGGGAGTGCACGAGGGGGCCGGGCATAGGCCCCCTCTGCAAAATCTCTTATTTGATATATACTTTATCCAGATGCCAGATATCATCCACATATTCCTGGATTGTTCTGTCAGAAGTGAACTTACCGGCACATGCAGTATTCATCATAGCCATACGTGCCCAGCCTTTTTCGTCCTTGTATGCTTCTTCCACTTTCTTCTGTGCAGCTGCATAGGAACGGAAATCACCAAGGATGAAGTACTGGTCTGCTCTTTCTCCACCATTCTGGTTCAGGAGAGAGTTGTAAAGATCACGGAACAGTTCTGTATCGCTGGAGAATGTTCCGTTTACCAGTTCTGTCAGTACCTGACGAATCTCATCATCTGTATTGTAGATGACTCTTGGATCATATCCACCATTGTTTTCGTAATTGATAACTTCGTCTGCGCTGAGACCAAAGATAAAGGCATTCTCCTGTCCTACTTCTTCTACGATCTCTACATTTGCACCGTCCATGGTTCCCAGAGTAGGTGCACCATTCAGCATGAACTTCATGTTACCAGTACCGGAAGCTTCCTTACTTGCAGTAGAAATCTGTTCAGAAACATCTGCTGCTGCAAAGATCATCTCTGCATTAGATACACGATAGTTCTCAATGAATACAACTTTCAACTTACCTTCGATAGACGCATCATTGTTTACAACATCAGCCACAGAGTTGATAAGTTTGATGATCTTCTTGGCACGAGCATAACCGGCAGATGCTTTTGCGCCGAAAATAAATGTTCTTGGATAGAAGTCCATTTCCGGATGTTTCTTGATCTGATCATACAGATAGATTACATGCAGGATGTTCAGAAGCTGACGTTTGTACTCAT
>OLQV01000759.1_pt1 | contig 27216 bp, 27 predicted proteins | sample 1672371 | NCBI WGS metagenome assembly OLQV01 (sample SAMEA3136676, study PRJEB25190) | human gut metagenome
ACGTTGTATGAGTGTTGATTTTAGCTTTATATCCTAATTTATTAAATGTGTCTAAGCAACAAAAAGAATGGCATGGCCATGATGATATTATGGATTGTTTTATATCTTGTTGCCTTGTTGATGACAATATTTGGGGCAGCATTCGTTTGGCCTTTATTTATTATTGGTGTTGTATGGCTATGTGTGGGTTGGATTCCGTTTCTTGGGTTAAAGGTGTTAAGACCACAAGAAGCTTTAGTTTTAACATTATTTGGTAAATATGTAGGTACTTTAAAAGATGCTGGATTCTATTATGTCAATTCCTTTTGTCAGGCTGTCAATCCTGCCGCAAAGACAAAACTAAATCAAAGCGGAGATGTGGATGATGGTTCTAAGAAGAGTATTTTTCAAGCACAAAATAATGGAACAGTAGAAATGGCTTCAAAGAAAGTATCTTTGAAAATCATGACTTTAAACAACAATCGCCAAAAAATCAATGATTGTTTAGGAAATCCTGTTGAGATTGGAATTGCCGTGATGTGGCGTGTTACAGATACCGCAAAAGCTGTATTTAATGTAGATAACTATAAGGAATATCTTTCTTTACAATGCGATAGTGCATTAAGAAATATTGTTCGTATTTATCCTTATGATGTCGCTGAAAATGTAGATACAACAGGAGATGGTATTGCCGATGAGGGAAGTCTTAGAGGTTCTAGTGAAGTGGTTGCTTCTAGAATTCGTGATGAAATTCAATGTAAAGTTAAAGATGCAGGCCTTGAAATTATTGAGGCAAGAATTACATATTTGGCATATGCACCAGAAATTGCAGCCGTTATGCTACAAAGACAACAGGCAAGTGCGATTATTGATGCACGTAAGATGATTGTGGATGGAGCTGTTGGCATGGTTGAAATGGCATTGGATCGTTTAAATGAAAATGGGGTTGTAGAATTGGATGAAGAAAGGAAAGCGGCTATGGTTTCTAACTTGTTAGTCGTACTTTGTGGAAACCATGATGCGCAGCCAGTTGTAAATTCTGGCAGTTTGTATTAATGGAAAAGAAACAGATTCCTTTGCGTCTTTCAAAAAAATTGTATGATCAAATCGCTTCATGAGCAGAAGACGATTTTCGCAGTGTCAATGGACAAATTGAATACTTGTTGACAGAGTGTGTGAAACAAAGAAAAAAGAATGGCAAATACGTCAGTGATACGATGGATGATCCTATTGAATTGGATATTAAGTAAGAGAGTGTAGAAATACATTCTCTTTTTAACTTGAAAAAGTGTTGATTAATTAAAAGTTTTACAGGTTAACACTGTAAAAAATGTTAAAAATATATACTTTATTTGGTATACTTAGAATAAAGAAGGTGATATTGTGATTATTAATAGACATGATTATATAGAAGCTATAACTCCATTCATTGGTCAACCATTAGTGAAAATCTTATCTGGTGTAAGGCGTTGTGGAAAATCAACTATCTTTGAGATGTTGAAAGAAAAATTGCTTGCTTCTGGAATTGAGAAAAAATGTATTATCTGTAAAAGATATACAGATATGGATATAGCACAGAATATTACGGCTAAACAAATGTATGATGAACTAGTTTGTGAATCAAAAGATAATGAATATTCATATTTGATTTTGGATGAGATTCAAGAAATATCGGGATGGGAAAAGGTAGTGAATTCTTTGTTGGAAAAAGGAAATTTCGATATTTATGTGACTGGATCAAATTCAAAATTAATGTCGAGTGAGATCTCAACTTATTTAACTGGAAGATATGTACAAATACCTGTATATACATTGTCATTTAGTGAGTATTTACAATTCAAATCTAAAAGTAAATTATCAAAAAGAGAGTTGTTGAATGAGTATATACGTTTTGGCGGCTTTCCTATTGTCGCATTAAATGAGTATGAATCAAATGCGGCATATCAAATTGTAAATGGCATATATTATACAGTTGTTTCTAGAGATATAGTAAATCGTCATCGTATTCATAAACAAGAATTGTTTGATCGTGTTGTCAAATATGTGGTTGAAAATACAGGTAAGACATTCTCGGCCAATTCAATTTCTAAATTCTTAAAGAGTGAGAATCGACAACTCTCAAATGAAAGTATATATAATTATTTAAGATGGTTAGAACAAGCTTTTATTATTTATCCATGTAGACGATATGATTTGCAGGGTAAGAATATTTTGAAAACACAAGAAAAATATTATTTGGCAGATATTTCATTGAAATATGCTTTGTTTGGATATAATCGAAATATGTTAGATGCCGTAATGGAAAATATTGTGTATTTAGAACTAAAAAGACGAGGCTATGATGTTTATGTTGGAAAGTTAGGTACAAAGGAAATCGATTTTGTCGCTATTTTAAGAGATGAAAAAATCTATGTACAAGTCTGTGTTCAATTACCCGAAAATTCAGATCGTGAAACTTCGAATTTGAAGGATATTCAAGATAATTATCCTAAGTATGTAGTAACGTTAAATGATTTAGATGTTGGAAATGATGAAGGAATCAAAATTGTGCATCTACAAGATTTCTTATTGCAAGATCGATGGATATAATAGTCATTTTGTCTAAGTTGTACATTGTAATGTATATGTGAAAAACATAAAATACTCTAAAAATAGGAGGTAAATTTATTTATGTATACAAACAATTATTCAAACTCAGTTAGCACAAATTCATTATATAAAGTATACAGTTGGATGATGGTAGGCCTTGGAATTACGGCAATCACTTCGGCCTTGTTGTATGCTTCAGGCATATTCATGCTTATTATTCAGATTCCCATGATTTCACTATTATTATTCATAGTACAAATTTCGTTAACGATTTCAATGGGACGTCAATTATCACGTAATACACCCTCTTCCACAATGAAGACGATGTTTATTGTGTATTCACTTACAATGGGAATCAATATGACATCGTTGGCTTATGTTTATAGTGCTGGACAGATTGCAGCTGCCTTTGGCATTAGCGCAATTTACTTTGCATGTTTAGCCATTATTGGAAAGACGACTAAAATGGATCTTAGTAAAGTGGGAAACATTTGTTTGATTGGTTTGATTGCGATGATCTTTAGTCAATTTTTCTTTATGTTATTTAGAGTTGGCGTGGATGTACGCTTATGGAGCGTGATTGGACTCTTATTATTTACTGGACTTACAGCTTGGGATATACAAAAAATGAATTATATGTTGAATGGCTATGAAGATGAAAAGATTTCGATTTATGTGGCGTTACAGCTATATTTAGATTTCTTGAATATCTTCTTATACATTTTGCGATTATTAGGACGTAGAGATGATTAGTTTCATCTCTATTTTTTATGGTTGACAATGTAAACTAATATTGTATACTTTAATAGTTCACAAAATGAACTAAAGGAGTATGTATGAAAGTATTAAAGAAAATAGGAATTACTATATTATGTTTATTATTGATTTGTGGAATAGGAATTGTTTGTCTGTTTCACAAGGAATATAGCTCATTAAAATCATTAAAAAAAATCGATGCTTATCCAATGTATATAATGGATTATAGTGCGGATTATGGATTGGATGAGTTTTTAGAAAAAGGTGCAAGCAATGATAAAGAGCTTGTCGAATTTGTGGTGAATCACGTAATGAAGGGGTTACCATTAAGTATTGAGATTCCAGATTTAGGTTGTTCTACATTTATTGCACAAAATAAAGATTCAGGATATCTGTTTGGACGCAACTTTGATATGGATTATTCGCCAAGTGTATTAGTGAAGACGAAACCTAAAAATGGGTATGCCTCTGTATCCATGGTGAATTTAGGCTTTGTAGGATATAATGAAAAACATTTACCAGATACATTAAAGGATTCATTAGTAACTTTGGCAGTCCCTTATGCACCACTAGATGGAATGAATGAAAAAGGATTAGCGGTTGGTGTATTGTTGATTGATACAAAACCAACAAATCAGAATACAAAAAAGGTGGATATCACAACGACAACAGCGATTCGTTTAATGCTTGATAAGGCCAAAAATGTGGATGAAGCATTAGAATTATTATCATCTTATGACATGCATTCAAGTGCGAATAGTTGTTATCACTTCCAAATTTGTGATGCTTCTGGAAAGAGTGTTGTTGTAGAATATGTGGATGATGAAATGAAGGTTGTATATCCAGACAAGAATTATCAATGTGCTACAAATTTCTTATTGACTCAACCCGATGCAAAATTTAATTTTGGCCAAGACCGCTACCAAATTATTGATGAAAAATTAAGTTCCACAAATGGAAAACTATCCAAACATGAGGCTATGCAACTTTTATCCGATTGTTCGCAAGAAGCGCATAAAAACAAACAGGGAAAAATATCAAAGACACAATGGTCTTGTGTATATGATTTAAAGAATAAAAAGGTAACGATTTGTGTGAATGAAAATTATGATGCGAAATACACAATTTCTGTGCTAGAATAAAATTATGAAAAAGAATGAACAAGTATTAGAAGCATGGCTCCAAATGACAACTGTTATCAATAATGAAAGAATCACTCCAGATCTTCCTTACAATGAGTCGATGATTTGTCGTTATTTATATCAAAATCAAGATTTAAATGTAACCGCAACGGATTTATGCAACTATATGCGCATGCAAAAATCGCAGATGAATCGTACGCTTACAAGTATGGAAAAAAAACAATTGATTACACGTATTCGTAGTGAGGATGACAATCGAAAAATCTATGTTTCATTAAATGATTCGATGATTAAAATCTATAAGAAACAACATGAAAAGATTTTAAAAATTGTAGATGAATTGTTTGAAAAGATTGGTTATGAAAGACAACCTGAAGTGATTGAACTGTTTGATTTGATTACACAAACCGCAAAAGAAATGCTGTAAAGATAAGCTGGATACCCAGCTTTTTCTTTTGTTTCATAAAGCCTTCTTTTTTGATAGAATAAAGATGGCGTTTGGGGAGGTTTATATGAAAAAAACAAATTATGTAAAAGATGTATTGGTTGTATTATTGGGAAATTTTATGGTGGCAGTATCCGTTGCTTTTTTTGTTTTACCAAATAATACATTAACTGGAGGCGTAGCCGGTGTGGCAGTGGCATTAAAACCGTTGTTGCCATTTATTCCATCGGTATGGTTGATCAACATATTGATGATTGGACTTTATATTGTGGGAGCTGTTTTTTTAGGAAAGGCATTCGCATTGAAATCATTAATTTCAACATTTAGTTATTCGTTTTTCGTTTCTTTGTTGACTTATGTGACAACTTTATTTCCAAAAGATACATTTGTGATGCAACCCATGTTGGCAAGTATTTATTGTGGGTTGATTTCAGGTATTGGCTTAGGACTCTGTTTTAGAGTAAACGCAAGTACAGGAGGAATGGATATTCCTGCATTATTGATTCATAAATTTACGCATATTTCTTCTGGAAATTCCGTAATGATCATTGATGCTTTAACTGTATTATTGGGAATGTCTACATATGGTGTAGAACCAGCTTTGATTGGAGTTTTATCTGTATTCACATCTGGTTTTGCGATTGATAAAACGATTTTGATTGGTTCAAGTACAGCTATTAACTGTATGGTAATTTCGGACCAATGGGTTGAAATTAAAAATCATGTGTTAGATAACATGAAACGTGGAGTTACAGTTTTAGAAGGTAAGGGTGGATATACAAACGAATCCAAACCTGTATTGATGATTGTTATTCCACAAAAAATGTATTCGAATTTAGAACATGAAATCATGAAGGTGGATCCAAGAGCGTTTATTATCGTGAATAGTGTTCATGAAGTCGATGGCGAAGGATTTACTTATGAATTGGAGGATTTAAAGTGACGACAAAATTAGTGATTTGTGACATTGATGCGACATTAGTGAATGAAAAGAAAGAATTGACACCTAGAACGAAGAAAGATTTAATTCAACTTCATGAAAAAGGGATTTATTTTGGCATTGCATCTGGTCGTCCGGCAGATGAATTAAAACGCAATAAAGAGTATTGGGATTTACCTTTTGACTTTGATTTTGTGGTAGGGATGAATGGCGCAGAACTTTGGGATGGAGTGCATCAAAAATTCTACAGCTATTTCATGATGAAAAAGGAATGGCTAAAAGAAACCATGGAAATCATGAAAGTTGTCAAATGTAATCCAATGATATATTGGGATGGAAAGATTCGTTGTGTTCATATTGATGATTGGATGATTCATTCGGCTTCGACATCGCATAAAGAATTGGAAGTTGTGAAATTAGAAGATTTCTATGCACATGAAAATGCAAAAATCATGTTTCGTATGAAAGAAGAGGATATGCCTAAGGCAGAAACTTGGGTAAAAGAACATCCAAATCCTTATTATCATGGTTTTAAAACACAATCCACACTACTTGAATTTTGTGATAAAAGAATCAATAAGGGGTATGGACTTAAAAAAATATGTGAACTCAATGATTTAGATATAAAGGATGTCATGGCCTTTGGAGATACATCCAATGATAATGACATGTTAAAAGTAGCGGGTTGCGGTGTTTGTATGATCAATGGTACGGATGATACAAAAGCTTGTGCCAATGCCATCACAAAACAGGATAATGATCATGATGGCTTAGCTATTTATCTAGAAGAAAGTGGGATTCTATGCTAAAAGTATGCGTAATTGGAGGGGGTCCATCCGGATTGATGGCTGCCTATACGGCAAGTTTAGAAGGACATCAAGTAGAATTGTTTGAGAAGAATAAACAATTGGGTAAGAAATTACAACTCACAGGTCATGGGCGTTGTAATGTGACAAACAATTGTTCAAAAGATGAATTTTTTAAGCATGTTGTACACAATGAAAAATTCTTGTATAGTTCTTTTTCACAATTTTCGAATTTGGATATGATCAAATTTTTAAAATCCAATGGTTTACCTACTATTGAAGAAGATCATGGACGTATGTTTCCTGGTTCAAATTCAAGTCAAGACGTTGTTTTACTGTTTGTAGACCTATTACGCAAAAATAATGTCATCCTACATATGGATGAGGCTTGTACAAATGTAGTTGTTGAAGAGGATCGAGTTGTTGGAATCAAAACGGATAAAGGAACATATTCATTTGATGTAGTCATTGTCGCAACGGGAGGAAAATCATTTGTATCCACAGGAAGTAGTGGAGATGGATATCAATGGGCTCAAAATTTGGATATAAAAGTAAGTGATTTGTATCCTGGATTAGTTGCTTTACGCACTAAGGAAGACTTTGATTTGGCTGGACTTTCATTGTCTAATGTTGGAATTCAAATAAAGAAAGGTAAAAAAGTTCTTTATAAAGAATGTGGTGATATTTTATTTACCCATGAAGGTTTAAGTGGACCTGCAATTTTGGCCATGTCAAGCTATGTCATTAATTCAAAACCCGAACGAATTATTTTAGATTTAATTTGTGATAAATCAATTGATGAAGTAGACATGCTTTTGTTAGAACGAATGAATCATTCTTCGAATAAAAAATTGAGCCATATTTTAGAAACAATGATTCCTAAGCGATTGGTTCAATATGTTATGAATCGATTACATATTGATGATTCTTTAAAAGCCAATGAAACCACAAAAGCACAAAGAAGAAGTATTAGTGAATTATTAAAGTGCTTAAGTTTTGAAATCGCAAATTTTGCAGGTTTTGATCAAGCTATGATTACTGTGGGTGGAATCAAGACCAATCAAATTCAACCTCAGACAATGGAAGCTAAGAAAATTAAAGGTTTAAAATTTGTTGGAGAAGTTTTAGATTTGGATGCACAAACAGGTGGATACAATCTACAAATCGCATGGACAACAGGATATGTTGCGGGAAGCACAATAAAAGAAGGGGCCAATTAAAGTCCCTTCTTAAATTTTGATGCAGGAATATGACAATAAGCACCTGGATTTTTGTCTAGATATTTTTGATGATATTCTTCGGCATTAAAAAAGTTTTTCATAGGCTCTACTTCAACAGCTAGAGGTGAATCATATTTCTTTTGGATTTCGTTGTATTTAGATTGAATGGTTTCTAAATCTGCTTTTTCCACATAATAAATACCTGTACGATAGGAAATACCGATATCTTCACCTTGTTGATTGACGGATACCGGATCAATGATATCAAAGTATAAGTCTAATATTTTAGATAATGAAATCATTTTGTCATCATATTGAATTTCTAATGTTTCTGCATGACCTGTAAGCCCTGCTTTAACATCTTTATATTCGGGATTTTGCGTTTTACCATTCGCATATCCAACAATTGTTTTTAAGATGCCATCAAATTGATCAAAATAGTGTTGTACACCCCAGAAGCAGCCACCTGCTAAATATATTGTTTTTATCATTTTAATTTATAATATTTTCCTTTCGAATCCTTTTTATATCGACCTACTTTTTTTGCGTAATCACTTTCGATCCATTTTGAAAGTTTACACTTCTTTTGTTTATTCGCTAAGATAGGCATTAGATATTTGCTTAAATCATCAATCGATGCATAGCGTGTATTGATTTTAGGATATTTTTTTAAAGCTTCTAAAACCTCTTCATCACTTGCCTCATTTGGCTTTTGATTTGTTTGTGGCGGTTGTTTTTTTGCTTTTTGAACTTGTTTTGGCTGTTCTTCTTTTAATGGCAATAAGAATGTATCTCTTGTTTGTAAAATTTCGATGTCGATGTCTTTACCTTGAAACATTAATGCTTGTTTAATGCCATGAAATCCTTGATCATTTGTGACAAGAAGAATTTTTTTAGGTATAACATTGGCGACAACTTGACCAAGAAGTGTAGCACAATAGATGTCCGCAAAATTCTTTTGACTTTGGTGTGTATTGAAACAATAGGAATTAGGAAAATCTTTGGCAATCGCAAAGATTTGTTGCCATGCTTTTTGTCCTATTTTTTCAAAGTTTCCAAAGAAAAAGAAAACGCTAGGACTTGTGGCGTTCAGTGTATTAATATCGAATTGTTGGACATTTTCGCAATCAATACAATAGAGTGTACAGTCTTCAAAATTATCGATTTGTATATTTTGAGGTGAAAAACTCATGCATTGAGAAAATGTTCCAATTGAAAAATTAAGTTGTGACATTTCATTCATCCTTTCATAAATAATTATAGCACAACATGGTATTCTTTCCTTTTATTTGTTATAATAAACTACAAAGGGGGAGTTTTAGTGGCTTATTATCACATCTTAAAAGAACGTCGTACAAATCTAAAACTTTCCATTCAGGATGTTTCAAATCAGACGCGTTTAGCGCCTCAATATATACAAGCTATCGAAGAACATAACTTAGATGTTTTTTCGGATGATTTTTCTTTTGTTCGTTATTTTGTACATGCATATTGTGATGCCATTGGTGTAAATTGGCAAGCAATCGCTGATGAAGTTGACATGGATATTAATGAAGTGGCTCATCAAAAAGATATGGCTTTGACAATGGCACAAAGACGAATGGTAGAGCAGATGGCGAGTGTTCAAAAGAAAAAGAAGTCATCGACAAAAAAGAAAAAATCTTGGTTTCAAAAACATGTAAGTCGAACAAGTTCTTCTTTGAGTACAAATCAATCGCAATTGATTAAAGTGCTTGTCCTGATTGGAATTGCAGGTTTATGCGTTTTATCTGTCATTAATTTTGGGCTTCGTGCCATTTCAAATCAGAAACTTCAAACGCAAGAGGCTTTGCGTCAAGAACAGCTTTCAAAAAAGGAACAGGAAACCAATAAATTGGCAAATCAACGTCAAAAGGCAAAAGAAGCTGCGGCTTTGGTTGTCGAAAAAATAAGTGATGAAACCAATGCATATCAGCTTTCAAATATACAATCGGATGTTAAAAAATTAGATTTAAGTATTACTTTACCGACTAAGTCAAAGATCACTGTGACAAAAGATGGTGAAATGATCAATGATGATACAAAAGTATATACGGGTACATTTACACAGTCTCTAGAATTATCCGAGAATTGTACTTTTGAAATTAGTATTGAAACATATTCGGATAACTCGATTACTATTGATGGAAAAGAGATTTCTTTTGATAAAACAGATTGGCAAGAAGGGCAACCGGCCATCATAACTTTACAGGTTGGAAAAGGAAATCAAAAAGAGACTGAAGAATATTCAGAATATGATAGTGACTATGATTACGGTTACTCAGATGAATATTATGGACAAGAGGGGGATTATACATATGACCAAAATGAATATACCGAACAGACTAACGATTATTAGAATTTTATTAGTACCGGTAGTCGTAGCTGTATATTTGTGTATGGATCCTACTGTTTGCGTAATTGATGAAACAAGCGGCTTAGCCCTTCGAGATGTGATTGCGTTTGTGATCTTTGCGGTTGCGAGTATTACCGATTTCTTTGATGGAATGTTGGCAAGAAAGAACAATTGGATTACTTCATTTGGAAAATTTGCCGATCCAATCGCAGATAAGATGTTAGTCAATACAGTATTGATCTTGATGGTTTATTTTCATCAGGCCAATGTGATTGCGGTATTATTGATGATCGCAAGAGACTTGATCGTAGATGGGTTAAGAATGAGTGCTGCAAATTCTGGTGAAGTTGTGAGTGCAGGAATTTTTGGAAAATTAAAAACTGTACTACAAATGTTTGCGCTTGTGTTCTTATTGTTGAAAGATTGGCCATTTGTCTATATGGGTATTCGTATGGATCAAATTTTGTTGTGGGCAGCAACAGTGGCTTCTTTATATAGTGGATTGATTTATTTCAATCAATTAAAAAAATATGTTTTGGAGACTATGTAATGAATGATGCAAGACAACTAGTTTCTTTATGTACAGAAAATCATTTAACCATTTCTAGCTGTGAAAGTTTAACGGCTGGCTTATTTACGAGTACGATTGCTTCCATACCTGGGGCAAGTGCTATATTAAAAGGTGGCTTAGTGACTTATTTTACACCAATGAAAAGTGTATTGGCTCATGTGGATGTGGACTTAATTCAAAAATATGGTGTAATCAGTGAAGAGTGTGCGTATGCGATGGCTAAAAATACAAGACAAATTATGGATGTGGATTATTGTATTTCTTTTACAGGAAATGCTGGACCGGATGCTTGGGAAGAAAAACCAGCGGGAAGAGTATATTGTGCAATCGCATCAAAAAAAGCTATTCAAGTGTATGGTTTTCAATGTACAGGTTTATCTAGAAATGATGTTAGAGAATATGTTGTTATGCAGATGATTGATATATTGATTCAAACAATTCAAAAGGAGAATATATGCCAAAAGAAAAAGTAGAAACAAATAAAGATAAACTTTTAAGTGATGTTCTAAATGAAATTGAAAGGGAATATGGTAAAGGTTCTGTCATGAAACTTGGAGATCGCGCGGCCGTTGATATTGAACCTATTCCTTCAGGAAGTTTACTTTTAGATGATGCCTTGGGTATTGGCGGATATCCAAAGGGAAGAATTATTGAAATCTTCGGTCCGGAATCAAGTGGTAAAACAACGCTTGCTTTACATGCCGTTGCTGAAGTTCAAAAAAAGGGTGGTCGTGCAGCCTTTATTGATGCGGAAAATGCGATCGATCCTGTATACGCAAAAAATTTAGGTGTTAATATTGATGAATTAATTTTATCTCAACCAGATTCAGGTGAACAAGGATTAGATATTATGTTGATGCTTGTAGAAAGTGGAGCTGTTGATTTGGTTGTTGTAGATAGTGTGGCGGCTTTAGTTCCACAAGCCGAATTAGATGGTGAAATGGGTGATAATCAAGTTGGATTACAAGCTCGTATGATGTCTAAGGCTATGCGTAAGCTTGCCGGAGCAATGAACCAAAATGATTGTACAGCTATTTTTATCAACCAGCTTCGTGAAAAAGTCGGCGTTATTTATGGAAATCCAGAAACAACACCGGGTGGGCGAGCTTTGAAATTCTACTCATCTGTTCGTGTAGATATTCGTAAGGCAGATGCCATTAAAAATGGTACAGACATTGTAGGGAATAAAGTCAAAGTAAAAATTGTTAAAAATAAGGTAGCTCCTCCATTTAAATCGGCTGTACTTGAAATTATGTACGGAGAAGGAATCTCTTATATTAGTGAACTATTAGATTTATGTGTTGATGCCAATATTGTAAAAAAGGCAGGGGCATGGTTCAGCTATGAAGGAGAAAAAATCGGACAGGGAAAAGAGGCTGCCAAAGCTTACATCAAGGCAAATCCAGAATTCAAATCAATGCTTGAAGAGAAATTAAAGGAGTTTAGAACAAACAAAGATGTTGAAGAATAAGAGTTCTGCGTAGAACTCTTATTTTCTCTTAGAGGTATATATTATATGGCACGTTTGGAAAATAAGAATTATAAATCCATTCAAAAAAGTGAATTAAATAATCCGGTTGTATTTGTGGTGGATATGATAAAAGGGTTTGTGAATAAAGGCCCACTTCATGATGAAGCTATTGGCAATGTGGAAAAGAATATTGAAAATTTATTGACAAGTTTAGAGTGCAACAATGTTTTTGTGTGTGATTCACATCCACCAAAGACGCGTGAATTCAATTCGTTTCCAGCACATTGTGTAATTGGAAGTGAAGAATCTGAAATAGTTGATTCTTTAAAGCCGTTTGTGAAACATGTCATTAAAAAGAATAGTACGAATACGTTTATGGCGCCTGAATTTGAAGAGTTTTTAAATTCAGATTTGAAATATTATCGTGATATAATTGTGACAGGTTGTTGTACAGATCTTTGTGTGCTTCATTTTGTATTAAGTTTAAACACTTGGTTCAATGAACACAATATGAATGAATATCGCATTATCGTGGTTGAAAACTGTACAGAAACCTATCATATACCAGAGATACATGAAGCTACATTCTTTAATGATGTCGCATTTAGAATGATGGAAATGAATGGCATTCAAGTTGTTTCTGAAGTAAGGGAGTAAGATTAAAAAAATGAAAGATAAGAGAAATTTAAGTTTAGTCATGGACTTTTATGAACTCACAATGAGTCAATGTTATTTTAATGATAATAAAGACAAAGAAGTCGTATTTGACTTATTTTATCGTAAAAATCCGGATGACGGGGGATATTGTGTATTTGCAGGTTTAGAACAGGTTGTGGATTATGTTTCAAATTTGCATTTTGAAAAAGAAGATATTGATTATTTACGCTCATTAAATCAATTTAGTGAAGAATTTTTAGAATATTTATCAACCGTACGTTTTACAGGTGATATTTATGCGATTCCAGAAGGAACACCGGTATTTCCTCATGAACCATTGGTTCGTGTAAAAGCACCAATTATTGAAGCACAACTTGTAGAAACGGCGTTACTATTGGCTATTAATCACCAAACTTTGATTGCGACAAAATCACGTCGTATTGTACAAGCTAGTGAACAAAGAGCGGTTATGGAATTTGGTGCACGACGTGCTCATAACTTTGATGCAGCTATTCTAGGAGCTAGAGCAGCTTATATTGCAGGATGTGCAGGAAGTGCTACAACATATTCTGGTAAAGAATTTGGTGTACCAGTACTAGGAACAATGGCGCACTCATTTGTTCAAAGTTTCGATACCGAATATGATGCGTTTATGTATTATGCCAAAACATATCCAAACGCATGTACTTTATTGATTGATACATATTCTACTTTAAAATCAGGTATTGTGAATGCCATTAAAGTAGCTAAGGATTATTTAGAGCCAAATGGATACCGTTTAAAAGGTGTTCGTATTGATAGTGGAGATATGGCATATCTTTCTAAAAAAGTTCGTAAAATGTTAGATGAAGCGGGTATGGAAGATTGTAAAATCGTTGTATCCAACTCCTTAGATGAATATGTCATTGAATCTTTGATTCATCAACAAGGTGCTAAAATTGATTCGTTTGGTGTTGGTGAAAACTTGATTTGTTCAAAAAATTCACCAGTATTTGGTGGTGTTTATAAAATGGTGGCGATCGAAAAAGATGGTCAAGTAATCCCAAAAATTAAAATCAGTGATAATGTTGAAAAAGTGACAAATCCAGGTATGAAGAATTTAAATCGTATTATGGATAAAGAAACAGGTATGGCTATTGCCGATTTATTGACATTAGAAGATGAAGTCATTGATACAACGCAAGATTTAACAATCTATCATCCAATGTCACGTTGGAAATATAAAGTGATTCCAGCTAATACATATACAGTACGCGATATGTTAGTGCCAATCTTTAAAGATGGAAAGCTTGTTTATGATCTACCAACTCTAGAAGAAATTCGTGCATATAGTGAAAAGGAACTTGCTACAATTTGGGATGAAATCAAACGTTTTGTGTATCCACAAGAATATTATGTTGACTTAAGTGAAAAGTTATTGAATCTTAAGCTAGAAATGTTGAAGAAATATAAATAAAAAAAGAAACCGTCGCTTGACGGTTTTTGTGTTAAATACAGCTTTCAAAGAATGCACGCATATCTTTGGCTAATAGATCAAAGCTTTCTTTACCAAGATAAGCCATGTGTCCACTTGGATATTCACCAATTGTAACTCGATTTTGATCTAGATTGGAATGGGTTGCCAAATATCTGGCATTTCCAGCTGTTGTACAAAGATCATATAGACCTGAGGCAAAGAAGACTTTCATCTGTTTGTTTCTTCGCATGCATCCAGCTAAGGATTGGGCAGGACTTGTTTTGAATTCACGATTCCATGTCATATTCACATCAAAGACTAAGCCTTTTGAGATACGATCACTTGTGATATTTAATTCTTGGCGCATCAATCCATAGGCAGTCTGGAAAGCAGGTGTATATTGTCCCATAGCTGGGTCATCTGCAATGACATTGGATTCCATGATTTCTGGATCATCATTCCATGTATAACGCCCGTCATAGAATCCCAAAGCTAAACCTTTATCTTCTAATAGTTTATGCGCAAAACCTTTCTGCATATCCATATGTAAATGGTGTCTTAACCAATAGTTTTGATCAATACCTGAATAATAGGCTAATTTAGCTGCGATTTCTTCTTTGTTCGGGCAGGCATCTCCTAAAAATAAAGCTGTAACATATTCAGTAGATGCGAATGTAAAGGCTTCTTCAATAAAGTCTTTTTGTGAAATATCATCTTTAGGATTATGGAAATAATTTGTGGCAGCCATTGTGATTAAGTCTGTAGCACTTGCTTCAACAGGAAGCTTTTCAATAAAGTAACTTCCAAGTAAGAAGATACCACTCACACTAATGCCCATCGTATCGGCTTTTTCAGGACCTGCACCCATAAGTTCTCCTGCAAGTAAGGCACGTGCAAAAGGTGAATGTGTTGCTAAGATGAGACCTGCACCCATAAGTTCTCCTGCAAGTAAGGCACTTCTTGCGGTGCCATAGCTTTCACCAGCTAGTAAGACTGGTGAATTTCTACGATTATAACGTGCTAAGAATTGTTCAATGAATTTAGAAACACTACGAACATCGCCATGTGTTTCATAAAATTCTTTTCTTGCCTTTTCTTGAATCAAACGACCTAAACCTGTTCCTACTGGATCAATAAAGACTAAATCACATAAGTCTAATAAACAATGTGGATTGTCTTCTAATTCAAAAGGTGGAACTGTAGGAAGGTTTAGTTCATCATCTAATTTTACAATTCTAGGACCAAACAATCCCATGTGAAGCCAAAGACTTGCACATCCTGGACCACCATTATAAATAAATAAGATGGGACGTTTTGAATTGTCTTGAACATCACTTCTAAAATAGGCATAACTAAAGATGGATGCGACTGGATTATTTTCTTCATCTACAAAGAAATTATCTTCACAAATTGTATGATAAGGAATGGTTGTTCCTTGAATGCTAATTTTGCCATCTGCTTCATATTTTGATTTTTCTAAGTTTTCTTGAATACGCATTATTTCACCTCACACTTTTTAATAAAGACATTGAAAATATCTTGCATCTCACCATATTTATGGGACAAGGCTTCTGGATGAAATTGTACGGCATAAATAGGTAGAGACTCATGTTCAATGGCTTCAATAATGCCATCTGGTGCTTTAGCTACAACTTTAAAGTGTGGTGCTAAATCCTTGATGGCTTGATGATGAAAACTATTCACATAAGCTTCATCACTTAAGCTAGGATATAAAAAACTATCCTTTTCAATATGGATTTTATGACTTGGATTTTCTCTTTTTTCTTGTTGCGCATGCTTGATTACATTTCTTTTACAATACGACAAATCTTGATATAGAGATCCTTTAAAATAGACATTCAACATCTGTATGCCTCGACAGATTCCAAAAATAGGAATCTGTTTTTCATTGGCATATTTTAATACTCGCATTTCATAATAATCACGATCTAAGCTTGAATTACCTTGTAAAGGTTCTGGATTTTCATTATAAACCATAGGATTTACATCAATTCCACCTGTCACAATCAATCCATCTAATAGATTAACTTGAGCTTGAATTGTATCATAGTCATTTGTGATTGGAAGAATGATTGGACAGCCACCGGCACGAATGACACTATTAATATAGGCTTCATTGATAAATTGTTTAGGTAAATTTTCTTTATCCAATTCATTACAAGTTAGACCAATAATAGGCCTATGCATTTTGATCCTCTAAAAGAGTGATTTCAATTTTTTCGGTTTCTTTTATGATATATTTACCTGGAATGGCTTCATCCACATATTCCATTTCACCATTTTGATTATCAAATGGATCATTTGGCAAGAAGTTTTTAGCTGGTACAAAAGCACCTTGGAATTTAGATGAGCATGGTGTTCTAAATGGATCTAAATGTCCAAAATAGAAATCTTGTCTTTCAAAGTTTTTAGCACGATAGGATCCACCACCAAATGAACAATCCGCATATAACCATCCATATGGAGCTACATAGAATCGTGCCCAGTCATGATTACCAATGGTTTCAGGTGTAGTATAAAGTCCAGCTTGCCAAGTGGCAGGAATGCCCGCAATACGACATAGAGTAATAAATGTCAATGCTTGTAAACCACAATCTCCCTTTAATCCTGTTGTGATATATTCTGGAATACAAGGTAAAGTCGCATAAGCACGTACATATGAATAGGTCACATGTGTTGTGATATAGTTATAAATCAATTTCGCTTTTAATAATGGATTTGTTTCTTCACCAATGATTTCTTTAACTAGATCCTTTAAGTAATCTGTAAATACAACATGTGGCGCATATTCTTCAAGACAAGTATCTGGATGTTTATCTGTTACAATACTTGGGTCTAATTCTTCATAGTGCATATGATTGATAAATTCATATTCTACACTGAATTCTTCACCTTTTTCATATGGCTTTTCAATATATACACATCTTTGATCTACGCTATTGTCATTTACTAGACCTTCATGAGATGTATTTAATAATTTAAAATCTTCAACCTGCGCATATTCTTTCGGAATAGGAAGCCATACACGAATTGTTTTTCCTGGCTTTTCAAATGCAGGATCTACCTTCAAGCTTGTCTTGACATGAATCTTGCAGTAAACATCCTTTTCTTCCTTCATCTTATGCATTACATCATCTAATAAAGTACTTGCAGCACCATCTTTTTCAATTAAACGATCTTTATAAGCTTTACGCACTTTAATTAGGTTTTCAAAGAAATTGTCTTTTAAATACATTTTTCCTTCAATGAAGATCCATTCAAACGCATTGTCTTTGAATAATTCATCAAATTCTTCATCTTTAAAATCGGAAATTTTAGACTTTAATAACTCGATAGCATCTTCTTTTGAATACGTAAAATTTTCAGGAAGACGAGAAATCAATTCTTTTTCTAATTCTAAACGCTCCTTTAATTTGGTAGGAATATCTTTTTGAAGACGCAAATCAATCATTTCCTGCATCAGTTTAAATTGCCCGTTCCATTTTAATTTCATTAAATCTTCTGGAAGTGGCGTGTTCAATGTTGTCATGTTCATAATAGTTCACCTCATTTTGATTATACGCTATTATGAAAATTATTACATAAAAAAATGAAACTTATTGAAATAAGTTTCGAATTAAGTCCTCCTGAGAGTATTTTTCCTGTGTTTTTTTATCTACACTCATTAAAATAGGAGGTAGTTTTCTAAATGATTTGTAGTACTGCAAAATTAAAGATAATGCGAAAAAAGGTGCCCATTCAGTAAGTGTCATATTTTCTTTTGGTTCTAAAAGAAATCCATCTTTTAAGACTTTACAATTTAGGGCATATTCCAATTCATTACCAAAATTCACTTTTAATATTTCTTCATCAAAAGATAGAATAGAACTCAAGTTATCTAAAGGCGCATTCATACTATATTGATATGTATGTTGATCGATCTGTTTCATCACTAACGTTTTATATTTCATGCTCTTATTGTAGCGCATAATAGTTTTTGTTTCTGTTAAATAATATTAACATGGTATAATTCTATAGGTGATAAAAATATGACATTTGAACAAATGAATTTAGATCAAAATATTATACAAGCTTTACATACATTAGGCTATGAACAACCATTGCCCGTACAAGAACAAGTCATTCCCAATATTCTTTCGGGAAAAGATTGTATTGTTAAATCAAGAACAGGAAGTGGTAAAACGGCATCTTTTGCGATTCCTATCATTCAAAATCTAGAAATTGATGAAAGAAGCCCACAAGCGTTGGTACTTACTCCAACTCGAGAACTAGCTTTACAGATTCAACAAGATTTTGATCGTATTGGAACTTTCAAAAAAATTAAGACACTACCTATTTTTGGTAAGCAGCCATTTAAGTTTCAAAAGGAAGATTTGAAACAAAGATGCCACGTTGTGATTGGTACGCCAGGAAGAGTTTTAGATCATCTTCAACAACAAACACTTGATTCATCAAAAATTAAATATGTAGTTTTGGATGAAGCGGATGAAATGTTGAATATGAACTTTTTAGATGAAGTGCAGGCTATTTTAAAATATATGCCTAAAAAACATGTAACTTGTTTATTTAGTGCAACCTATCCTGCAGTGATTCAAAGAATGAGTAAGAAATATTTGTATAAACCAACTAAAATTGATCTAACAAGTACAAATAAGCCAAATATTCTAGAAGAAGCCTATCACGTCAATGAAGAACATAAAGAATTATTCCTTCTTCATTTATTGGCATTAAAGAAACCAGAATCCTGTATGATCTTTTGTAAGACGCAGGCAAGAGTGGATGAAGTCTATGAATGTTTAGAAAAGAATCAAGTCAGTGTCGATAAAATTCATGGTGGTATGATGCAAGAAGAAAGATTATCACATATGCGACGCTTTAAAAAAGGCAAAGTGCGTATTTTAGTATGTACCGATGTCGCAAGTCGAGGAATCGATGTTTTTAAAGTGGAGATGATCATTAACTACGATATGCCTAGTCCCGTAGAAACATATACACATCGTATTGGTCGTAGCGGAAGAGTCGATGAACAAGGCTTAGCTATAAGTTTAGTGAATGAATATGATGGAGTTCGAAAAGAAAAACTAGAAGAATATCTAGGCTATAACTTGCCATTTAAAGAAGAGGGTGAAGTTTATTTAAGTGATTTAGATGTTTTAGATTCATTAAAAGAATCCAATCGTGTGGTAGTGGATAAATCAAAAGATTTAAGAAAGGGCATCACTAAAATCTATTTGAATGGAGGAAAAAATAAGAAAATTCGTCCTGGCGATATTGTAGGGGCTATCTGTGAAATTGATGGCGTTACGGTCGATGATATTGGTGTGATTCAAGTGCAGGATCATCAATCGTATGTGGATATCTTAAATGATAAGGGAAAACTTGTATTAAAAAATCTAAAAACAATTAAAGGGAAAACATTGCGTATTCAGAAGGCAAAAAATGGATTTGGTCACTAGATCAGATCCATTTTATTGTACATTACTAAAATACGTGATTTGCACGTAAATGGGGAGTGAACTTTAATAGAAGTAAATAATAAAGGTGATTGTAAGTATTCGTATATGTAATGAATCTTTTTCTATGGTTTATAAATATTGTGTTTGTCTTAATATTGAAATGTTATAACAATTGAATTATAATAGAATTGAATGTTATAACAATCAAACAGGAGGCAATTATGGAAATTAAAGACGCAAAAGTATTTCATGATTATTTAAATGGTGTAATTGAAGGGGAGGATGTTAAGAAGAGTACAAAATTGTATTCGAATGCTAAAACATTCTATTCTAGTGTGGATCCAAGTATTTCAGATGATCAAATTATGTATGAAGTGTATTCCTATGAACATGATGGTTTGTGTTATGGATTGACTGTGATGCAGCCAGTATGCGTGAATGGGGAATGTAATGTAACACGTGGACATTTCCATGAGAATTTAGATTGTGATGAAATCTATTGTGGTATGGGTGGTGAAGGTCTTCTTTTGTTGATGGATGAAGATTATCATTGTCATGCAGAAAAAGTAAAATGTGGAAGTGTACACTATATTGACGGGCATTTGGCACATCGCCTTGTGAATACAGGTAATACGGAATTAAAAGTGCAATGTATGTGGCCAAGTCATGCGGGTCATGATTATAAGCGTGTAGAGGATCATCCTTTTGCAGTAAGAGTGTTTAAGAAAAATGGTGAATTGAAGGTGGAGAAAGAATGAGTTATCTAAATTTCAAATCGGAATATGATCGTTTCCCTAAAACAAAAATAAAGAATCATAAAGCGTTTTGTGGATATGAAGAAATCTATCATGAATTAAAGAGTAAAATGAATAATAACAGTGTTGTAGTCTTTGATTATTATCCGGGTGTAGATGAAAAGGAAGTCTATGAATTAATTAAACGATTCAATTTTTCTTTAGAAATCAATATGCATGATATCTTTAAAGATGGCAAAACCATGACTGAACAAATGAAATATAATCTTACGGATGATCGTGTGTTTGGCAAGATGTATTATGGTAATCTTGTGGATTTTATAGATGAAGATAAGCTAGAAGAAGCTCAAAACAAAATTAAAGAACAGAAAGAATCGGTCATTGTATATGGAGTGGGTGCTGGTTTAGTAAGTCATGGTGATGTGTATGTCTACTTTGATATGGCTAGATGGCAAATTCAACTGCGTTATCGTAAAGGGATGGCAAATTATAATGTAGATAATTATGATGAAGATATCTTAAAAAAATATAAGCGTGGCTATTTTATCGAATGGCGTATAGCGGATAAGCACAAAGAAAAATACTTTGAGTGCTTTGATTATGTGGTGGATACAAATGCTGCTAATGATCCAAAAATGATTTCAAGTGATACATTTAAGATAAGTTTGCATCAATTATCAAAACAACCATTTCGTACAGTACCATACTTTGATCCAGGCGTATGGGGTGGTCAATGGATGAAGGAAGTTTGTAACTTAGATGTGAATCAGCCAAATTATGCATGGAGTTTTGATGGAGTTCCTGAAGAGAACAGTATTTTATTTGATTATGATGGAGTTATTGTAGAACTTCCAGCTATGGATCTAGTGTTGTATCAACCAAAAGAATTATTGGGAGAACAAGTCTATTCTCGTTTTGGAGCAGAATTTCCGATTCGCTTTGACTTTCTAGATACGATGGAAGGACAAAACTTATCTTTGCAGGTACATCCATTAACGGAATATATTAAAAAGAATTTTGGGATGAGTTATACACAAGATGAAAGTTACTATATTTTGGATGCCAAAGAAGATGCCGTTGTTTATTTAGGCCTAAAAGAGGGAATTCAACCAACTGAAATGATTTCGGATTTAGAGTCAGCACAAAGAGGAGAAATTGTTTTTGATGCCGATAAGTATATCAATAAGTTTCCGGCAAAGAAACATGATCATTTCTTGATTCCTGCAGGAACTTGTCATTGTTCAGGAAAGAATGCGATGGTATTAGAAATTAGTGCAACACCGTATATTTTTACATTTAAATTGTGGGACTGGCAAAGACTAGGCTTAGATGGACTTCCTAGACCTATTCATATTGAACATGGAAAACAAGTCATTCAATGGGATCGTACTACAGAATGGGTTAAAGAAAATTTGGTCAATGCGACGTATGAAGTAAAAGAAGAAGGAAATGATTGTAAGATCGAACATACGGGTTTACATGAACTAGAATTTATTGAAACTAGAAGATATACAATCAAAGAGAATTCATCACATAAAACACATGGAACAGTGAATATGTTGAATTTAGTCGATGGAAAGACTGCATTAATTGAAGGGGATTTTGAACCTTTCATTGTGCATTATGCAGAAACCTTTATTATTCCTGCAAGTATAAAAGAATATACAATCAAGCCTTATGGTTGTGATGAAGTGAAAGTATTAAAGGCTTATGTGAGATTTTAAAGTAAAAGACGGTTTTGTGCCTAAAGAAAAAACCTGAGAGTGTATGATCTCTCAGGTTTTCTTAGCCTTTTAAGGCATCTAATTCTTCTTGGGATAATGCTCTAAATTCACCTAATGGTAAATCATTGAGTTTTAAAGGACCAAATTCAATACGTTGAAGATAGGTAACTGTACAAATTGCCTTTTCAAACATTCTTTTAACTTGGTGGAATTAAAATATGTATGTTGTGTTTTTTTTCAAAATAGTTCATAATAAAAGTGTAGATACAATTATTAGAGCAGTGGCTCGAGAGTATCAAAATTTCATTAGGGCAGTGGCCCGCGGAACACGTCCTCCCTCATTGGGTAAGGACGTTTTTTTTATATTAAATTTTCTGTTTAATATTTAAATGTTGTAAATTGCATTTAACTAAATTTTATAAATAAAATCATATTATAAGTAAATTTAATGTGAATAAAATATAATAAAATATCATATAAACACATAAGTGATATATAAAATGAATTAAAATATATATTAAGTCCCAATAAGTTTGATAATACTGTAGTGAATATAGTATAATATACTTCACAAGGAATTCTAGTTTTTGATAGTTATTAAAAAATACGAATTAGAAAAGGATTAATGAATTGTCAATTTTTCTTGATCATACAAGTGATTGTTTTTTTTGGCGGTAATCATTGGATTCAAAAAAGTTAAATAACCTTTTCTAGGATGAGGGAGGAATTATGCTGAATAATGGTTTGTTAAATGCAATAAGTAAAATGATATTAAAATTTCAAAAATATAATGTTAATGAGCAAATAAGAATATCAAAATCCATTATAAGTTGGATAAATAATTATTCTAAAACCGGATTCTCAGATGAAGACAATTTAAAAGTAAAACAAATAATATATGTTGATTTTGGTTTATCCATAACGCCAGAGATGGCATATTGTCATCCAGCTTTAGTGTTAAAAGTAGAAAATCATAGATGCGTTGTTTTACCTTGTACTTCGAATATAGAAAAGTTTGAAAATGCATATCATCCTGTATATAACAAACATGGTAACAAATCGTTTTATAGATTATATGTCAAAAATGGGGGACTTGAAAAAAATACTGCTGTTGATATAACACAAATACGAACGATTAGTTTTGGAAGAATAAAAAAAATATTTGATATAAAGGGTATTGAATTACAAGATTTTAAAAACATTATTTTTTTAGCACATTCTCGATTTTTTAATTATGAAAATCAAAAGATTATATATCAGACTAATGATATAAAAAAACTGAAAAAGGAGAACTCCTATTTAATGATGTGCCTTGCAATGCAGGAAATAGCGGATTTCTATAATATCTTCGAGATTAATGAGCTAAGTAGTTTGATAGACATTGATAATGAAAAATATACTATTATATTTGGAAATCCTGTTTTTAAAGAATGTACAAAGTATGAAGTTGAAATTAAATTAAAAGATAGGTATGGACAAGAAATAAGCAAAATGATTCAATATGATTTAATTGCTAAATGACATAAAAAATATATTAAATATAAAAAACCTGAAAAATCTCAGGTTTTCTTAGCCTTTTAAGGCATCTAATTCTTCTTGAGTTAATGCTCTAAATTCACCTAATGGTAAATTATCTAGTTTTAAAGGACCAAACTCAATACGTTGAAGATAGGTAACAGTGCAGTTTGCCTTTTCAAACATTCTTTTGACTTGGTGGAATTTTCCTTCATGAATCGTTAGATAGGCTTTGTTTGTATCTAAAATTTCTAGTTTTGAAGGGGCTGAAGTAAATTCTTCAAATTCCATAGGTTGATTAAAGAAGTCTACGGCATTTTCTGGTAGAGTCCCATCAAATTCAACATAGTATTTTTTATCTACATGTTTTTTAGGAGATAATACTTCATGAGTTAACTTTCCATCATTACTAATCAGTAACAAGCCTTCTGTATCTACGTCAAGTCTTCCCACAGGATATAGATCGTGTCTTTGACTTTGAATAAGTTCCATGACAGTCGGATAGAGCATATCTTCTGTGGCGCTCACATAGCCTTGTGGTTTATTCAAAATGTAATATTCAAATTCTACATAGCTTACGGGCTCATCATCCACAAAAACTTTATCATCTTCTTTTACGTTATAGTCTGCCTTTTTTATCGTTTCATCATTAATAGTAACCCAGCCGTTTTTAATTAATTTTTTAACGTCATTTCTTGTGCCAAATCCCATATGAGATAAATATTTGTCAAGTCTCATTGATAACGCCATCCTTTCGCATATTTATTTTTTAATGAGCCTTTAGAAAGTTTCGCAAAACCTAAAGGGAAGTTATTTACACAAACAAGTGTCCATCCAGATGTTTTTGAATCCAAATCCTTCACATCGAGAGTTTCACCTTTTAAGTATTTAATAACACGCTCATCTTCAATGGAAAAGTTTAATATATTTTTAAATTGTTCAGGACAAAGGGCAAGGGCAAGACTTTGGCTAGGTTCAAAATGTTTTCCTTTTAATTGACCTAATAATAAGCCAGATCTTAAGACGCGATAGCCTTTATAAGCTTTAAAATCTGTATTAAGCCAAATAACTTTGTCTTTTTTTACTTTAATGGTTCCTTTATTTAAATGAATGAGTTTTAAAAAATCAGTAACACAATCATCCAATTTATCGCTTGGTTCCAGTCTTACTTTTTTATGTTTTGTTTCTCCATCTTTGACAAGTAAAGCGACAAAGTGACCTTCTCCCTTGATTTTATGTGGATATAAACGAACGCATTCTTCCATGTTTATACCTGGCATCATACCATCGATTTTATTAATAGGAACAAGATGCAAGTCTGGATGCTTGTCTAATACATCTTGAATGACTTCTTCATTTTCGTGAATCGAAAAAGTACAAGTGGAATATACGATGGATCCACCAGGCTTTAACATGGATACAGTCGCATTTAAAATATTTTTTTGAATCGGAGGATAGAATGTATCATCCTTTTCAATCCAGCTTTTAATTAAGTCTGGTTCTTTACGAAACATTCCCTCACCACTACATGGGGCATCCACTAAAATCTTATCGAATGTTTCTGGGTAGTGTTCTTCCATGTTTGTCAAATCTTCACTGGTTACCCAGGCATTGTCACATCCGAATAATTCAATGTTTTTTAAGAGTCCTTGGCATCTTGAAGAACTGATATCATTTGAAATTAAAAGTCCAGTATGATTGAGTTTTGTGGCAAGCTTTGTGCTTTTTCCACCAGGAGCTGCACACGTATCTAATACAATATCATTTTCGTCTACAGGAAGAACTTGTGCTGGTAACATAGCACTTGGTTCTTGAAGATAGTAAAGGCCTGCATAATAGTAGGGGTGTTTACTGGGTTTATCTTCACTTGAATAATAGAAGCCATCATTTGTCCATGGGATGGGTTGTAGTTTAAAGGGAGAAATCTTTAAGAATTCTTCAACAGAAATCTTAAGTGTATTGATTCTTAATCCATAATATCTTTCATGATCAAAACTTTGTAGATAGTCTTCATATTCATCTTGAAGAAGTCCTTTCATTTGTTCTTTAAATTTAACTGGAAGTTCCATTATAGATCAAAGGCCTTTCCCAAAGCTTGAACCGCTTTAACTTTGTCTTTCTTTTCAATCGTTAATGAAATGGAGATTTCACTTGATGTGATCATATAATATTTAATATTGTTTTCACTTAAGATGTTTAATACTTTACTCGCAATACCGGAATGTGTAGAAATTCCAAGTCCTACTAAAGACAATTTGATATATCCAAGCATTTGATGTACAGGATATTCTTTTGATGCATTTTCCATGATTTGATTACTTTGTTCTTCGGAACAATATAAAGTAAAGTTGGCAAGGCCTTCATCGTCTAATTGTTGTGAAATTGTATCAAGGTTGATATTTAAATCGGAAATCATCTTAAATAGTTTTCCTAAATAAACACCATCGTTAGGTAAGTGCATAAAGCGCATGATCGCATAGTCGTCTTTTACACTTAAACCTGTAATTGGCATATCTTCTAATTCTTTATGCATAATCCAAGTTCCTTTCTCTAAATCTGTTTCCAATGCTTTTCCTAAGAAAAGGGGAACATTATATTTGCTGGCAAGTTCAACACTTCGAGTTTCTAATACTCCAGCACCTAAACAGGCCATCTGCATCATTTCTTCATAAGAAATCGATTTTAGCTTCTTAGCACGCGTATATAATCGTGGATCAATTGTGTAGACACCTGCAACATCTGTAAAGATATGGCATTGATAGTTTAGTTTTGCGGCAATCGCAACGGCTGTTGTATCACTTCCCCCACGACCTAAAGTAGTAATATCTCCATATTCAGTAGCGCCTTGAAAGCCGGCTACGACAACAACTTTTCCTTGGTCCAAATGAGATTGAATTGTGGTTGTATCAATATCTTTGATCAAAGCACGAGAATGGTGCTTGCTAGTAAGAAAACCTGCTTGATAGCCAGTTAAACTGATCGCATCCACACCGAGCGCATTCATCGCAATCGCAAGAAGTGTAATTGTTTGTTGCTCACCCGTAGATAATAAACTATCCAATTCTCTTTTATTTGGATTGTTTGTGACACTATGAGCTAATTCTATTAATTTATTTGTGGTTTTTCCCATGGCACTGGCAACAATGACTAGATTGTGACCTTGTTCTTTCATGTGTTTGGCATGAAGCGCAATGGCTTGAATCTGTTCAATGGTTCCAACGCTGGTTCCACCATATTTTTCAACTATATTCATAATCTATTTTCTCCAACTACACTATTTTAACATATAAGACACATTTAATAAATTAGGATATAAAGCTAAAATCAACACTCATACAA
>OLQV01000760.1_pt1 | contig 27108 bp, 20 predicted proteins | sample 1672371 | NCBI WGS metagenome assembly OLQV01 (sample SAMEA3136676, study PRJEB25190) | human gut metagenome
TTTTTGCCCATCGTTTTTATCGGAGCCGGGCTGTTCTGGTTTCGCCGGAAGAACCGCCGAGGCGGCCCGAAGGGGTAACGTGAGCGAAAGCGAACGTTAGCAAGCATTGTATCTGTAAAACAGATGCGCATTTAGGGACACCCTAAAACCCGTTTGAGTACAGATTTTCAAAAGAGTACTTTGAAAATCAAGAGGATATTATATGGACAAACGTGAACGACCAATTTATAAAGGCATCTTTTTTTCTGAGCAAGAATGGCAACAGATAGCAACAATGATGGCAGAAAGTGATATGCCTAATTTTTCAGCTTTTTGTCGGGAAATGCTGCTTACCGGTAAAGTCAAGCATTATGATTTTTCTGTTATAAAAGAAATCTCATCTAGCTTGAGTCATATCTCAGGTAACATTAACCAAGTGGCTAAACGCTGCAACACGAATCAATCTGTTACCACCAATGATGTTGAGCAATTGCGACGTGAATATTTACAGCTGAAATCGCTCTATCAGGAACGATTGGTGAAAGCTCTGCGAAAACTAGTCTAATATGTATGCAACGGAATACTATGCAAAATCCAATCATATTTTTAGCAAGTGGGCATGTGAAAATGGCTATTCGCTTTTGTCTGTTATTGATGATTTTCACCAAGCCCTGAGTGGCAATCTTCACCTGTTTCTTACATAGAAGGAATCTATTATGGCTATCACCAAAATTCATGCGGTAAAAGTTCGGCTTGGCGATGCAATCAACTACATAGAAAATCCGGACAAAACCGATGGGCAGGAATTGATTTCAGGTTACAATACTGCTCCACAGACTGCAGTGCTTGATTTTTCCGTTACTGCAGCAATGGCACGCAAAGCTCGAAATACAAGTGCGAAAAAGCAAGGAAATCTTGCCTACCACATGATTCAATCCTTTTCCCCGGACGATGCTGTCACGCCGGAACGAGCCCATGAGCTGGGCCGCAAGCTTGCGATGGAATTTACCGATGGAAAATTCGAGTTTGTCATTGCTACCCATATCAATAAAGATTCTATACATAACCACATTATTATCAACGCCGTTTCTTTTTATGATTACAAAAAGCTGCGCACTGTTCCCTACCGCACCGCGCAGCAAATCCGTAGTATCTCGGATCGGCTCTGTATGGAAGCACAGTTGTCCATTATTAAAGATCCGCAACAGCTAGGCCAGCTCTACCCCACTTACATACAGAAGAAACGCACAACCAGCAATCGTACTGAAGTCCGCAAGAAGCTTAACTTCTGCCTGGAGCGTGCCACCAATTATGCCCAGTTCCTGCAAATGGCACAGGAACTGGGCATTTCTGTTTGCCAGCGTGGTAAGCATATGACCTACCTGCCGGAAGGTGCGGGACGTGCGATCAGAGATACATCACTGGCCGATACCGACAAGTTTACGTATACCGGCCTCGTGGAGCGCTTAGAGGATAACGCTGCCGAGCAGCAATTTATTCGTGAGCGCATAGCCAAGATTTTTCCGAGTGTCTCGACTTTTACCGATTTTATAAAGCAGCTGCAGTCGGAGGGCGTTAAGGCGCGTATAAAAAAGCAAACCGGACAGCTTTTGTATAAGGCTGCCGACTTAGATGGCACATGGGTGCCTGCTGACGCTTTAGGAGATGGATTTACACTTGCGGGCTTGGAAAACACAATAAAGAATAAATCGGAAAACCTTGATACAAATCATAGTACACCGATTGCAGAACTATATCAAGAATTGACTACAAACTATCCGCAGAGTTGTGATACATCTGTCAGACTCACGTCACGTCAGATATGTTCTGCCGGCAAGCGCGGTGTTCTGCTGCAAATCCATGACTCAAGTGGCAATCCGGCAAAGTTGATGATTGATAACAGCCATATTCATACGACTCCTGATGGGTCTGTATCTGCAGACATCGGCGCGCCTTTTTCATATGATATAACTTACGATGACGGCATACATGGCACAATTCGGGGCACTGATTTGATTCGACAAATCGATGAAGAGAATCTGACGCAGCCACTGATTGTAAGCTTGACCGCTGATCAGATCAAGGCCATGAGCCTGCGCGGAGTGACAGTGCATTTGCCGCAATATCACATTGAGCGGTTATTCATTCCGGAACGCTATGTACAGCGAAACGTCGAGCAAGGAAGCTGTGCAATCAGTCTATATCCCGGTTGGCAGTACAGCTATGTGCCAATTGGCAGCGAGAAGACGCGAAAATCAATCAGTGGCGCTGAACTAGCGCAGTCGCTAGGAGGTGTGGTGCAGGTTGGCACTTCTGAAAGCAGTTTGGCCCGTCGAGTCGCTAATGTAGAACGCCGTGCAGGAATTGCAAATGCCCATGAGCTTGGAAAACTCTTGGGCAGCATGGCTGATAATGGTCTACATTCAGCTGCTGATTTTGATAAACAAATCAGTGCATATCAACGCGAAGAAATGAAGCTCCGCAACAAGATTTCAGAGCTTCGTTCCAAAAGCAAAATTTATGCAGCAACAGCTCATAATCTGCAGGCGTGCCGCACCTATAAATCTGTTTGGTTGGAGTATGCGTCTAAACCACTTGCCCAGAAGGATACCTTCTACAAGCAAAATGAAGCCGCCCTGCAGGCCTATAGCAGAGCGGCTTCACAACTTGATAAAATGGGAATTTCACTGGGTACTGAACCTGAAAAGGTAAGACAATTAGTTACAGAAACAGAAAGCCGGATAGCTGATCTTATTGTTGAATTAGAAATAGTTCGGACAACCAATCAAGCCATACAAGAAGATAAGGAAAAAGTCGAACAGATACAAAGCGGTTAATGCATTTTGAAAAGGCTTTGTTTTTATTTACGTCACATATGAACTTGATTCTCTAATGGCTGCCGCATATAAGGAGGATCTTCCCATTATGTAATTGTGTCCTCATCCAAAGAGTGAATTAACGGATAGGCATATGTTTTAGCCGAGAAGCCTCCTCGTTGCCTGCCATCCGCCACGTAGAGGCGGCATATCTGGACGGCGTAGCCATGCTACCGCATGGCCACATTGTCTTATCTTATCAATTTATTCGTTTTTATATGTTTCCAACCCTGCTTGATACTTTTTGGCATCCTTCAAGAAGCTCGCCGCAATCATCACGATGACTGCGCCAATGGGGAATGCTGCCACGATGCTGACCGACTGCAAGTTGTTCATGGAACTTTCCGCAAACAGCAATGCAATGGGCAACAGAATCAGCAGGATGCACCACATCAGCTGGATGCCCTTATTGGGCTGTTCATCATCCTTGAGGGTGTGGTAGCTGTAGCAGGATGCCGTCAGTGCGATAGAATCAAAGGATGTTGCGTAGAAGGCGACCATCGTAATCAGAACAGCCACCATAACGACCGGTGCGCCGGGCATAGTCTTGATCATATCTACAATCATACCGTACATATCGCCGTTTTCCAGATACTTGGCGATAAAATCCGCCTTGTCCGTCATCTGCAGTCCCATGGAGTAGTTACCCAGCACAATGAAGCTGGTCAGTGTAGAGCCCACGCCAAACACATAGCCGCCCAGAATCGTCTGACGTACCGTTCTGCCACGGGAAATGCTGCCAATAAAGAACGGTGCTGCCACACACCAAACCATCCAGTAGGCCCAGTAATAAATGGTCCAGTTTTGGGGGAAGTTGGAGGTACGCAGCGGGTCGGTAAAGGTGGAAAGGTCGATGAAATTCTGCATCATCCGTCCCAGCGAGGAGAAACCAGTTTCGATAATATACCGGGTCTCGCCGCCAAACAGGAGGACAAAGGCAAGCAACCCAAAGAAAAGATAGATGCAGACATTGGCCAATTTGCTGATACCCTTGAAGCCATGCAGCAAAGAGTAAGTATACACGGCGCAAGTGATCAACAGGATGATAATATTGATGACCGTGCGACTGACAGCAACGTGGAATAGCTCTCCGATGATGGTTGCCATCAGCGGTGTTGCTACGCTGAAAGTAGTGGCTGTACCCGCCAGCAAAGCGAACACCGCCAGCAGGTCAATGATGCGACCTGCCCAGCCATCGGTGTGCTTGCCCAGAATCGGGCGGCAGGCTTCCGAGTATTTCTGGCGGGTTCTCTTTCTCACGTGCAGCATAAAGCCGAATGCTACCGCCAGCACCAGATAGAAGCCCCACGGGATAAAGCTCCAATGGAACAAGGGATACACCCCTGCCCAGTCCTGAATGCTGCCCATCTCTGCCAGATGGGGGTCGGTTGCATACAGCACCCATTCCGAAAAAGAGTAAAACAGGATATCCGCAGCAAGACCGCATGTAAACATCATTGAGCCCCATGCAAAGAAGGAATACTGAGGCTTTTCGTTGGGTTCTCCAAGAACAATATCGCCGTATTTTGAACCCGCAATGTACAGTGACAGGATAAAAATACCCAATCCGATCACCAGATAGTAGGTGCCAAAGGTATCTCCGAAAAAGAACCGGATCTGGCTCAGCACGGCATTGGACTGTTCCGGTGCAAAGAAGAACAGAATACACAGGGCAATGATAATGGTCAGTGGGAGCAGCGTTATCATCCAATCAATTTTCCCACGCTCTCTATTTTTGTTCATTTATGCTTTTTTCCCCCCCCTCGTATTTTTTGTAGCTGGAATCCAGAGCAACCAGTTCGCTGAAGTTGTCCACCTCGATGATGTCATCCTTATTCATCGGACGGATTCCCAGTTGGTATTCTTCCGGGTAGCAGAACAGTGCCACATCATCCCAGTAAATCTGACGATTCTGCTTCTGCTCAAACTCGATTTCCAGATGGCGCTTCAGCTTTTTTCCATCCTCGGCTGTCCAGCGAGAAATGCTATATAACTGCCATCCACCTTTGCCGCCTGTACGACTACAGGAGGTCACGATGCCATCCACCACGGTTTGCAGCCACTCGTCCGTTTCCTCGTCCGTCCATACGCTGTTATAGCCAGAACGCTCAAACTCCGGTGCCAAAATATCCGGGTCATAGATGATTTGATCACCGTCCAGAATAATAGCATTTTCGATATAATCTCTTGCTACATACAGGGATGCGATATTGTTGCAGGTATCATAGTAGGGGTTTTCAATCAGTCGAACGCCGGGATATTCTGTCACCAGTGGAACGAACTGCTCTTTCAGATAGCCCACCACGATGTATATCTCCGAAATACCATTTTTGTGCAGTCCCTCAATTACCGTATCAATCATCCGCACGCCATTTACTTTGACCAGCGGCTTCGGCGTTGTCAGCGTGACCGGGTGCATCCGGTTTCCCAGCCCTGCCGCCATAATAATGGCTCTTTCTACTTTAGGCATTTTCCCGCACTCCACCTTCCTCTAATTTCTTCAGCTCGTCCTGAACGATCCTGTAGTAGTCTTTTGCGTAGCGATACTGCCGCAGAGAATACTCGCCAAATTCCACACCCAGATTCCGCTTATACTCACACCAGTTGCTCCACAGCAGACCACAGGCAGCGATGTAGCAGTAAATCTTAATCCGTGTCGCATCATCGCAACCGTCTGTAAAATATGCCGCAATCAAGCGATCCACCTGCCGCTTATTGTAAAGCGAATAAATGCAGAACATTGCGATATCCACATGGGGATCCTGCATACCCGCATACTCCCAGTCGATTAGCCGAATTTCCTCTTTTCCATCCTTCTGGACAAACAGGAAATTGTCCGGAACTGCGTCAATATGCGTCAAAATCTTCTCACCAGTGTGAGCATCAATATAAGGCTTCAAGGATCAGACATTCGCCTTGGTTTTCTCATAATCCTTGTAAACAGAAGGAGTACCATCCCACAGCGTTTCGTAGAACTCCATCTGCCCGAAAATATCAAATTCATGCGCCACCTTCAGCTTCAACGCATGGAAATTACGCAAACGGCTCATGCACTTCTTGACATCCTCATAGTCGGTAGGGTCGCATACCCGGGCACCCTCCAGAAATTCTGTGATCTTATAGCCGTTCTCCGGGTTAATATAGGCGATATCATCACAGATGTTTTTATCAGCAATGGCATGATATACCGCTGCTTCCTGACGGCGGTTGATAAGCTGGTCTGTGCCCTCTCCTGGAATGCGCATAATGTACTTTTTGTCCTTACAGGTAAACAGGAAGGAACGGTTGGTCATTCCCTTTTTCAGGACTGTGATATCCGTGACTTCCTCCGGTTTTGCGCATAATGCCTTGCAGATTAAACGAATGGCATCCGTTTTCAGTTGGTTGGAATCGCTGTCGATCTCACGAAGCTGCTCATAGGTGTTGATCTCCACAACATCTGTCGAATGCACCACCCGGGCTGCGACGATCATGCGATTCTTATTATAGAGAGCTTCTTCCCAAAACGAACCATCATACTGCGGATTTCTGTAGAGCTCCTCTATGCGTGCAGAAACCGTATCGGCGTCCTCTTTTGTAAGGTAACTGATACCGATCATCGCATTACCACCGACGTTTTCCGGCACAGTTACCAGCTCCATCTTGCGGTTTACGCGGACATTACTTTCGTTTTCCACAAGATCGCTGACCATATACCATGAGTACAGCTCGTGACGGTGAAACGGATTGCGGTCACACCAGATGTCGCAAGGGACGATGTACGCATTCTCCAGATGCTCTTTTACCAATCTGAGAGAATGCAGATTGTTCTTAGCGGCATAGTCCGGGTTGACCACCAGTTCTACGCCATACTCATCCATCAGGTATTCATATTTTTCCTTCATGAAACCTACAACAATGTAAATTTCCTGAATACCTACTTCGTGAAGTTGCTTGATGATTCGTTCAATCAAAGGCTCCCCATTGACTTCCAAAAGTCCCTTGGGCATCTCGGTATTGATGGGGACCATCCGCATCCCAAAGCCGGCTGCCAGAATAATGGCTCGTTTGGGAGTTTTATTCTTATACTCCGACACAGCCTTTGCCGTAGGACAAATCGCTTCGTTCAGATACCCTGCCTTAATGAGTTCCTTGAGGGAACGGTTTACCACTCCCAAGGAATGACCCGAAACCTCCGCTAAAACACGCTGATTGATAAACGGCTCAAGTAGCAGAGCGTTCAGAATATCGCTTTCTTGTTTATTCATATATCCCCCTCAACTCATTTTGTAACCGTTTGTATCCGTCAACGCTTTCGACAGCACAGCACTATGCTCGGACAGCGGTCAATAGATATTCCATCTTATGGTTGCCCACAAGCTAGCTTTTCTTCCACATCGAGCGATACACTTACGTCTTAATCGACTGAAGCAAAAGCGAGTCGCTTTATTTTTCAGAATTCACAGCTACTAATATCAGTAGCCAACAAGTCATTAAGAGTGCCCTTTTCCGTCATTTCATTTGCTCTGGTCATCACTCTCAGCCAAAGAACTGGTCTTCCAGCATCAGGCACAGGCAATGATAGATAGGCAGATGTAATTCCTGAATCATATAGGTCTCGGTCTGCGGGGCCTTGATGCACACATCGCTCATATCCTTCAGTTTGCTATCCTTTGCCCCCGTCAGTCCAATGACCTTCATTCCCTTAGCGTGTGCGGTTGTCGCCGCAAACAACACATTTTTGCTATTACCACTGGTGGAAATGCCAAGGAACACATCCCCGGATTTACCGTAACCATTGACCTGCTGTGCAAAGCAGAGCAGCGGTTCACAGTCATTCATGTAAGCTGTGGACAAAGCAGGATGACCATCCAACGCAATAGCCGGAAGCGCCCCCTGCAGGTTTTCTGCCAGAACAGAACCGAGTTCCTGATTTTCCGCAACCAGTTTTTCTGCGAAGTCAGTTTCAGGCTTACGGGGCAACTTGAAACCCTTCATCAGTTCACCAACGATATGCTCCGCGTCTGCTGCAGAACCACCGTTACCAGCCACAAGAAGCTTTCCACCATTCTCATAGGACTCCTCTAGCAAAAGGTATGCGGCAACAATATCATTCTTCGCCGATTCTAAAGAAGGGTATCGTTCTACCAGCAGGTCAATGTGTTTGAGCAGTCGATTATTCACTTTATTCATTTCATTCCCTCGACATTATTTCAATTCCACCACACGTCCTGTATATGGTGTGGTTTTTGTTGTTCAATCGGTGGCAGAGTCATATAATCACCATATGTATTTCTTAGAATGTTATCATAGCCAGACGGAATATAGAATTCGCCATCTTCAAATTTGTGTAACATTCGCTCAGAAAAATCCTTGCGATCATATAGAATGCAATCACCTTGAATGCATATGAGTTTTTCTCCGTGTACGGATCTATACTTTTTTGCCAATGCAAGTTGTCGGCGAAGTATTGATTCTGTTCGATGCCAATTAAGCAGCCCAACTATTAGTTTCGACCTTAAATTCATATTTTGTTTTGCATATTCCCATGACGTATCTGCATACAGATTCATTGCTCGCAAAAAATTTCCTTGCTTAATCCATTGCGACATTTCTTTTTCATCTTGGGGTGCATCATCTAATACCCATACATCGACAAAAACGCCAATTGGATCTGTTCGTTTGAAGGCCTTCTCAATTAACGAAGTTCTTGAATCACATATCTTTAGCAAATCGCGAGGAAAGAAATGGTCTTTTGAATTCGGTCCCGCTAAAAACAATCCGTGCGATTCTCCCCATTGAGGGAATTCTCTTTCAAACTTTTCAAACCCATCCCGCATAACAAAAATGTCTATGTCGTCATCCCATGGAATAAAACCCTCATGTCGAACAGCACCGATCAGCGTACCGTATGTTAAAACATACCAGATTCCTTTTTCTTCACAAAACTGATGAACTTTTTTCATGATTGAAAGTTCTATGGTTTTCAATTCATCCAAACTTGTTATTTCGCGCATTTTCTTTCCTCTCTCATTTATGAAGCAATTTCTTAGCCAATGCAATAAATTTTGAACGTTCACTTCTGTCAAATACACATACCATATAAGTTACAGTTCCAAACAGTCCAATCATGCAGACGTTAATTATAAAACCCGCCCACGATTTTACTATAATTCCGCCAAAAACAATCCTTACTACACTAACAATAATCAGATCTGACACCACAATTCTTGTGATTGCTCCATAGAATGACATCAGCGGTAAGCCAATACACCAAGCAGAATATAGCGGGGTAAAGATCAGGAATGTAACAAACCCCAATACCGTAGTTGTTCCAACGACCGCATATAAATCAAGTTCTGTATATGTCAATAAGACAAACATACTAATCACGTTTAATGCGCCACTAATCACCGTCACAATACAAGCAGCTGTATTTTTCAAAGATAGCGTATAGGTATAAAACATTGGATTTGCTACGCTTTCAAAAACAAAACCAATCAAAGTAACGATAGCAATTCTATTTAAGAGACTACTATCATTGTTGTGGGTCCACAGCTCAAAGTACGACTCTCCCAATACAGAGAACCCTGCTAAAATGACCCCTGATAGAATCCCCAAAAGCTTCATTTGAAAAATTATTGTATCTCGCACTCCAACTTTATTCTTATCGGCATAAAGCTTCAACAACGTCGGCTGAAAAGGCTGTGTAATTAGTGGAGGAAGCGCAGAACACATTGATGCCACTGTCTTAACAATCGAAAGCTGTCCCATTTTTAGCGCATCCAACATCAAGTTCGTAACCCAAAGATCCAAACCTGTATTCAGAAGATTTCCGATTTGATTAAATGCACTCCACAGCCCCCTACCTAGAAGTTCCTTTACGGCAGAAAAAGAAAACGAATTGCTCCGGCAAACAAGGTCCGGAGTTAATTTCTGCTTCACGCCGAAATTGATTGTTCCATAGACAATGCTCGAAAGCAACAATGCAGCTCCAACAAACCATACCTTAGGTTTAAACAAGGAAAAGAGTACTATAAGAATCAGCGCCTCAGCGGTGTATGTAACAATTTTCGAAACACTAATATACTGAAGTCTGTTTTTTATGTATCCAGATACAGTATAAATATTAGCGAGCGCAAGAACCATGCAGTTTACTATATCCAAGTAAAACAAGATTCTAACGTCATGCAGTAGTTCGTTTGGAACCGAGAAAAACGATCTAATATTTTTTGCCAAAAATAGTGCCGCACCTAGGCTAACCGCAATTAATAAAACATCAGCAATTACAACACTACTATAGAATGAATTCGCTCGTTTCTTATTTCCCTCGTGATAGGCTACTACCACAAATCGTGACGCATATGCATTCAAGCAACTAGTTATTATCACACCATAATTAGCCACTGTCTTTGCCAACGAAACAAAACCATATGCTTCCGTTCCCAATGTATTCGTGATATATGGCGTTAGGAAAAAAGAAATCATGTAGTTAATAATCATTGCAAATACTGAGCACAGCATCGCTACAACAATTTGAATTTTATCGCCGCCTCTTGAATTCTTAATTTCCATTTAACCACTCCACTCGTTTTATTATTTCACAATCCGTTCAGTTGCAATAATGGAACACTTAATTTCTCAAATAGCTTTCCACAAAGTCCTTCAAAGACGATACCGTCACAGTTTGTCCGCAGGACTCAGAGCCAATCAAAGCAGTCTGACATCCGGCATTCTGACCCGCCTTGATGTCATTTTCTCCATCACCAATCATCCAAGACTGCGACAGGTCAATGTTAAAGTCCCGTGCTGCATTGAGCAGCATTCCAGGTTTCGGTTTGCGGCAATCGCAGTCAAACTTTAGTTCTGGGCGCTCCCCTTCATATCCCTTATGCGGATGGTGTGGGCAAAAGTAGATAGCATCCAGATATGCGCCTTCTTTGCCTAGAAGTGTCTCCATTTTGTTGTGAATCTCTTCGAGTTCTTCAAAGGACACTTCACCACGGGCAATCACAGGCTGATTCGTAACAACAATTGCCAAATACCCGGAAGCATTGATTTTTTTGATTGCATTTGCAACGCCGTCTATCAGTTCAAACTCGTCTATGTTCCGAAGGAAACCTACATATTTATTGATAGTGCCGTCCCGATCAAGGAACACCGCTTTCTGCTTGTTCTTCAGATTCTTACCGGAAACGCGACCAGTCTTGTAATCCCCGCACACAGAATAATAGCGTTCAGGTGTCCCCATGTCCTTCACATACTCAGGACTGTCGTAGCAGAACATCATTCCGGTTCCTGCCAACGGCTTGAGGAGCTGCCGATCCAGGTCAACCTTGATGGGTTTCCCGTTCTCTCCTACCGTGCCAACCTTACCCGCATCAATTCCAGAATGTTCCAAAATGGTTGGATTGATAACATGAAGTCCAGCATTGACACGATTACGATAGTACTCCGGACGTTCATCTTCCTTAGCCAGCCATTGCTTAACAGCCCCATTTTTATCAGCAATAATGAGTCCGCTGTCATAAGGATGGCTATTGGGATGCGTGAAAAGAGTAACCAGACCGCCGTGCTGTTTATGGAAGGCTACGAACCGATTGAAATCCACATCGAACACAGCATCTGCATTCAGCAATAGAAAATCCGAATCCAGCTTGTCCTTGATTTTGAAAAGCGCACCGGCATTACCCAATGGTTCCTTCTCAAAATAGTATTCAATATGAACACCGAAAGGCTTTCCTGTTGCAGGAGATATACCCGAACCATCTCCGAAATAGTCCATGATGATGTTTCCGAGATGAGAAACAGTCAAAATAATGTCTTTGAATCCTTGGTCACGCAGACACTCCAACTCATGTTCTAGAACAGGCTTTCCTTCGATTTTTATCATCGGCTTTGGAATATCACTGGCAACAGAGGAAATCCGGGTGCCCCTGCCGCCTGCCATTATTACTGTTTTCATTGTTTTATATCTATCAATACCTCATGCTATTACATTTCTACTCTTGATAACTGCAGGAACACCAACTGCAATCGCGTTTTCCGGCACATCCTCTAAAACCACAGCATTTGCCCCAATAATAGAATTATCTCCTACACTAATATCTCCCAAAATAACTGCTCCCGCACCAATCATCACGTTATTTCCAATTCGAGGCGGCAACCCAGGTTGTTTGTTTTCTGCCCATTTGCATCCAAGTGTAACATTACCGAATATGCGGCAATTCTCGCCAATCGTACATAGCTCATGCACAACGCATCCCACTCCGTGATGATAGAATACTGTTCCTTTACCTATTCGCGCTTGCGCTGATATTCCATTTCCGCATAGCACGTTATACAGGATTTCTATGAGCCTTGCAATGTGGTGTGCCCCCCCCCACATACAATTGGTGACTTATTCTCCACAATTTGCTATTCATAACTTTCCTCAATTCTTTGGTTCATACGTTTCCGGCGAATAGTGAATCACTCTCGTACCGCCATTCTCAAATTCAAACGGGATATGCATCAAGTCGCGCATAGCCCAGCGAACAGAATCCTGGCGCTCAGGCTGTACATAAAATACAAGAAATCCACCGCCGCCCGCGCCAAGCAATTTACCACCCAGAGCGCCGGCAGCCATTCCTTTTGCATAGAGTTCATCAATACTATTAGTCGAAACAGCAGAACCGGTTTGACGTTTCAGTTCCCATGTGTGATCAAGCATTCTACCAAAATCATCAAGGTCAGTGTTCTTGTCCGTCAAAACATGCTCTGCATCATCAACGAGCGCAAGCATTTCCTTAAGTTGAGCAGTCTTATCCTGCTTACCTATAGCGTTCGCTTTCTGCACATCGGAAGAGAAGCGAGTAAAGCCCGTAAAGAACATCATCAGATTCTTATTAAGTTGCTTTTTGCGCTCCGGAGAAATGATAACAGGTAGTACTTCGTAGCCATCTGCATTGAAGTTGATGCGGTTGAAACCGCCAAAGGAAGCCGCTATCTGATCTTGCCAGCCACCGGCCTCCTGGCACAGGTTGCGCTCAAGGAAAATTGCTTCGTCTGCCAACTTTTTCTTGTCCGCATATTTTCCTTTGAGTGCGTAAAATGCATTCAGCATTCCAACAGCAAAAGAACTAGAAGTACCAAGGCCGGAACGTGCCGGAAGGTCAGCTTCATATGTAAGACGGATTTCATGCATATCCAGCATCTTCATCGCATTTCGAATCGCCGGATGCTGAATATCATCGATGTTTGTTACACGCTCCGTCTTTGAGTAGGAAAGCTCTGTAGAATAATCAAAGAACCGCGGCAAATGACGAACGTTCACATAGCAATATTTGTCGAAGGTAGTGGAAAGCACTGCACCACCGTTTTCTTTGAAGAAACTCTCCATGTCGGTGCCACCACCGAAGAAGGACATCCGAAATGGTGTTTTCGTGATAATCATTTAAATCTCTCCATATTCAGTATGTTTGTAGTATTTTCTTAATGTAAAAGTTAAATCCCACAGTCTTTAAGGAAATCTTCAAAAGACAAATAGACCGGGTCAGACGCCAGAAAATTTTTACAGACATCTTCATAATCATCACCTGTTAAGGTGAAGAAATTTTTATGTAACTCTATGCTCTCTTGTGTTCGAGGAGCATACAACCAATAAAAACCGTCCTTCATTTCTTCAACTGTTGGCCGCCGTCCTGTATTATGATAAATTTCCAATGCACATCTTCTTGCATCGTCCACCCATCTATTTTTTCTTTTTTGGTAATACTCATCCAGTGTGCAAACAACTCTTGCTGGATTTCCAGCGATTACAACATTATCAGGGTACCCCCCCCCCGACAACGGATCCAGCACCCACTATACAATTGTTTCCAATCGTCGTTCCAGGAAGTATAATTGAATTCATTCCCAAAAAACAATTATCGCCAATTTTTGTTGGCGCCGTGCCTCCAATAAATTCACCAAACACACGACGTGCCACTGAAATCGAATAATCGTGTGCCAAAATAATAACTCCAGTCGTTATCTTACAATAGGATCCAATAGAAATTAGATGCGGTTTTTGAATATCTACCGATGTATGTCTCGGCGAATAAAAAATAGTGTGATCTCCAACGTAAATATTATTTCGTTTAAGATAATTGATATATGCTTCGTTTGAGCAATGATTAGGATCAATCACTTTTTTAATTAGATTTATCAATTTCATAATTTCCCCTCATTCTTGTAAAATCCTCACACAAAACAGCCACATAGTAGAAGAACATTGCCAAAGCCTGTCCAAAATAGTTTTCCATCATGCTCATGATGACAAATAGAAGTTGAATATAAAGCGAGAAGTCCTGTGCAATATTATCCATATCCGAAGCATGTTTCTTTTTGCTGTACGTTTTGATGAAGGTCCAAATGATTGGTATAAACCAAATAACACTACCGATTAGACCTCGTTCAACCAATATTGCCAGATATGCATTGTCTATTAATGCACCGCCACCAGCTAAACTGGCATTGCCAACTCCATATCCGAATAATGGGTAATTCCAGAAATTTGTTAATGCATTTCCCCATATAGTTTGTCTGCCATTCATCATATTGCCCGAAAGACGATCAAATTTATCCAGCAGACCTTGCATCCCTGGAATCCAATCTACGCCAACCGAAAGCAAAAAAGCGATACCAAGAAGTAGTAACACTATCTTTGAAAATTTGCCTCCGCTTGTGTCAAAGTAAATATATGCCAACACAAGACAAAGTGCCAACAATGAACCTCTACGTGTTGTAAACAACACACCTGTTAAAAACAAGGCAACAAGAACGATATACAAAATCTTCGTAATACTTCTTTTTGAATGCTTAGCAAAAATAGCTGCGCATATTGCACCAATTGTCATATACATTGCTGCTATGCTAGTTTGAACCGTAAAACCATAAAAGGAGGCATTATATGTCATCTGATACAGAATATCCGCATGAGAATATGACGGAAGTAACGGAAGGATGATACTTTTATAAGCGTTTGGTACAAATACCTGAATGTATATGCAGATCAAATGAACGACACAAAAGCCAAGAGTTGTCTTCATAACTTTGATTGTTGTAATGTTCCTACCTATCATAGCTGCAACGCCAAGATAGACAAAAAAATACACATCATTTATTATTGATGTCCATGCGTCCGCAGAAAGAAAGCACGCTAGAAAACCAACAGACAAGAATTTAAACAGCGTTAATTCTGTTCCTTGAAGCACTTCTCTTTTCATCAGCAGAATCACAAGTGCTATGGCAAATATAGTTGGCCAAAAAATCTTTGGATTAAGTCGAAGGACAAACGATGACGAAAAGAAATAGTGCCACAACACAATAAACAACAAGAGGGCATATCCTTTTTTGGGTCTTCTCTGGTTTATCAGCATTATTATTCTTCCCCTTCAATTCTTTCTAACATGCCCCTTACATTTGCGTTCCAGTCCATATTCTTAGAATAGTACTCGAGAATCTCTTTCTCAAAGGCTCTTGCGGTTTCAGAGGTCATTTCAATCAGGGCATTTTTCCACTCATATTGTGTGCTACATATAATGCCCGTCTTTCCATTCACAACGAACTGTGTCAGCCCCGCAACATTTGATACAACAACCGGCTTGCCAAACAAATATGCCAGCGGAATAATGCCACTTTGAGTTGCTTCAATATACGGTAATACGGCTGCCGTCATATGATGAAGTAGCCATTTCATTTCTCCATCATCGATATACCGATTGATAACTGTGAGGTTATTGCACTGATTAATCAGGCTTTTTTCTTCCTCTGTAAAATTTCCACCGCCTGCTATAACCAGCGGGAGAGCTTTATCCGAAATATCCTGATATACTTTTAATAGATTTCCAATACCCTTATATTTATCAATCCGTCCAAAGAACAGCAGATAATCGCTTTCTGCATTCATTTCCACAGGCTTAATTTCATTTGCATCTGGCAGATGCGCTCCAAGCGTTATCATTACAGCTTTTTCTTTATAGTGCGGATACAGATTACCGAACGTCACAACACTCTCCGGAGACATCAACACAAACTTATCTACACGTTTATAGAACCTTCTATTTATGAATTCCGTGTATTTCTCCAATAAGACCCTCCGCAGGCTTCTGCTATTTGTAGGATGGTGCGTTCCTGCGTCGTGGAGTGTTAAAAGCTGCTTAATTTCGCCTTTCAAAAACATTCCAACATTTGAACATATCACGCTATCGTCCATATACCAAATGAACTCAGGCTGAATATTATTGATTCTGCCCGCTATTTTCTTATAAGGAGACTGATCAATTACTTTCTTTTCTTTATGGTATTGGAGGAGGTCAGTCTTTGCAATCAAGCTGATGTCTGTATCATGAATTTCATAGGGCATTACAACCTTCACGTCGTACCCTTCTTCGACAAGTGTCTTGTACAACTGTACGGTTAGCTGTAAAATTCCACCTTGCACGTTTGCTGTAAAAAGAGCAATTCTTGCTTTCACGCTGATATTTCCTCCCCACCTATTGTTTCTTTACATCGTTTGCCGATAAACCTTATCCAATGCTTCCTTATATGTTTTAATATCCAGAATTTGCGCCGCCTTTTCCAATGTAGCGTGATGCAGGTTCTGGTACAGTTCATTATTTTCCAGAACATCCGTGCAGCGCTCGATCAAGACATCGTCATCATCGCTCAAATACCCTGTCTTACCATCATCGACGATTTCCTTCAGTCCATCCGTCGGTGTACTTACAATCGGCACACCAAGTGCCATTGCTTCCAGAGCGCACATCGGAAGCCCTTCCCATCTCGAAGTCATAATCAGAATTTTAGCCTGCTTCATTGCCCCATATGGGTTGCTGCTATATCCCAACATATCGATGCTATGCCCCGCATGGTACTCAGCAATCGCCTGCTTTGTTTCTGCCTCCAAATCGCCTGTGCCGATAATAGCAGCTTTCGTCTCCGGATACTTTTCTGCTATTCCAGCAAGTACTTTGACCAGCCTCTGGGGGTTTTTTTGGGGGGTCAATCTACCTACATATACAATATCGTAGGCATATTTTTTTTCATCTTGTGCGGCCTTTTTATAGACTTCTTCTGCGTCGATTACGTTATAAAGGATGCTGCTTTTTTCCTCGAACTGTTCATGAAATGCATATCCTTCATATGCAGATTTCGACACCCAAAAAATATGCTTTGCTTTTTGGGCAGCATACTTGTAAAGCAACGCTTTCGCAGAGATTCCTCGAGAGTCAAAATTATTATTATGCACATGGGAAATCAGTGGAATCCTCCCGCAAAGCAGCGCTGCAAAAAAAGATGCTTTCATGTCATGAGCATGAATAATATCTGGTTTTTCTTCACGGATAATGCGCTTAACTTCTGACAAGGACCATTCTTTCATCGGCGCAAACCGCACATTACGTTCTTTTAGTGCCTCACGAATTTTCCCGTCTGGGCTGCAGTAAAACATTTCATACTCTGCATCGTTCTTAAAGCACGCCATAATTTGGCATGCAACGTTTTCCGCCCCTGAAAAACTCGTTCCTGTTAAAAGATGCATGATTTTCTTACTCATCTTACCTATCCTCTACACTCTTATACAGTTTCTTAAGACTTTGAATGGCGTGATCTAGATCGAAGTTCACAACATTATTGCTATTTCTTGTAATCTCGCGCAGTCTTTCGCCTTTATCTACTATGCTCCTCATCTTATCTGCCAGCTCATCTGCATTTTTCGGGTCAAACAAATAATCACTGTCGCCCAACAAGTCAGTACACCCACGAATCTTTGAAGCAATACAGGGCAAACCTGACGCCATTGCCTCCATCAGCGCTCCGGGCAGGCCCTCCCTAAAAGACGTAAACACAAAGCAATCACATGCAAGGAGCACTTCTGGAATGTTGCTCTGAAATCCAAGCAGTTTTACTTGTTTTCCAACGCCAAGCTGTTCGGCCAGTTCTACCAGGTACTTTTGATTTTCGCCTTCACCACAAATTAGATAATAAAAATTGGGATCATTGGCCTTTGCGAGGGCACGAATCGCCACTTCCTGATTTTTGTTGTCATTAAGTTCTCCCACAGATACAAAAACAAATGCACTCGGGTCTATGTTCCAGGTCTTTCTCAGAGACAAGCGAATCCCCTCACCCTTTTCTGTTTTGCGTTGTTCCTTATCAAATTTTGACAGATCAACTCCAACACCAGGGACCTTTTCCACTCGACCATTTTTCTTTAACCGGAATTTTTTTGCCTGAACATAATCTGCATTATTTATTGTGATAAGCATATCCGTAAAGTGCGCCATATATCTTTCTATCGGATAGTAACAAATCCAATTTTTTATGGGGGCACCTGTCCAAAAATGAAACCCATGCGCCTCATAAATCACATACGGAATTTTAGCCTTATTTGCACAGATTCTTCCCAACACACCACCAATCGGAGTATTGCAATGAACCACATCGTATTTTTCACGCTTCATCAGATCGAGCAACTGTTTTTTAGCAAGCGTGTAGTTCTTCTTTGCTAACGGATTTCTATCGCAGTCTATGTGTTCTGCTTTAATTCCGTATGTTCTGCAGTCTTCTTCATATAACTGTTTGTCTGCGTGATCCATATTGCTGACAATCGTAAAATCAATATTCAATTGTCTTGCTGCAATAATCGCCGAACGCATAAACCCGTTTATTCTCCGTCCTGACTGACTCGTTACATACAACAGCTTCATTTTCCGTCTCCATTATTCAGAACAGTTCCATAAAACGATTCATAGCGCCGCCTGTTGCATATTTTTTTCTACCATATTGGTAAGCATCGCTACTGATCGTATCATATTCTTCTGCACTCAGTTTCATAGCTTCCTTTAGCTTATTCGCAAACTTTTCATTATCGCCCGCCTCAACAAGATAACCGCTCTTTCCATCATCCACCTGCTCCGGAATAGCACCCACAGCAAATGCAATGACAGGTCGGCTATACTTGTAAGCGTCGATAATGATGCCAGACTGAGAAGCAGAATTATATGGAACAATTACCCAGTCACAGTTAACGAATGCTTCTCGCATCTCTGCCTCTGTGACGTAGTCGTTATTCAACTTTACATTTTTCTCTTTGGCAAGCTGATCCACAATGCCCTGCATCTGCGAATCCACTCGTCCTACCACATCAAATTGAATGTTCGGACACAGTCTCACAATTTCAAGTAAGTTATCGGCGCCCTTGTATGGATTGATTCTTCCAAAGAAAAGAGCACGACCACTATGTACTGGTGTCGTATATGCCGGATATCTACGCCACAATTCCAGATACTTTACACGGTCTGCGCCGATTCCGTAGTGGTCGATCATATCCTGAATATAGGTTTTGTTGCGGAGGACAATCGTATCTGCGAACTTAACCACAGCCTTGTTCATCAAATCAACCATCTTGACCTGACTGTCTCCTTCGTGCGGAATGACCTCGTGGATTACCTGATAGGTCTTAGCTTTACCAGCCATCATCATAATTGGAAGATTCCACGTATGCAGACTCTCGAAATAAATAGCATCAAAACGTTCTTTGCGAACGCGATGAATAATTGAAAGCAACAGCGGGAGGTTGAAGGTCTTCTTAGTCACACCAGGACGCTCCGGGCAATCCACCAGCCATGTGTGATCTGACTGCTGAAGCTCCACCTTTGGCTTTTTAATGCAAAGCAAATAAGCCTCCCAGTCACTTCGATTTCTCATTTCTTCGTACATTCCAAACAGCGTATCCTGATGATCCGCATTGTCTGAGAATGTCACTAGAAGTACTTTTTTCATCTCGAATTTCTCTCCCACTAAAACAGCCCAGACTCATCTCAAAGAGTCTGAGCCACATTTTCTCAGCTACATGCTGAGTTATTTTTTGCTCGAATCAAATTTGTCAAAAATTCAAAGCTAGAGAACATCGCCTTTCGCAACGAGTCAATTGCAACTCCTGCTACAAAAATGATAGCGGTAACTGCAACAACCCATAAAACGGCGTATGGTTTTTCAATCACTCGCTGAAGTGAAAACAGCTTTTCAAAGAGATACGTCATATTAGCCGGATACATATGGAACAGGTACACTCCAAAAGTTGCTTCCGCCAAATAGTCAAGTACTTTGTTGGTCCTTGCCTTCCATGAAGTTCCCCACATAAAGAGTCCAATCGATACCATCATAGAAACAGGACGATAATTTCCACGCATGAAATAACAACTATACTCTGCAGCAGAGGCTATCTTTTTTCCTACTAAATCAAGTACAATAATACTTATAATTGCAACGATGTACGGAATCAGTACCAGTGCTTTGAATTCTGATTTATGAGTTTCATACGTTATTCCCATTCTTTTAATCAATATCACAATTGAGTACAGCATTAAAAATGCAAGCAAGTTATTAGCGCCCCAATTAACAAACGGAACAATTGTTGAAACACTCCAAATCACAAGCATGACTGTCGTAAACTGCTTTAGGACATCCACAGAGAATCCCATAAGTGCTTTGTGATAGAAAGGCCAGATCAAAAGAAAAATCATGTACGTTGTTGGGTACCACCACATTCCTGTCAGTGTTGGAAATACAGATTGGAGCAGTAATATTTTGCTCTGCCCCCCCCGAAAGTAAATGCGCCAATACACATTGAGAGTCCGTAAAATAAAACCGTTTTTTCAATTTTCCAGCACGACCTTGCCGAATAGTTGAGATCTACCTTTTCATCTGATTTTTTGCTCAGAAACCACGCCGAAACCAAAAAGAACAGGTTATTGCCAATAAAAGCGTTGTTCCCTAGTATCTGCAATGCAAGTTTATTACCTGTTATTCCTATAACCTGCGTGTCAATGTTAAATGCATTCTTTGCCACAAGGTGATGTGAAACAATCATGAGCATCGCAGCTATTTTTAGAATCTGAAAGTTTGCTTCTTTGTTTTTCACAATATCACCTCATATTTGCTTAAGCCGTTTATTCCTTATATCGTCCTCAGCATTGTAATCTACACACAGCCGCTATGTCTTGTACCACAAAAACAAGCGTTTCTGCGGCTTGTACTGCTACAATAGCTACAGTAAGTCATGTGCTTATTCCGGACTCCACTCATCCACGCTACAGTAGCTCCCTTGCTTTTGCCGGATTACACCACACGAATGGGCATCTCTGCGGCCATGTAGTTATCACTATCACTCTCACATCCGCCTTGTTATCTCCAAGACCGGGATAAAATCGCAGATGATGTTATCATCGCAATCTCACCGGACACCCCGAAATCGCTATGTGAAAGTCTTCCTAATGTCGGTGCAGTGCAATCCGGCATAAACCCACGAGTTACCGTCGCATCCATAAAAGTGCTTTTTCGGGGCATAAAAGCTTCAAGTCAACCTCATTTTGCCCTTGCTCACGCTTGGGTTCTCGGCATTTTGCCAGCCTCCCAGCTTAACGCTACTGTAAGAGCCGCATTTATGCCCGATTTCACTCTGGAATTACTTCCAATTTTTAGCAGTCAGAAACGTGTGGAAATGTCGATACTTAGTGGTTTTCTCCACTCATTGCAGTGGTTTGGCCCTCAGAAACTCCCTCGGTACTTTCAGGCATAAACAGGATTTTCACCGTTGCAAACATGATTTTCAAGTCCTCGATAATACTCGGATGCGCTATGTACATTAGATCCATCGTCAGCTTGTCATAAGGCGTGGTGTTGTACTTTCCGTAAACCTGCGCATAGCCAGTCAGACCAGCCTTGGCCTGTAAGCGCAGTGCAAACTCCGGCATCTCCTCACAGTACTGAGCTGCAATTTCAGGGCGCTCCGGGCGGGGACCCACAATGCTTAACTCACCTCGCAATATGTTGAGGAGCTGGGGCAATTCATCCACGCGGCAGGCCCGGATCACCTTTCCGACGGGCGTGATACGGTCATCGTGCTCACCGCTGGAAAGACGGGCCACACCGTCTTTTTCGGCATCAACGCGCATGCTGCGGAATTTCAAAATACCGAATTCTTTTCCATCCTTGGTCAAACGAGTCTGCTTGTAAAACACAGGTCCGTGATCCGTTGCCTTAATGGCAATGGCCGTCACCAAAAAAATCGGGCTCAAAATAATCAGTGCAGCAGCAGAAATCACAATATCCAGCAAACGCTTGATAAAAAGGTACTCCGGCTGCGGATTGTAGCGGCCCACACGGAGCATCGGCAGATGGAACATGTGCATGTGGTGCGCACCGGACATGATCGTGTCGCCAATGCGGGGAATCACAAACATCGTGATGTTGTTTTCGACGCAATACTTCAAAATAATGTTGCGGTCATGGCTGTGGACGCCGCTGATAAACACCGTGTTGATGCCGTCCAACATAGACAAATTTTCAATACACTCTGCTGCCGTGGCCGTCGCTACGACCTTGTACTTGCCATCCAAGCCATACTGGCCAATCAGCTTTTCCAGACCTTGGCGCGTGTCATAGATTACAGCAGTAGCCTGCGGCGGGAAGGTCTTAAAGTACGCGTGGTGTGCGCTGCGAGCCCAGACTGCCGCCAGAATCAGCTGTCCAACTAATGCTGCCACACCCGGCAGGATGTTGGGCAGATGCTTGCTCAGCAACCAGATAACGACGTACATAATAAAGTCGCTGACTGCCGCCGCCAGAAACTGCGCATAGACGATTTCGGATATGCGGTACATCGACATTAGAAATGCGTCGTACACGCGACCAAACATGATGAAAAGCACAAAGAACAGTGCCACCACCAAGTAATCACCTCTTGCGTAAAACGGCGATGCAATGTGTTTTGCATAGTACAAATACCAGCACAGTGCAAACGGTATTGTCACCAGCACTGCATCCATAATTTTTACAAGCCGCAAAATCAGGTCGTGTCTAAACCTCGTCATGATTTCTCCTCAATCTTTTCAGCATGCTTTACCTGCCGTATCCTCATCCAGCAGTTTCCGTAATTTATTTGTCTGTTCGGCGCTTAGCCGGGGTGACTGCTTGCGCAGCAGGACCTTTTGGTCGTACAACCAGCGGCCCAGCCAGATGCCGTCCGCTGTTTTATATTTGGCCGGGATTTGCAGGTTGCCGTGCATTTGCAGATAATCCCACGCTAAATTGTACTTATGCTGCCACGGGTTAGGCTTTTCCCACTGCATGCCGATCTTTTCCAGCAAAGTGACCCTCGCCGAAGTCAGTTTGCAATTGCTATTGTTCGAGCTTTTGTAGGCATACTGCTGACGGGCCACCCACTTGCCCAAAGCTATACCGTCAGGGGTTGTATAGCCGATGGGCACATTCAGGCTGCCGTTTTCCTCAAAATACAATTTGGCCGCTTCGTAAGCCTCGTTCCACTTGAAGTCTAAGTTGCTTTGCTCCCAAAGAATTCCAATGCTTTCCAGCCGTTCGGCCTTTTCAGGCTGCAATGTTCCGTTGGCATAAGTTTGTTTCTGGTTTCTAACCCAGACCCCTAAACGCAGCCCATCCTCTGTGGTGTAGGACACAGGCACAACTAAATTGCCGTGGTCGGCATAATACTTTGCCGCAGCAGCAAAGCCCTGCTCCCACTTTTCGCTGAAGGCATCCCAGACCATGCCGATGCTCTCCAGTTGGCTCACCTTCTCCGCGTCCAGCCTGCCAGCGGCCTTCTCGGTGCGCTTGTTGGAAATCCAGCTTCCCAGCGGGAACTCATCTTTTGTTTTCCATTCTACGGGCACTATGAGGTTGCCGTGCCTAGCGTAATATTGCGTGGCTTCATCATAGCCTTTTGCCCAGGCCAAGTCGCTGTAGTTGTCCCAGCGCATACCGATGCTGTCAAGGCGTTCAATCTGCTGCTGAGTCAGGCTTCCGGCACGCTTGCCACTGCGAACCTGCCGCTGAATTTGCAGCCACGCGCCAAGGCTCAAGCCCATGGGAGTCTTGTAGCGCCGCGGAATGTCCAAGTTGCCGTGTTCGGCATAGTAGATGCTTGCCTCGGAGAAGTAGTGATCCCACGTCGAGGACAGGCTGCTTTGCAGCTGTTCGAACAGCACGCGGCAGTCATGGACCCGCTCCACAACCTCAAAACGGTCAGTCACGACCTTATCACTCTCACCGTTGGCGTAGAGACGCTGCACGGCGGCAGCCATCTCATTTTGCAGACCGCTGATGCTGGACAGGCCCTCAAAGTTGTTGACGACATCCAGAATCAACGGTGTCGCGCTATCCCCTGCTGTCAGAGCGCGACCAATCTGCTGCTTGTAGATAATAGGCGAAATCGTCGGACGGAACAGAATGACGCCCGAGATGCCCTCGACATGGACGCCCTCATTGAGCATGTCAATGCAGAACAAAAGCTTTAAGTGCTTGCTGTTGTCTGCCTTAAAGGCCGCAAAGGCCTTATCTGTGGCGGGGTCATCAGACAGGGCTTTGTACACAGTAGGTTTTGTATCAATAGCCGCAAACCATTCCGGCACATGGGAAATCATCTCGTCCATGTGATCCTTGCCGGAGCAAAACACGATGTACTTGCCGCTTTTGTTGGTGATATGACGGGCAAAAACCTTGTCCAGTCCATCCGCTTGCTCCAGGGCACGCTTTAGAGCGTCCAGATATTTCTGGTTCACATCCTGAATGCCCGGGCTGCGCAGATTGTCAACTCGCGACTGATACCGTGCCAAGTCCTGCTGGTATTTAAAAACCGTGGTCACATATTTCGGGGCAGGCAAAATTCCCCGGACGATTGCCTCGCCCAGGGTCATTTCAGATGCAACATGACCATTGAACAGTTCCTCGGCCATATCGCGGTTATTATCGAGGTAGCGTACATTGGTGGCGGTCAAACCCAGCAGTTTTGCACGTGGGCAGAGATCCAACAGCCTTTGCGTGCTCTCACCCCAAAATTTCGCACCAATTCGATGAAACTCATCCAGTATAATGTAGGTGGGGTTCTGTTCGGCTATCTGGTTAAGCTGCTCTGGCGTACTGCACATCAGCTTGGCATACGTATAAAAGCGTACATTTTGAAGTGGGAAGTCCTGGTCTTGGTGCAGTAAGCTCTCCCGCTGGGTCTTGAAGATGTACTCGCTGGGGGAAAGCCAGATAATCATTTCATTTGGGTGAGCTTCAATGAGTTTGAACGCGATATAGCTCTTACCTGTACCGGTGGGGTGAACAATAGCAGCTTTGCCGTATTTGTCCATCATCTCGTACGCGGCCATGTAAGCATTCGCATTATGCTCATACAGATCCAGCGCCATATTGCCCACCCACTTCCTCGCAAAGTATTTTCCATTTTTATAATGGAAAACTTATACCATAAAACAGCGAAGATAGGTGGTTATTGCAACAACTGCCCCTTTGTCTGACCATCAATTACTGGAAAATGCGGTTCATCTCATTCTGTTTCCACTCCCAACAGGTATGCACATAGCGCTTTAATGTAATGTCCGAGCTGGCATGCCCCAACAGCTCACTCAACGTTTTTATGTTGCAACCTGCTTGCAGGCAGGTCGTTGCAAAAGTATGTCTCAGAGCATGCGGATTCACTACCGTGACGCCAGCACTTTTTAAATAGCAGCGCAAGCTTTTCCGGTAGCAACGCGGCTCAACAGGTTTGGATTCATTGCCCGACAAAAACCAGGCTTTGCAGCTTTCTTTCTGCTGCAACTGCTTCAGCATACCCCAAATGCCGTGAGGAATCGGGATTTTTCTCTCGGAGCTTCGCGTTTTTGGCGACTGAATGACAACCCTCGTTTGGCCTGCACCCACATAAATTCGTTTTACTGTCCGTTCAATGGATAAAATGCCATGTTCTAAATCAAAGTCGGCCCACTGTAGGCCGCAGACTTCACCTATGCGCAGTCCCATCTGCATCATGAGCAGTGCACCAAGTTTCCGAGTAGTTGGGGCAAATTCAACATAGCTCTGCAAGCATTGCTGTTCAGATTTGCTGAGCGTAGCAGGCGTAGCCATAGGTGGTTTTGCCATCTTAACGTCAATCTCAAGTGACCGCATAAGGTGCAAGTGTGCTGCATATCGGCAAATGCGGCGTACAAGCACAAGACATTCGCGCGCCATAGTCGCCCCTAATGGTTTGTGGCTGTTGTCTGTTGGCGTGATAATCTCAAGTAACGACCTTTCTAAGGTATATTCATCCAACTCTTGCACACGATAGTCGCCAAGTACAGGAATTATGTAATGCTTCAAAGTATACTGATAGTGTGTAATGGTCGACGCTTTGACCCCTAAAGAAATGGAGCCTTCCCAATTATGAGAAAGCTCCTGAAATGTTGGATTCTGTTCCGACAGTGCGCTGGCTCTGACCTCGGCCTTGCGCATTGTCATTTTCTTTTTTACTTCGGTGTAACTGTGTCCGTATACATATCCCCAAATTGCTGTTCGATCAGGCTTGCGGCCCTTGATATATCGACCCTCCCAACGACCATCTTTACGCTTACGAATGTTCTCTCCTCGTCTTGCCATGTGAAACCTCCCCCGTACTAAGTCGTAATTTGATAACAATTGTCACATATTGGTTGCTTTGCCGAAAAAAAATTCTGCATATCTGGTGAAATTGACAATTTCAAATCCGGTATAATTTAATATTACATGATTTGTTGAAAAATGTCGGCTTATGTGTTACTATACTATAAATAGATTATACATATATAAACAAAAAGCGAGGTATCCTCCATTATAAAAATGGAGGATACCTCGTTATAATTTTAATTGGCAGTTTTATCGCGGCCTGGCAAAAGACACCGTCAATCTGTCCATCGCCTGCTCATAAGTGCGTTCGCGCTCACAGCGAAATACATTTTTACACTTTCCTTAAAATGCCACGTAAATGCCCGCGGCAGAGTGCTTGTCTGCCAGACCGCCGAAGTATCTTGTCGCAAAGGCCGGCGGTAATGTCGAAGCCATATCACGTTTGACAACAATGCTATAAATTCACCAACAATATGCAGTCATTACAGCCAAAACGCAGCTTTAAACTCACTTATTTCATCGTATGGGAAGCATTCTTCGTTGCCACCATGCTGTTCCATAAATTCTACCATTTTTCGTGCTAAAGCTATCCCCTGTTGACTATGCAACTCCCCACCATTTGCTTTTCTCGTAGCATTTGCCAGGTCTCTTACAACTCGCACCTGATCGTATATCTCCAGCTGCGAAATCAGCTTACCAACGCCAATGCTGTAATCTGATTCATTTTCATCATCTGGGTAGCCAAGCCTGCTATATAGGCTTTGTAACTGCCGCATAATGTTATCCGCGTTCAAATCCATTGGGATAT
>OLQV01000765.1_pt1 | contig 26949 bp, 26 predicted proteins | sample 1672371 | NCBI WGS metagenome assembly OLQV01 (sample SAMEA3136676, study PRJEB25190) | human gut metagenome
TCTTTTCCTGCCGATAACTTTTCTTTGAATTAGGACTTGACTTTTTAGCAGGTTTCCTGCGATGAAGTAATCGCAGTATTTACCGCCGCCTGCCAGCGTCTGACTGCGGTGCAGCACGCCGTGCTGGAGGGAGATCATGACCTCGTCCAGCTCACAGAACAGCGGCATCAGCTCCGAGATGCCCAGCCTTTCCGCATAGGCGCAGATGGGGCAGTGGGTGATGAGGTAGTAGCACGCGCCCTCATATGGCTTTCCGACAAAGTATACCTTGAACGAGGCTGGGTACTGCTTCTCCTTTTCCGCGTATACCATTTGGCGTACTTCACGACGCTCTTTTGGCTCTCCGCCTTGCCCTTGTTGGTGTTCAGGCCGGTCCTTGCTAAAGTACCACTTGATGTGGTAGAGCGAGCGGCGCATCATCTCCTGCACCGTCTCCGGCGGGATCTTCTTGCTTGCCACGTATCTTGCGTTCATAGCACTTCACATTAGCGGTGGAAAATGCACAGTAGGCATTCCAATGGAAATGCATTTCAACAGGGAAAACCACCCGGTGTGTGACATCAAAGGTGAGCGGCGGCTCGAACGTGCTTTTCCGCAATGCGGGGGCACATGCCGGAGGCGCTGCCGGACATTCTGGACTATCTGCTCAGTAAGGGGTACAAGATCGTCCCGATCTCCAGAATTTTCCTCACAGAGGCGGAGACATACATCGACCACACAGGACAACAATGCCGTCAGACTGGCTGACCTCAAGGACTCAGAACCGGAAGAGGTTCAGGCCCACATCGGGCGAATACTCGCGCTCGACCCTGCCGTCGATGATGCGCAGGATAAACTCACCCGTCAGGCTGATCTTCGCATCGTTGAGGTGGCCAGCGTAGACCGCGCCTTTCGCTGCGTTGGCAACGGCCATGTGCAGGTGCAGGTACACCTCGCCGTCCTTCTGCGTGACATTGCCCATGCAGGAGACGATCTCCATATCGCCGGTGTAGCGCGTGGACTCATACACGAACTTCTTGCTATTGAACACGCCGAGCGTCACGTCGTTCACCGCGCCGATCCCATTGACGGAGGCCAGCACAATATTTTCCTGTATGCAGACCTGACGGAGCGCGGCGAGGATCTCCTCGCCCTTTTGAATGCGAATCACACAATCCGACCCGAAACGACGGTATTCCATATCTGCACGCTCCTTTTACCGGTTGACAACGTTGACCGGGCTGCCGGCGAGGAAAGCCTTGACGTTCTCCGCTGTCGTGTCCATGATGCGCTGGCGGCTGCCTTGCGAGCCCCAAGACATATGGGGAGTGATGATGCAGTTTTTGGCCTTGAGCAGGGGATTGTCGGCGCGGATCGGCTCGGTGGACACCACGTCCAGGCCGGCGAAGGCGACCTTGCCGCTGTTGAGTGCGTCAGCCAGATCCTGTTCGACGACCATCTGGCCGCGGCTGTTGTTGATGATGATGACGCCGTCTTTCATCTTGGCGATGTTTTCCTTCCTGATGATGCCGGTGTTGAACTCCATGAGAGGCATCTGGAGACCCAGCACATCAGAGCGGGCGAAGAGATCGTCGAGCTCCACGAATTCCACGCCCAGATCACGGGCGGCCTGTGAGGGATACTTGTCGTAGGCAATGACGTGCATTCCGAGGCCCTTGGCCGCTTCTGCCGTGTGATAGCCGATCTTGCCGCAGCCGAGCAGGCCGTAAGTTTTGCCTGCAAGCTCAATGAGGGGATAATCCCAGTAGCACCACTCGTTGCCGTTCTGCCACTTGCCGTCGTGAACGGTCTGGTTGTGGTGGCCGATGTGCAGGCAGGCTTCAAGCATCAGGGCGATGGCGAACTGGCTGACGGAGTAGCCGCCGTAGTTGGGCACGTTGCACACGGGAATGCCCTTCTCCTTGGCATAGGCGATGTCCACCACGTTATAGCCGGTGGCAAGTACCGCGATGAGCTTGATGTTCGGGCACTTGTCCAGCGTCGCACGCGAGATGGGGGTCTTGTTCATCACAACAATCTCTGCGTCACCGATGCGCTCGGCAATGAGCGGGGATTCCGTGTAGGAGGTGCGGTCATAGACCGTTACATCGCCGAGCTGCTCCAGCCCGCCCCAGCTCAGATCGCCGGGATTTTCCGTATAGCCGTCGAGTACAACAATTTTCATGGTCTTGTCTCCTTACTGTATTTTTGTTAAGATACCTTATTTTGCTCCATTTTTCGTCCCGCGTCAAGCAGACGCATGGTACGCGCAGTGGTTTCCTCAATTGACGCGACGGCGTTGGCCATGGCGCTCTCGAGGGTCGTGATGCGGCTGACGGTGCTCGCGAGTGCGTCCACACCGCAGCTGTACAGGGATTCCGCACCGTCGCCAAGCGCGCCGCCGATGGCGAGGACGGGTACGTTCCGGACGGCCTTGGCCCGGCGGGCCACGCCGCAAGGCACTTTGCCGTAAGCGGACTGTGCGTCCAGCCGTCCTTCGCCGGTAAGAACGAGGTCGGCACCGGCAACTGCGGTGCTAAATCCCGCGGCGTCGAGAACCAAATCAATGCCGGAGAGGAAAGATGCACCGAAAAAGGCCATCATGGCGCAGCCAATCCCGCCTGCGGCGCCCGCGCCGTCCCGCTGCGCGGTGTCGCTGCCGAGCTGGGAGGAGAGGACGGACGCATAGCGGGAGAGCGCCTGATCAAGCAGAGCGACTTGCTCGGGCGTTGCGCCCTTCTGCGGGCCGAACACGGCAGCTGCGCCCTCCGTACCGCATAGTTGGTTGCGCACATCGCAGGCGAGAATGAACGTGCAGTCCTTGGCCTGTGGCACGATTGCATCGGTTTCAATGCGTGCGAGCCGCGCGAGGCTGCCGCCGCCCGGAGCGAGCGCCTTGCCGTCGGCGTCAAGGAACGCGACGCCGAGCACCTGCGCGAGCCCCATGCCGCCGTCCGTGGTGGCTGAGCCGCCCAGACCAAGGATCAGGCGGCGTGCGCCGTGCTCGAGCGCGTGGCGGATCAGCTCACCTGTTCCGCAACTGGTCGCATGGAACGCGTCACGCTCCTCGGGCCGCAGCCGCGGCAGGCCGGAGGCTGCGGCGGTCTCCACGACGGCCGTGCCATCCGGCAGAACGCCATATTCTGCGGAAATGGGGCGGCCCAGTGGGTCGTGCGCCGTGATACAGACCTTCTTCCCGCCTGTGGCGGCGACGAGCGCATCGACCGTCCCCTCGCCGCCGTCGGCAACGGGGATCCCGACCGTCTGCGCATCGGGAAAGACCTTGTGGACGCCGCGCTCCATAGCGGAGACGGCTTCCTCCGCCGAACAGCTTCCCTTAAAGGAGTCAGCGGCAATGATAACCTTCATATCGCTCTCGCACCCGCAAAGGGGCGCTCTCCCATCTTTTGATATGGATTCAGTATAGCATTCGCGCGTCGACTTGTCATTGTAGCGCATACCAAGAAAAAACGCCCCTCTTTTGTTATTGGTAACAAAAGAGGGGGCATGAAGCGTCAAGGTTCGTCCGGAATGAGGAGAAGCGCCATCTGGAAAATGGCTGCGTGGTCCATGCGTCGGGGGTCAAATCCGGTGGCCTCCGCGATTTTGCGGAGCTGATACTGCACGGTATTCTTATGCACAAAGAGCTGTTCGGCGGTTTTTATGACCGAGCCGTCGGAAGCAAAAAAGACGGTGAGAAGTGTGCGCCAGCGCCGAAGCGCTTCGCCGCCCTGTCCGGCAAAGAGCTGGTCGAGATAGTCGCGGCAGGTCTGGGGGGCGAGGTCGGGGAGCAGCAGCTCAAGCGTCAGGTTGTCGTAGCATACGGCACACCGCGCGCTTCGAAGCCGCGCGACACGGCAGGCCGTCTGGGCGCGGCGAAAGCCCTGGCGCAGAGCGGATAGTTCGTTTTTCTGGCGGGTAAAGCCGACGGAAAACGCCGCACTACCTTCCGGAAGCGCGGCGAGCGCGTCGAGCTGTCCGAGCAGCTCTGCCGATGCCTCGCGGAAGAATAGCGCCGCATGATCCGGCGCGCAGTAAAGGGGAAGTGCGCTGCCCATATGGCCTGCCATACTCCGCACGGCCTCCTGCCAGGAGGCGGGGGCTGAGCTTCCGACACAGGTCGGCTTGATCACCGCCGCGCCGAAGGTGTCGGACGGCTCGAGCGCACAGAACTGCGCCAGCGCGCGCAGCGCACTGGGCGACGGCTCGTCCGGCCGAAAGAGCACATCCTCCCAGAGAGCCTGCACGCGGCGCTCCGCATTTGTCTCCTCTGCCCTGCCCGCCTGCACGCGCAGCAACGCCTCGGTCGTTGTCCGGATCAGGTGAACATAGCGGCTGAGTTCCTCGTAATTTCCGCCGGTGACGCCCACCACGCCGACAATCTTCCCATCGAAGCGGAGGGGGACATTCACGCCGATGCGCGAGCCGGCATATTCCCCGTCCGCCCGCACGACGAGACACTCCATGTTCTCCCGTATGGCCTGGCAGGCGGCAGAGTGCACCGTCCCGATGCGGGAGGCGTCCGTGCTCGCAATGATGCGCCCATTCTCGTCCATGAGGTTGATGGGTTGGCGGATCGCGTCGTGCAGCTCGGATACGACGCGCCGGGCAATATTCAGTTCGATCACCATGGTGAAATCCCCTCGCTTTCCCGCAATCGGACGGTTTTTTTCCAGTATAGCCCGGCTGGGTGCGGGCTGTCAATGCGCAGGATAGAAAAACCCCGCAGCCGAAAAGCGGAAAACGGCTGCGGGGGTAGGTGAAGGGAAAGTGAGAGAGAAGATGGCGGTGCTTCAGCGCAGCTCAGGGATCAGGCAGGAGGGCTTGCCGCCGGCGAGCACAGTGAGAATGTCGTCCACGACCTGATTGCCGGCATTCTCCAGCGCGTCGTCCGTGTTACCGCCGAGGTGCGGCGTGGCGCTGAAGTTTTCCAGCGAAAAGAGATCCTTGTAGCGGCCCGGCTTGGGCGGCTCAACGACGAAGGTGTCGCAGGCGGCGGCCTTGAGCTTGCCGCTCACGAGCGCGTCGTAGAGATCCTCCTCGTTCACAATGCCACCGCGGGCGGCGTTGACCAGAACCGCGCTGGGCTTGAAGTGGTTGAACATCTCGCCCGCGATCAAGTTGCGGGTGCTGTCGATGAGCGGAACGTTGATATTAACCATGTCCGCTCGCTCGAGCAGCTCGGCGACGGTTTCGACCTTTTCAAAGCCACGCTTGACCGCCTCGTCGGTCGAGATGAACGGGTCGTAGCCGAGAATCTTCACACCGAAGCCGTCACACAGGATCTTGGCGATGCGCTGGGCAATATTGCCCATGCCAATTTGACCGAGCGTCTTGCCACGCAGCTGCGTGCCAAGGAAGTCTGCGGGGGCGATCTTCTGAAACTCACCGCGGCGGCACTTCTGGTTCGCGGCGTAAAGGCCGCGCTCGAGCAGCAGGAATAGGCCCACGACCATCTCTGCCACGGAGTCGGCGTTGGCCAGCGGCGTGTAGACCATGGGAATGCCCTTAGCCTTGACAGCGGCGACGTCCACGTTGTTGTAGCCCACGCCGTGCTTGCCAATGACCTTGAGCTTGGTGGCCTTTTCCAGCAGCTCGGCGGTGACGGGAGCGGTGCGCACGATGATAGCGTCGATCTCCTCGGGGTGGTCGAAGTTGTCCACGATGGTGGCGGCTGCCTCCAGCTTCTTGCGGGCGGAGTCGCAGATGTGTTCGCTCAGATAAACAGTCATAGTACTATTCCTCCATTTACAACGTGTCGGCGACCTGACGGATCAACTCCACGCTGGGCGATCTGCGGTCAATGGCACAGGTTGCGGTGATGAGTTTAAAGAGGGGAACGTTCTTCTCGCTGGCGACGGCGGCGAAGTTGGGGTAGAAATTCGAGTGGCAGCCAGCGTAGCCGTACACTAGATCGAGCGGCTTGACGGGGCAATGATAATGCTCGCGCATGGCGGGCTCCAGCTCCTGATCAATGAAGTTCAGCAGCGCGTCGAGATCAACGTAGGCCAGCTTGCCCTGACGCTGAAGCACGGCGGCGATCAGCTCGGTAGCGCAGTTGCCGGCGCTGCGCGCCATGCCCATCAGACCGCAGTCGAGTACGCTTGCGCCGCCGCGGACGGCGGCGAGAGCATTGGCCACGGAAAGGCCGAGGTTATTGTGGCAATGGAAGGCGACGGGGATCGAGACGGCGCCGAGCACCGCGCGGACGTATGTCTCAGCCTCCTCAGGCAGCATCGTGCCGGCGGAGTCCATGATCGTGATCTCATCCAGACCGGCGTCCGCGACCATGCGAGCCTCCTCGGCCAGCCCCTCGGGCGTGAGCAGGTAGGCTTTCATCATGGAATAGCGGCACTTCATGCCGTACTGCTTGACCAAGCGAATGCCCTCAAGCGTCTGCGCGCCGTCGCCGGCGTTCGCGCCCATGCGCAGGAATTTCAGACCGTATTTGGCCGCCAGCGCGATGTTCTTTTCGTTGGCGTTCTTCACGCCCATGAACATACCGATCTCCGCCTGCGGGAGATAGGGCTGGACCAGCTGCAGATATTCCTCGTCCGTGAGAGGCGCTTTCTTGGATGCGGTCTCATTCGCACCGATGCCGTAAGCGTTGCCCATTTCGATGACGCGGATATTGCTGCGGATCAGGCCCTCGATTATCATCTTGGTTAGTTCGGCAGAGTAGCCCGTTCCGACAACATTCGCGCCGTCTCGGAGTGTGCAGTCCATCAATGTTAGCTCATTCATAAAAATTACCATGCCGGTGCGGCACCGGCACAAATAGGGATGAAAACGGAAGCCGCAAAATTTCCCGTTTTCCTGTATAATGTGTTTGAGAGGCACACTACAAAGCACGGTAGGAGGAGTTGCATGCAACTCTCCAGTCGCAAAGGCAGTATAAAAATCAGTGTAAGCGTCGTCTTTCAAGCACAAATAAGTGGGTCGTTCGGGTCCGCACAGTAAGAATTGATAAATACTTCTGTGCTTATTGTGTGGCGGCGCAGTCACTGCCTCTTTCATCTCAGAAAGGAGGGCAGTATGAAGCTCACATATCCCATCTGCTGCGGCTTCGATGTTCACAAAACTTTTCTCGTCGCCACAATCATTACCAGCGAGTATGTTATGCCGCATTATTACCAGAAGTGGTTCTCCACCTTCTACAACGGTCTCGTTGCATTCAAGAAGTGGCTGCTTGAATACGACTGCAAAGACGTTTGTATGGAGAGCACCGGCAAGTATTGGGTCCCCGTCTGGAATGTCCTTGAAGATTCCTGCCATGTCGTTATCGCGAACCCAAAGTGGGTTTCCGCTGTGAAAGGAAACAAGGACGACAAAAAGGATTCCAAATGGATCGGCAATCTGTTTCGTATGGGCTTAGTTCCCAGCAGTTACATTCCAAGCAAGGATATCCGTATTCTCCGCGAGTTCACCCGTTCTCGAAGCAAGCTCGTATCCATGCGTTCCAGTGAAAAGAACCGCTTTCAGAACGCTTTCACTGTGTGTAATCTGACGTTGGATGCTGTAGTCTCCGATATGTTTGGGAAGTCCGCTACAGATATTGAGAATTACTTGCTGGATACGGATGCCGTAGACCCTGAACACTGCGTTTCTCTGCTTCGCTGTTCTCTGAAAAAGAAAGCTTCAGATGTGGTTGAAGCCGTCAGCGACTTCAATATGACACCGGAGCAAAAGGAGAGGGGACGGATCGTTCAAGAGCATTTCGCAGATATTGACCATCGCATTGCCCAACTTGATGAGATCATCGGCGATCTCGTAGCTGAATATGAGGGGCAAATCTCTCTGCTCTGCACAATTCCAGGCATCGACCGCCGAACGGCAATTACGATTCTTTCCGAAATCGGTACGGACATGTCACAGTTCGGTTCCTCCAAGCGCCTCTGTAGCTGGGCTGGTCTTGCTCCTGCCAGTAACCAATCCGCCGGGAAAAAGAAATCCGTCAGAATATCCCGAGCCGGCGTTTACTTGAAGCCTGCCTTGGTAGAAGCCGCTCATGCTGCTGTGAAATCTACGGAAAAACAGCCTTATTACCGCATCAAGTTCGAGCGTTTGATGAAGCGCAGAGGAAAGAAACGCGCCACCATTGCGATCGCCAGAATGATTTTGACCGCCATCTATGACATGCTGTCAACCGGCGAGGTTTTCAATCCGAGCGATTTGAAGAAGTTCGATATGCCGGAGGATCTGGAAAGGAAACAAACGCTTTCTTCCGCAAAAGAAGCAATCAAGCTGCTTGTTTCTCTTGGCCTTGTCCCTGCCGGTTCTATTTCCCTGGACGCATTAGCCGGTTAGGTCTGCAACTGTATTATAGCGGCGTCTCTTGGGACGCTTGCTTTGTTGCGCCCTTTTTCCACCCGGGGCCGCCTCTGACACTAAATGATGTTTTCACAGTATCCTCCCATTATTATTGATTGTAATTCCGGATACAAAAAGGCGGGGCCGGACAAAATTGCGGCCAGCTCACTACAGTTCAAATAATAACCACGACAATCACTACATTCAAGTGGCGCTTTTGACTAAAAAATACAAGCTGTTTTTGGACACTCTGCCAGGTTGTGTGGGCAGCCGTATCAAAAACCGCTTGTTTCCTGTAGTGCTGTAGCCAAAGAATGCTCAGGGGACGAGCAGCAGGGGAGCGACCATCTGCTCGCGCTCGCCCAAGCGCTTGCTGCACCGGTCGGGGTATTTCCGACAGAGCATTGTGATAAGGTACTCGAGCAGGCAGGTCGTGCCCAGCGTGGAGTTGAACGAACCCATGTGCCGTGTTTCCACCAGAAGCAGTACGTCCGCGATCTGCGCCCAGGGCGACTTGGTGCTGTCGGCAAGCACGACGATATTCGCACCCGTCCGGTGGACGAGTTGCGCAAGATAGGCGTCCGTCTTATAGTAGCGGGCGTAACTGACAGCCACAATGGTATCCTCGGGCCCGAGACCGGAGAGCATGGCAATCTCGTCGCTTTCGCCGGTAGAGAGCAGTTCGACACGCTCAAGAAGGAAGCCTAGCAGGCGGGAGAACTGCATGGCGCAGCTTTTGCTGCCCTGCACGCCGATAATGAGCTTGCGTCGGCTTTCCACGAGCAGATCCACCACGCGCCCGAGCAGGCGAGGATCGTTCTGACGGACGGACTGCTCAATGTTGTGCGCCATGAGGCACAGAAAGTCTGTTGAAAGATTCAGCCCTCCAAATTCGTTGATCTGGAGGTCCAGCCGCTGCGCGGGCGCGTAGCGGCCGATGTCCATGCTGGTGAGCTCCTGCCGGAAGGCGTCGTACAGGCTCTCGCGCAGGTCGGCGAAGCCCGTATAGCCCACAGCGCGCGAGAAGCGAATCACGGACGCGTCACTCACGCCGACCTCCTGCGCGATGGCGAGGCTGGTCATGCGGCAGATCCGGTTTCGGTTCTTGAGAAAGTAGTCCGCAATCCGGTGCTGGCACTTGGTGAGCTGCGCCTGCTGGATGCGCTTTTCCAGCGCGTCCGGCGGACAAACGGCGCTTTCTTCCTGTTTAACGGTCATAAGATGGACAGCCGCCGCCTCGCCGTGCGTACACGGCAGGACGGACGGTGAGGCTCCCTTCTGTGTGATTTAGGTCGTTTCCCTTTCCTGACCGGCGCGCCATTCGGCGAGGTTCTTCTCCCGGTACTGTTGGCGCACCTGCGGATCGTTGTGGTAGAATTCCTTGACCAGATCAATGACAATGCGCATGATGCGCGTGATCCGCGTCTGCTTAGGGTAGACGATGGCTTTTCCCCAGTCCAGCGGCGGATCGCCCAGCTCCATGAGCACAATGTTGGAGGGAAAGCTCTCCTGATGTAGGCACAGCGCCGGAACGCAAGTGAAGCAAAGTGTGCGATCGACCAAATTTAGCGACGTCACCGTATTTTCCGTGTTCCACATTCCAGCCAGCGTGATCTCATGCTCTGTCAGGAACTGGCGGTTGACGCGCGAGAGCACCTGCCCGGGCTTGAGGCTAATGAAATATTCACCATTGAGCAGCTGTGGGTCAAAGCGCGGCATTCCATCCGCGCTGCGCGGGCCGGACAACGCTTTCTGTACTGCCGGATGCGAGCGGTTCCCTGCCAAATAGAGCTTCTCACGTCCCATGTCTTCATGTGTGGTGGCCATATTGAAGTGGGCGGGGTATGGGACTAGACAGAAGTCTACCTGCCCATTAAGCATGGCACTTTCAAAGGTATAGCTACGTCCCTCGGACACGTTCACGCGGATATGCGGGTAGCGATCATGCAGCACCGGTAGCAGCGTGGGCAGCATGATGCTGCTGCGCCAGCTGGTGATCCCGAAGGTCGTTTCGCCGCGCGTCTCGCTGCGCACCTCATCGAACTCAGCCTGAAGGCGACTGTCCATGGCTAGGAGCCGGTTGACGTACTCCAGATATAGATGTCCGGCGTAAGTCAGCACCATCGGAGAACTTGAGCGGTCAAAGAGCTGAATGTTCAAATCGGCCTCCAGCCGGCTGAGATATTTGCTCAGCGAGGATTGCGTGATGTAAAGTGCGTCCGCAGCCCTGGTCAGGTTTCCCATTTTTACAATCGTCAAAAAGTAATCGTAGTTTTTGTTCATAATAACGATAGCCCTCGTACCTTTCCCTGCGCTATGACAAAAAATACATAATGTCCATATTATATTTGGAAGTTTACTTCCTGTCAACGCCGTGCTACGATAAATTCGTTAGGTGAACCTTATGATTTTTCCTAATAAAAACCTAAAAATTTTTCTATTTTATGACAAAGGTGCGGATTGTGGTGTACAAAGCAGTAGTTGTGGACAAGGACTATGGCAGCGTCTCCTACGAGGAGCTGCAAAGAGTAAAGGAAGCGTATGCAGCCGCCGGCATTGAGCTGGAGCTGGCGCATTACGTGACGGAAGATGAGATCATCGAGGGCTGTCGCGGCGCAGTGGCAATCCTCGGCACGGGCAACCCGCCCATCACTCGCAAGGTGATGGAGGCGCTGCCGGAAGTGAAGTATGTGCAGCGCTTCGGCGCGGGTGTGAACTCAATCGATCTGGATGCGGCGTCAGAGCTGAAGAAGATTGTGCTGAATCTGCCCGGCTTCTGCGCGAAGGAGCTGGCCGACGTGGCGACTGCCATGATTATGGGCCTGACGCGCAACACCGCGTATTATGACCGCGAGATACGTAAGGGCGGCTGGCCGAAGTGCAAGTACCTCATGCCGGGCGACGTGCGCGAGATGACACTTGGACTCTACGGCTTCGGCGGCGCAGGCCGTCACCTGCACGATATTTTTCACAACGGCTTCGGTACTAAGGTGATTTCCTGTGATCCCTATGTGTCCGACGCGGTGAAAGAACAGTATCCGGACGTCGAGTTTGTTGATTTCGACACACTCCTTGAGCGCAGCGACATCATCTCCATTCATGTGATCCTCACGCCGGAGACGACCCACGTGTTTAACAAGGATGCTTTCCGCAAGATGAAAGAAAATGCGATGATCATCAACACCTCCCGCGGCCCGGTCATCGACCAGAAAGCACTCGCATGGGCGCTGGAGACGGGTGAGATCCGTTATGCCGGACTCGACACCATGGAGCAGGAGCCCATTTCTCCGGACGATCCTCTGCTCAAGATGGACAACGTGATCCTTAATCCCCACAGCGGCTCTTACGGCACGGGCTCGAAGAAGACGCAGATCAATATGGTCTGCGACCTGCTGCCGACCGCGTTCACCAAGGGTGAGCTCCCGGCGCGCTGCGTGGCGAACAAGGCCGTGCTCAAAGAGAATCTCGGCATCAAGCTGATCTAAAACCGTTCTATGCAGTGCAGGGCCGTGCCCCACGCTGACAAATATAGCAAAGGAAAACGAAAGATATGAGTGTAGGTAACAAGATCATTTACAACTTCCCCCGTCCGGCCAAGGAGCTCGTTGAGCAATTCCGCGGTATGCCGGTGGCAAACATCGACGACAATATGGGCCGCATCGCGGCGGTGGATTCCACGATCGTTCCCATTAACTCCAGCCCGCTGGTTGGCACAGCGTTCACCATTCGCGCACCGCAGGGTGACAACCTGATGTTCCACAAGGCCATGGATATGGCTCAGCCCGGCGACGTTATCATGATCGATGCCGGAGGCAGCGTGGATCGCGCGATTTTCGGCGAGCTGATGGCGACCTACTGCCGTTCCCGCGGCATCGCCGGCATTGTCTGTGATGGTGCGATCCGCGACTGCGACGGACTCAGCAAGATGACCGACTTCGCCGTGTACGCCAAGGGTGTCACCCCGAACGGCCCGTATAAGAACGGCCCCGGCGAGATCAACACCCCTGTGGTCATTGGCGGCAAGCTGGTTCACCCCGGTGACATTATTGTCGGTGATGCCGACGGTGTGATTATCATTTCTCCCGAGGACGCCGAGGAGATTGCAGCCGCGACCTATGCTACCATGAAGAAGGAAGAGAAAATCATGGCGGACATCGTGGAAAAGGGCGAGTATATCCGTCCATGGGTCGATGAAAAGCTCCGGGAAATCGGCTGCGAGATGTAAATCTGCGGTTACAATGGGGACAATCCCTTTTGTAATAAAAAACGAGAAGAGAAAATAAAAAAGGAGAACCATGTTATGAAAAGAACGCTTGCAATTCTCATTGCGCTGGCGATGTCTGTCATGATGCTGACCGCCTGCGGTAGCAAGGACGGCACTTCCGGCACGCCGGACAACTCCGGCGACGCCAACCAGACCTCCACCGGCAGTTACCCCGGCAACAAGAACATCACGCTGTACTGCGGCTATTCCGCCGGCGGCAGCTCCGACACACTGTGCCGCCTGTTGGCCGCCAAGGTCGGTGAGAAGCTCGGCACAACCGTTACCGTCGAGAACGTCACCGGCGCTTCCGGTTGGGTCATGTGGAACCAGATGATGGAGAGCACCGATCCCGACGGCTACAGCTTTTTCCTCATCAACAGCCCCAACGTCACCACCGGTAAGTACGATCCGGACAACACCATGAAGTATGACCAGAACGACTTCGAGATGATCTGCAACGAGGTCACCGACTCTAACTGCCTGGCTATCCGCGTGGATGATGACCGTTACTCCGACTGGGATTCTTTCGCCGCCTATTGGAAGCAGGCGGGCAGCCTGATCACCTCCGCTTCCGGTCTCGGCATCACCTCCGATGACGCGACTGCCGATATGCTCGTCGCCAACGACCTCGGCGTTGACGTTGACATCATCGCTTCCGGCGGTTCCGGCGACAACGTAACCTTCCTGCTCAACGGCACGACCGACTTCCTGATGGGCAATGTCTCCGAAATGGTTGCCGCGCACAACGACGGCCAGTTCAAGATCCTCTGCGTGTTCGCGGAGGAGCGCGACCCCAACCTGCCCGACGTTCCCACCTATGAGGAGCTCACCGGCAATCTGGTCGTCGGCTGCTCCAGCCGCGGCTACGCCATGCTCAAGGACATTCCCGATGACATCAAGCAGATCCTCGGCGATGCCGTCAAGGCTGCGGTTCAGGATCCCGACTTGATCGAGCAGCTCAATGCCATCTACACCACGACTGACTACAAAGAGGGTCAGGAGTATGTCGATTATATGAACGAGCAGCAGCAGCAGGCCCGTGAGACCTGGGGTGTCTGATCGCTCAGCGTTCCAAAGCACTATACGGAATAGCAAATAGTAAATAAGCACGGGAGGGAGCTGTTTTCAGGGCTTGCCCTGAGAGCAGCTCCCAGCCCCGCGCGAACTGGGTGAAGAAATACTGATGTAGATCCTACTAAGGGTTAGGAGGAAGACAATCCCTATGAATAAGAAAGCCAAACAGGACATTTTTGCGTGCCTTGTGATCTACGCTTTCATGCTCTTCTGCTTTGTGCAGACGTTCAGCATGAAGAGCGGCTCGGCCACCATGCCCCGACTGATTCTCTCCCTGGCATTTATCTGCAATACGGCTCTGACCGTCCGTACAATTGGTCAGCTGAAGAAAAACCCCGGCGGTGAGGGGTATACGAGTATCTCTGAAATCAAAGTGCCCATGCTGATGTTCCTGGGCGTTGTATTATACTGCCTGATTTTCAGCTTCACAAACTACTTTGTCGCAACGGCTATTATGATCCCCGTATTCATGCTGGTGGAAAAAGTTCGCCCGGCTTGGAAGGTTATGCTGATCGACGTGGTGTATCTCATTTTCATTTATGTTCTGTTCGTTAAGGTACTTCAAGTGCCGCTGCTGAAGTAAAGGAGGTAAGGCGATATGTTCAATTTGATGGCACAGGGCGCGGCGATGCTCAGCCAGCCTGACGTAATCATTGCGCTGATTGCCGGTACACTCGGCGGTATGTTCATCGGCGCGATGCCCGGTCTGTCCGCGTCCATGGCGGTTGCTCTGCTGATCCCCGTTACCTTTGGTATGAGCGGCGAGGCCGGTATTACCTTGCTGACTGCGGTATACACCTCCGCGATTTATGGCGGTTCGATTACCGCCTGCCTGCTCCACACGCCCGGCACGCCCGCGTCGGCGGCCACCGCAGCGGACGGCTTCGCCCTGACCAAGCAGGGCAAGGGTCTCAAGGCCATCGGTGTTTCCACTGTGGCTTCTATGATCGGCGGTACGATCTCCGCCATCGCACTTTTGTTCATCGCGCCCGCGCTTTCGCAGGTCGCGCTGAAGTTCTCCAGCCTTGAGTATTTCCTCATCGGTGTGTTCGGTCTGACCATCATTGGTTCTTTGGCCGGCGACAACATGATGAAGGGTCTGCTCTCCGGCTGCCTGGGTCTGATGATTGGCTGCATCGGTCTGGACATTCAGTCCTCTGCTCCCCGTTACTGCTTCGGTATCCTCGAGCTTCAGTCCGGCATTCAGCTCGTTCCCGCGATGATCGGTCTGTTCTCCCTCAGCCAGGTTATGTTCTCCATTGAGGACGTTGCCAAGGGCAAGCACACGGTGCTTGACGAAAATGCCAAGAACCTCACCGGCAGCCCCGTCCCCACTTGGAAAGAGTTCAAGCCTCTGATTCCCACCATTGCCCAGAGCTCTATTATCGGTGTCCTCGTCGGCATTCTGCCCGGCGCGGGCGGCGACATCGGCTCTTGGATATCCTACAACACCGCCAAGAATTCCTCCAAACACCCGGAGGAGTTCGGTCACGGCTCCCTCGTCGGCATTGCGGCGAGCGAGACGGCGAACAACGCCGTTACCGGCGGTGCGCTGATCCCGCTGCTCACGCTGGGTATCCCCGGCTCGGGCGTTGCGGCGATCATGCTTGGCGGTCTGATGATCAAGGGCCTGAACCCCGGCTACAAGCTCTTCTCGGATCCCACCACCGGCCCGATCGTGTACTGCATCATTCTGGCCTTCGCGCTGGCCAATGTCCTTATGGGCGTTGCCGGCCTCGGTATCTGCAAGCAGGTCGTTAAGATCTCCACCATTCCGATGACCATTCTTGCTCCCATGATCGTGGCGCTTTCCACGGTTGGCTCTTACGCCGTCCGTCAGAGCATTTTTGACGTGTGGGTCATGCTGGTGTTCGGCTTCATCGGCTACTTCATGAGAAAGTACGGTTTCGCCACCGCTCCGGTCGTCCTGGCCATGATCCTCGGCCCCATCGCCGAGAGCAACTGGCGTCAGACGCTGACGATCACCAAGCGCACCGGCCTGCTCGAATACTTTTGGACGCGCCCCATTTCCATCGCGCTTGTGATCCTCATCATCATTGCGCTCTTCAGCCCGGCAATCATGAAGGTCATCAACCGCAAGGCTGCTCCGTCCGACCCCAATGTTTTGGCGGATACGGCGCACGAGGACTAAGCGGACTCTTTACCCGATTTTCCAACACAAACCGGCGCAGCGTTATGCTTTTCCCTAGCAGGAATAGCGAATCTGTGATCAACCTTGTTGCGTTGTCATCGACAAAGAGCAGTATAGCAGATTCTTAAAAGATTATTTGCCGCAGCGATCGTGTAGATATAGCAGAAGCTATACGAGTGAAAAAACAGCAAAGCGAAAGTAAGCGGTAAATAACGCGTACCTGTTAGAGCGGGAGCAAATATGTCATACTGTCTCGGGGAGTGTCGAGTAACCTTGACGCTCCTCGAGACTTTCTAATATGGGGGTGCGGTATGAACGTAAATACAGTTAAGCATGAGGCAAAGTTACTGGAATAGAAAGAACGAGTAGCAGATTGCAGAAGCAGCGGAATGAGCGTAAAACATTGGTGTAGAGAAAACGGTTGTTCGCCCAAGACCTATTATCTGTGGGAGCAAGAGATCTTGGGAAAAGTAAACGCACAGCGCCTCCGTACCACTGCGCATATTGCCGATGCACATCGTGCTCGCGTAGGCGTGGCCTCGCACCTTGCGGAAGGTCTGCACCTGCATGGCGCAGACGAACGAAACGAGCGCGTTGGCAGCCGTGTTGCCCTCCTGCGGCAGAAAGCCGACAAGGAACAGCAGCACGATCTCCGCCAAAAGAATGAGCTGCCGCCAGTGTACCCTCTCCATGTGCTTGAAATGCCGATGAATACACTCAGCCACGAAAATACCCAGCATGAACGAGAGCACCGGCACAAGATAGCGCCGGCTGTGCGCCCAGTCGCCGTCGAAGAGATAGGCGCTGAAGAGCACGATGTTGCCTGTCTGCGCGTTGGCAAACACCTTGCCGCGGCAGAGATAGGTATAGGCGTCCTGCAGGCCGCCGGAGAGAATGATGAACGCCGCCGTCAGCATGGATTCCGACATCTGCCCGCGCGGCCTGCCCAACGGTATTTTGCTCAACCCCAGACCTCCTCGGCGATCTCCTTGACCAGCGCGAGCTTGGCCCACTGCTGCGCTTCCGTCAGCTTGTTGCCGATCTCGCAGCTGGCGAAGCCGCATTGCGGACTCAGACACAGGCGGTCGAGCGGCAGGTACTTTGCCGCCTCGTGGATGCGCGCGATGACCGCGTCCTTGCTTTCCAGCTCGGGGCGTTTGGTCGTCACAAGACCGAGCACGACCTTCTTCTCTCCACTCACAGAGGCCAACGGCTCGAAGCCGCCGCTGCGCGTGTCATCGAACTCGAGGTAGTAGGCGTTGACATTCTCGCGGGCAAGCAGTGTCTCCGCTACGCTGTCATACGCGCCGGAGCTGGCATAGGTCGAGTGGAAGTTGCCGCGGCAGACATGCGTATTGATAACAAGGTCGTCCGGCTTACCGCTGATCGCCATGTTGTTGACGGTCAACATCTGCTCCTTGATCTCCTCGAGACCCTTGGCATCGGTATCGAAGATCATGCAGGCGCGCGGATCGACCAGCATCCCCCAGCTGCAATCGTCGAATTGAAGGTTGCGGCAGCCTGCGGCGTACACATCTGCAATGACCCTGCGGTAGCCTGCGGCGAGGTCATCCATCAGCTCCTGCACGGAGGGGTAGAATCTCTTTGTATTCTCCATGGCAAAAGGCATGACCATCTGTTCCAAAAACTGCGCGGGCGCGGGGATGGTCAGCTTAGCGACGGTGTTCTCGTCCTCAAGCGCCTTGACAAATCGGAAGTGTTCGACAAAGGGATGCTCGTCCACGCTCACCTTTCCCGTAAGATAGGTGTCGTCAAGCATCGCGGCCTCGCCCTGGAACGGAAGGCCAGTCTTGGTCGGTGTGTGGCCGACGCCGTGGAAGCCCCACATGAAATCGAGGTGCCAAGTTGCGCGGCGGAACTCACCATCGGTGATGACGTGGTAACCCGCCGCTTTCTGCTTGGCGACGAGATCGCGGATGGCGTCGTCCTCCACGGCTTTGAGCGCTGCGGCGTCGATCCTGCCGCTCTGAAAGTCGGCGCGCGCCTGCTTGAGTGCCGCGGGGCGCAGGAAGCTGCCGACGTAGTCATAACGGAACGGAGTGTTGGTCTTATTCATGCTCTTGCTCCTTTGCAGTTGAAATTTGCCCTGATTATACGGCGGCGGATCGGGCAAGTCAAGTGGATGCTGACCGATAATACGCACGGAGTACATACATAACATCCGTAGTGTGACCAAGGTATAAAGGGTAAAAATAAGGGTAGAGGCGGATAAGAAAAGAAAAAATCCTTGAAAGCTCAATGCTTTCAAGGATCGATCATGGTGCGCGAGGCGGGACTTGAACCCGCACGTCCGTGAAGGACACTAGAACCTGAATCTAGCGAGTCTGCCAATTCCACCACTCGCGCGTAAGCAGTCTCAGAAGAAAAGATGGTGCGGATGGCGGGACTTGAACCCGCACGTCCATACGAACACTAGCACCTCAAGCTAGCCTGTCTGCCAATTCCAGCACACCCGCATTTTCATCAGCCTTTCAAACGACCGCTCCGCTATTATAAGCCTGTTGTACGCCAAATGTCAACCTTTTTTTGTGGGAAAAGAAAAAGTTTTTGCACCGCTTTTTCCCGCCGCCAAAAGATGGGCTTATACCTGCGCGAGCGTCTCGCCGACCGCGCCCGTGATGACCAGATCCGCGCGGGTCTTATCGCCCAGCGGCGTCTTGTTGATGACGACGAGCTTGTGGCCGCGGTAGTAGTTTACCAGACCCGCCGCAGGGTAGACCGCGAGCGAGGTGCCGGCGATGATGAGCACGTCGGCCTCGGCGATATAGCGCACGGCCTTGTAGAGCGTATCCTCGTTGAGCCCCTCCTCATAGAGCACGACGTCGGGCTTGATGCGCCCGCCGCAGGAGCACGTCGGCACGCCGGCGGAGTGCGTGATCGCCTCCACGCCGTAGAATTTGCCGCACCTCTCGCAGTAATTGCGCAGGGTGCTGCCGTGGAGCTCAAGGACCTCCTTGCTGCCGGCGGCCTGATGGAGTCCGTCGATGTTCTGCGTGATGACGGCCTTCAGCTTGCCCGCGCGCTCCCACTCGGCGAGCTTACGATGCGCGGCGTTGGGCTTCGCGTCGGGACAGAGGAGCTTCGCGCGGTAGAAGGCGAAGAATTTCTCAGGATAGCGCTCATAGTAGGTGTGGCTCAGGATCGTTTCGGGCGGGTCGCTCCACTGCTGGCGGTAGAGTCCGTCCACGCTGCGGAAGTCGGGGATGCCGCTCTCGGTCGAGACGCCTGCTCCACCGAAGAAGACGATGTTGTCGCTGCCGTCGATGATCTCCTTGAGCTTTCGGATCTCCTCTGTCATAGCGTCTGCTCCTTTACTTGGTGTAGTCTCTGTCGATCTGCACGACGGCAAAATAGCTGCTGTCGAGCCGCTTCACGGCGGCCTGGATCTCCTGCTCGACCTCATGGTCGCTCAGGCGAAATTTGAACGGCACCACCGCGTCGAAAATGACGTTGGTGTGCGTGGGGCCGGTGACCATGCGGAAATCGTGGATGGTGATGTGCCCGTCGATGCCGCGCACGAGCTGCGCTACGCGCTCGCGCGTTTCGGCGGTGAGCTTATCGTCGGTCACGATGGGGTCCATGTGGATGGTGGCGGCGCAGCCGAGCTCGCGGCGGAGCCGCTGCTCGATGTTGTCGATCTCGTCGTGCAGCGCCATGATGTCGCCGTGCGCGGGGACCTCGGCGTGGAGCGAGATCATCACGCGGCCGGGGCCGTAGTCGTGCACGATGAGGTCGTGGATGCCCTGCACGACGGGAGAGGAGAGAACGATCTCCTCGATCCTCTGGACAAATTCCGGCGCGGGCGGCTGACCGAGCAGGGGAGAGATGGTGTCCCGCGCGGCCTGAATGCCTGCCCAGAGCACGAGCGCCGCGACGACGATACCGCACCAGCCGTCGATCTGAAGCGAGGTGAAGTGCCCGATGAGCGTCGCGGCGAGGACGGCGGCGGTCGCCGCGCAGTCGGAGAGACTGTCCATCGCGGTCGCCTCCATCGCGGCGGAGCCGATCTTCTTGCCGACCGCGCGGTTATAGAGGTACATGTAGAGCTTGACGAGGATGGAGGCGAGCAGGATGCCGCCGGTGAGGAGCGTGAACTCCACCGCCTCGGGGTGCAGGATCTTCTCCACCGCACTCTTGGCAAGCTCGATGCCCATGAGGAGAATGACCATGGAGACGATCAGACCCGAGATGTACTCCAGCCGCCCGTGGCCGAAGGGATGCTCGGGGTCGGGCTTCTGTCCCGCGAGCTTGAAGCCGAGCAGCGTCACAATGCTCGCGCCCGCGTCGGAGAGGTTGTTGAAGGCGTCCGCCGTGATGGCGATGGAGCCGGAGAGCGCGCCGGCAAGCAGCTTGAGCGCGAAGAGCAGCACATTGAAGCCGATGCCCACGATGCCGCAGAGCATCCCATAGGCCTGCCGCACGGCAGGCGAGGTGACGTCCTCGCGGTTTTTGATGAATTTTTTGGCCAACAGAGAGATCATACCGGTGTCTCGCTTCCTTTGGATTTCGCGGGGAAGAAAAAGCGCTTGGTGAAGAGGTAGCAGAGCGGAATAAGATAGAGCAGGCAGGCGTAGGGGACCGCGGCCGCGCTGACCTCCAGTGCGCTGAGGGGAACGGAGCATGCGATGCACCATGGGATTAGACCGGCGATCAGAACGCCGGAATTGGCGATGTCCATGGCAAACTCCTCGTGCTCGGCACCGTCTCTGGCGTAGACCGCGCCGACAAGCTCATGCTCGATCATGACGACGATGGTCTGGTTGCACAGAACCATGGAGGCGGGAATGCTCAAAAGCACCATGGCCGGGAAGCGGCCGATGCGGTCGGAGACCCTTTGCAGAAGGGCCTGCGCGGGCTTGAGCACGTCAGTTCCATCGAGAATGCCGGTATAAAAGGCGGCAAGCGGGATCATCAAAAGCGGCGTTTTCATGCTAATAAGTCCGCCGCCGGAAATGACGGAGGCCAGCACGCCCTCCGTCGGATGATAGCCGAGGATCATGACGCGGAGCGTGTCGAACACACCGCCGCCCTGTATCGTGACGGTGAAGAAAAAGGACAGTGCGGCGCTGATGGCCATGGCCGTGCGGATGGGAACGCGCATGAGCGGCAGAACCAACATGATGAGCGCGGGAAGAAGCGCCCATGGGGAGATGACGAAGCTCTCCTCAAGTGCGCGGAACATCGTTTCGTCCACGGCGGTGATCGGATTGCGGAAGGAGAGCACGGTGTAGGCGATCAGGCAGAGCGCGTAGGGCAGCGCGGCGGTCTGGAACATCCGCCTGACGTTGCCGTAGAGGTCGGTCTCCGTCAGCGCGGCGACGAGGCTCGCACAGGACGAGGTCGGCGCGCCGCGGTCGCCGAAGTAGATGCCGGAGAGGATGACGCCGGCGGTGACGGCCTCGCTCACGCCGCCGGAGCGCGCGAGCGCCATGAGCACCACGCCCGCCGTGCTCGCCACGCCGAACGACGTGCCGAGCGCGTAGCTGAGCAGCACCGTCAGCAGGAAGGCGACGAGGATAAAGAGCGAGGGCGTGATGACGCGGATGCCGTGGTAGATGAAAAAGGCGATGGTGCCGCACGAGCGCCAGAGCCCCGTGAGCAGACCGATGAAAAACAGGATGCGCAGCACGATCATGCTCTTGGGCATCTTGCTCCACGCCATTTTGACAAGCGCCTTTGCGCCGTAGCCGCGCCTGAGGCCGAGAGCGAAGAACAGCACGAGCGCGAACAGCAGCGCCCACGCGAGGGAGAAGTCCTTGACGAGGCAAAAGAGCATCGCCGCGAGAAAGAGCGCAAAGCAGACGACGATATCCATGCTCCCTTACCCCTTTTTCCCGGGAATTTGCAGCGTCATGCGGCAGCACAGGCGGTCAAGGTCCTCGTCCGTCGCCGCGCCGATGCGCAGCTTCGCGCCGCAGTCCTCGCAGATGAGGTCGACGGCGGCGGGACGCACCTGCATACGGTAGCGCTCGCTGCCGCAGGCGCAGGTGATGCCGCGCGGGCGCGCGGCGATCTCCTTCAATTCGCTGAGCACCTCATACATGATGACCGTGTCGGTGAAGGCCTCGGGCGCGTCGCCCTGCGCGGACTGCTTTTCCGCCGTGATCTGCAGCTGCTCGAGCGCGCGCTCGACAGCGTACTCCTCCCCAATGAAGCAGCAAAGCTCGGAGGTCTCGGGGCAGGCGAGGCCGATGCCCTCGCCGTCGAGCAGCCGGTCCGCGCCGCACTCCGCCAGATGCTCGCCGCCGCACACGCCGCAGGGCACGCTGATGCGGAATTTTTCGCCGTCGAAGTCGATCTGCAGCTCGCTCTTGCCGCATTCGCACTGCACGATCGCGCCCGAGGCGGCAAGGGCGAAGCGGGAGCGCTGCTGCATAACGGGCTTTCTGCACCTCGGGCACAGGTAGCCGATGGTGCGCATTTTTTCTTTCATATCGTATCCTCCCGGAAGAAGTTTATATTTGTCTCCATTATACATCGGCACAGGGAAAAAGCCAATCCTTTTTCTTTGCGCGGGGTACAGGACGGAATAGTGTTTTAAATGCTTTTACACACTACCGCAACATCGTGATAGTGCATAAACATAAAGGGGAACTCCGCGGGCGCTTCGGTCAGTACGCCAAAGATTTCCGAACGGGCAAAAATAGGGCTTGCATTTATAAAATGCTGTGCTATCATAGCATCACACTAAATCGAAACGCGGAGGAATCCAAACCATGAAAAAGCTCATCTCTCTTGCGCTCGCCCTCGTGCTGAGCCTGTCCCTCATCGCCTGCGGCGCCAAACAGGACGATACCCCCCAGACCGACGCCGACACGCCGGACACCACCCAGACCGCCGAAAAGCAGAAGCTCATCGTCGGCTTCGACGCCGAGTTCCCGCCGTTCGGCTTCATCGCCGCCGACGGCAGCTACGACGGCTTTGACCTTGCGATGGCCGAGGAGCTGTGCTCCCGCCTCGGCTGGGACTTCGAGGCCGTTCCTATCGTATGGGACAGCAAGGACGCCGAGCTCGCCGCCGGCACCATCAACTGCATCTGGAACGGCTTCACCTACACCGGCCGCGAGAACGACTACACCTGGTCCGACCCCTACGTCGATAACTCCATCGTCATGGTCGTCAAGGCCGACAGCGGCATTTCCTCCCTCGCCGACCTTGCCGGCAAGAGCGTGATGGCGCAGGCCGCCTCCTCTGCCGTGGACGCTATCAACGCCAACGAGTCGCTCAAGTCCTCCCTCAAGGAGGTCGTGGAGCTGGCGGACTATAACACCGGCTTCATGGAGCTCAAGCAGGGCAGCGTGGACGCCATCGCCGCCGACCTCGGCGTTGCCAAGTTCCAGATCGCCAGCAACGAGGGCGACTATGTGATCCTGGATGAGCCCATCTCCACCGAGCAGTACGCCATCGGCTTCCTCAAGGGCAACACCGAGCTGCGCGACGCCGTGAACGCCGAGCTCCTCAAAATGGCCGAGGACGGCACGATGCTCTCCATCGCGGAGAAGTACGTCGATCAGGGCCTTGTGATCGACAGCCTCTGCCTCGTCCAGTAACATGACCGTTTCCGCCATGCTGACCCTGCTGGTGCAGGGCTTCGGGAAATCGCTGGAAATTTTTACCTTAACGCTGCTCGGCTCGCTGCCGCTTGGACTTCTTGTGATGTTCGGCCGGCGCAGCCGCGTGGCCCCGCTGCGCTGGCTCGTGAAGCTGTTCATCTCCGTCATGCGCGGCACGCCCCTGATGCTCCAGCTCATGGTCGTCTACTACGGACCGTTCCTGCTCTTTGACTTCACGCCGCCGGGCAACTGGCGCTTCGGCGCGGTCATCGTCGGCTTCGTCATCAACTACGCGGCCTACTTCGCGGAGATCTACCGCGCGGGCTACGAGTCCATCCCAGTCGGGCAGTTCGAGGCGGCGCAGGTGCTCGGCTACACCGGCGGGCAGACCTTCGGGCGCATCCTTCTTCCCCAGATGATCCGGCGCGTGCTGCCGCCCGTGACGAACGAGGTCATCACGCTCGTGAAGGACACCTCGCTCGCCTCCGTCATCGGCACGGTGGAGATGTTCACCCGCGCCAAGCAGATCGTCGCCTCGCCCAACACGCCCGGTATGTTGGCGCTCGCGGCGGCAGGACTCTTTTACTACGTCTTCAACTACATCGTTGCCTTTGCGATGGAGCGCGCGGAGCGCTCGCTCGCCTACTACCAGTGAGGGAGGGACCGGACATGAACGTATTGACCATGCAGGATGTCCGCAAGTCCTTCGGCTCGCTGGAGGTGCTCAAGGGCATTTCCCTCACCGTGGGCGAGGGTGAGGCCGTCTCGGTCATCGGCCCCAGCGGCAGCGGCAAATCCACGCTCCTGCGCTGCGCGACGCTGCTTGAAACGATGGACGGCGGCTCGCTCGCCTACGGGAACGACTTCGCCGCGACGATGGACGCGGAGGGAAAGAGCGTCTACGCGGACAAGGCTGCGCTGCGGCGGATCAAAAGCCGCTTCGGGCTGGTGTTCCAGCAGTTCAACCTTTTCCCGCATTACACGGTGCTCAAAAACGTGACGGACGCGCCGCTCACTGTGCAGAGGCGCGAGCGCGGCGAGGTGCGTGAGCTTGCGCTCTCCCTGCTTGAAAAGATGGGGCTTGCGGACAAGGCGGACGCCTACCCCTGCCAGCTCTCCGGCGGACAGCAGCAGCGCGTCGCCATCGCCCGCGCGCTGGCGCTGCGGCCCGACATCCTCTTTTTCGACGAGCCGACCAGCGCGCTCGACCCCGAGCTGACCGGCGAGGTGCTCAAGGTCATCCGTGATCTCGCGGAGGAAAAAATGACCATGGTCATCGTCACGCACGAGATGGCCTTTGCCCGCGCCGTGAGCGACCGCGTGATCTTCATGGACGGCGGCGTCATCGTCGAGCAGGGCGATCCCGAGCAGGTGCTCGGCGACCCGGCGCAGGAGCGCACGCGGCGCTTCCTGCGCAGCTATCAGACCTGAATATTGCCTCCTCTGCAAAGAGGGATGTGCCGGCACACACGGCGCATCCCTCTTTGTTTTACCTGAAATTCATAAAATTTCCCGGCCTTGGCATACTAAGACAAACTACAAGCACAAGGGGAAATGGTATGGAGACCAAACGGATCGGCGCACAGACGCTGCGCTTTTCACGTCCGCCGCGCGTGGAGAGCTTTGCCAACATCGGCGCGAAGCTGGAGGGACAGGGCCCGCTGGCGGACTATTTTGACGAGCTGAGCGAGGATTCCTTCTTCGGCGAAAAGACCTGGGAGAAGGGCGAGGCCCGTATGCAGAAGCGCGTGCTCTCCCGCGCGCTGGAGAAGGCGACGCGCAGGCCGGAGGAGCTGGACCTCATCTTTGCCGGCGACCTTCTGAACCAGTGCATCGGCACCTCCTTCGCCCTGCGGGAGTTCGGCGTGCCGCTGTGCGGTGTGTACGGCGCGTGCTCGACGATGGGGGAGAGCCTGGCGCTCGCGGCCATGAGCATCGACGGCGGCTTTGCCCGCCGCGCCGCGGCGATGACCTCCTCGCACTTCTGCACCGCCGAGCGGCAGTACCGGATGCCCGTGCCCTACGGCTCGCAGCGCACGCCGACCGCCCAGTGGACGGCCACGGCGGCGGGCTGCTGCATCCTGTCGACCGAGGGAAGGGGCCCTGCCGTCACGCACACGGCCATCGGGAGGATCGTGGACCGCGGCATCACGGACGCGAACAACATGGGCGCAGCGATGGCGCCCGCGGCGTATGACACGCTCCGCGCGCTCTTTTCCGACACGCGGACCTCACCCGCGGACTACGATCTCATCGTCACCGGCGATCTCGGCCGGCTCGGGCACGAGGTCGTCACGGACCTCTTTGCGCGCGACGGCGTGGACATGACCAAGAACTACAAGGACTGCGGGCTGCTGCTCTACGATCTGGAGCGGCAGGATATGCACATGGGCGGCAGCGGCTGCGGCTGCTCCGCCGCCGTGCTCAACGGCTATCTTCTGCGCGGGATGCGCGAGGGCAAGTGGAACAGGATCGTCTTCGCGCCGACGGGCGCGCTGCTCTCGCCGACCTCCACCATGCAGGGCGAGAGCATCCCGGGCGTGTGCCACGCCGTCATTCTGGAAAACATCGGGGAGGAAAGCTGATGGACTATCTCAACGCCTTTCTCTGCGGCGGCATCCTCTGCGCCGTGGGACAGATCCTCATTGACAAAACGCCGCTCACGCCGGCCCGTATCCTGACGGGCTACGTCGTCGCGGGCGTGCTGCTCACGGCCGTCGGCATCTACGAACCCATCGTCGAATGGGGCGGCGCGGGCGCGACCGTGCCGCTCACGGGCTTTGGCTACTCGCTTGCGAGCGGCGTGAAGAAGGCCATCGCGGAGCAGGGCTGGCTCGGCGTGATGACCGGCGGGCTCTCTGCCACAGCGGGCGGCATCGCTGCGGCGGTCTGCTTCGCGGTCGTGATGGCGCTGCTCTTCCGGCCCGGCGACAAGCGGTGACAAAAAATGTGCCCGTTCCAAAAGGAACGGGCACACCGATGAATATCATCGGAAAATCAGATGAGGTTTTTCTCCGTCTCGGGGTCGAAGAGATGGATGAGCCGCGGCTCGAAGCTGAACCTCACCGCCGTGTGGCGGGCGTAGGCGTTGGCGTCGAGGTTCGCGGTCTGCACCACGGCCACCACGTCCTTGCCGCCGGCGGTCATGTGCAGATGCAGCTCGCTGCCCATCAGCTCGCTCACGTCGATCTGCGCGTCGATGCCCTCGCTGCCGACGGTGACGTGGACCGGACGCACGCCGACGGTCACGGTACGGCTCTCCGCGCCCGCCGTGGCGAGCTTCGCGTTCTGCTCCGCCGTCAGCGGCAGCGTGTGTCCCATGACGGTGACGGAGTAAGCGTCGCCGCTCTTTGTGAGCTGGCAGTCCTCAAAGAAGTTCATCTGCGGCGTGCCGATGAAGCCTGCGACGAACAGGTTCGCGGGATGGTTGAACACCTCCTGCGGGGTGCCAATCTGCTGAATGAAGCCGTCGCGCATGATGACGATGCGGTCGCCGAGCGTCATGGCCTCGACCTGATCGTGCGTGACGTAGAGAAAGGTCGTGTCGATCTTCTCGCGCAGCTTGATGATCTCCGCGCGCATCTGGTTGCGCAGCT